>Ga0058868_1096257_pt1 | contig 41622 bp, 20 predicted proteins | sample TNRReaAerobicRNA_2_FD_59631 | JGI IMG/M metagenome (GOLD analysis project Ga0058868, IMG submission 59631) | Wastewater treatment Type I Accumulibacter community from EBPR Bioreactor in Madison, WI, USA - TNR Reactor, Time F- 52min-Aerobic_ RNA... | ecosystem: Engineered > Bioreactor > EBPR >...
TTTTTTCTCCGCAAATGCCAGTTTGGAGGGATTAAAATGCATCGCATTGGGATCGGCGGTGAGGCCGATGCCTACGTCACCCATTGCACCCGAACGCGCGTCGGCAACGATGCGCAGGAAGGGCACCGCAGTGACCACTACGTTGATACAGGGGGTACCGTCGAGATTGTAGTACTTGCCGTCTTCGCCTTTAAAGCACTGGGCTTGGGCATCGGTGACCGAGACGGCGAGAAGCAGGGCGACAGCAAATAGCTGGAGTAAGATACTTTTCATGAGAATCCGTTACGTTTCAGAAATTGTTCGCAAATATAGGCTTAAATGTTGCATACTCACTATACGAAAATTTTGGCATCTTATTTTAGGATAACCAATTTTTCAAACGCACTTTCTCCGTTAATGTTACCTGTTCCGGCATTTGAACGCACTTTTACCTTATATAAATACACGCCTTTGGCCAGGCGGTCGCCAAAATCATCGCGTCCGTCCCATGCGATACAATCGTCGCGGCGAAGGGCGCCGTCGGAAAACATGGTGTGGTCGATCGTTTTTACCATCCGGCCCGAAACCGTATAAATCTGGATCAACACATCAAGTTGCCGGCCCGACATATTGTGGTCGAACTGAAAGCAGGTATAATCTGTAAACGGGTTGGGGTAATTGAGCACGTGTTGCAGGGCGATGCCTTCGGAGGAAGCCACCACAAATTCAGTGAGACCTTCGCCGGAGTTGTTGGAAACATCCCAGGCTTTTACGCTAATTTTATGGCGGCCTTCGGGAAGTTTTGACAGCGGATAGCGCACCGTGCCTTGGGTATAGTCGTCCAGCTCGGCTTCGTAGAAGTCGTTGAGCAGCAGGGAGTTTTGGGTGTCGTCGTTGAGTACGCCTTCGAGATCGTGGCCGATACTATTGCCTGCCACGTTAATGCCGTTGTCGTCTTGTAATTTGACGAGCAAGACCGGCTTGTCATTTGTAATACTTCCAAACACAAAATCTTCGGTATTCATAAATACGTTGACAAGCGGGCCCTGGTCGTCGGCCAGCCCTTCGGGATACGTACCGCCGATAATAATATTGCTATAGGCGCCTGCGGCGTCAGTCATACGCGATTCATCGGCGGCATAATAGCTTATTTTGCCTTGTCCGAAGGTGTAATTGATATCCTTGGGAATAACAAACGTAAACCGGAAGGCGCCGTTTTGCACGGATGCGCGGCCTTTAAACAGAATATTGCGTTGTACATTGAAGTTGCGTACCCGGCTGCCCGAGTCTTGTCCCAGCGTAGTTACCGAAGCTGTTTTATCGTAAATAGTGGGATACACCACCCCGTTGAAATTGGTCATGGGCTGGCCGTTGTCGTCAACTACTACGCCTTCAATCGTGACGCGTTGCAGTGCGCGCAGCGTATCGGCAGCGCCGTCGGCGACATCGTGGGTATTTATTTTGGTAGTAGCCACACCATAGCGGGGCACTGCCAGCACCATAGCCGGATCGCCGATGAGGGCGAATTTTCGGGAGTTGGTAGTGATGGTAGGGCTGGTGAAGCTGTTTTTGGCGTGTTGCATAGCTTCGCCGATAGTAGGAATGGCGTTATTTTCTTTTGTGAATAAATTGACAAGCGCTGCATCGGTGAGCAGTGCATTTTCGTTGGCATAGACGGCACGGGTGGTGCTGAGCAGACCCACAGCGCCGCCATTGGCGTTGAGAATAGTTTCTTCGCCGGCGCTGACAAAACCGGGGTCGTCGAAGCCGGTAAACGAGCAGGTAGCCGTGAGGAAAAGGGGCAGGCGGTCGGTGTTATCCCAGTCTTGAATTTCCGTAATATTCAGGATGCGTTCCTGCGCCCAGCCTTTGGGGCCGCCATGGCCCAGGTAGGTCATTACCAGCAGCCCTTTGAAGATAGAGCGGTCGATAGACTGGTTGACCTGCGAATAGCGGTCGCCGGCGGGGGTGGATTCCTGGGGGAAAGCGTCGATATAGAGTTTGTCGATATTGTAATTGGGGAAGTTTTGTCCGATATCTACGGCGATGGCATCGGCAGAGTCAATATGGAGGTTGAGGTCTTCGTCATCGCTGACAAACAACACGCGGTTGCGCCAGTCGCGCAGCATAGTGGGTTCGGTATCGTAGGCGATCAGTTTATTGACCATATTTTCAGCTTCTTCGGGGGTTTTCACGGGCAGGCGCCCAACGGCTATATTCAGCATGCCGCTGAGCGGATTAGAATTGCCGCCGTTGGAGAACAGGGCGTAGTAGTCGTCGGAGGGAAAGGCATACAGGGGGTTGTATGAATCCTGTTGGTAAGTGGGCACGAAATTATTACCCAAGTCGTAGATATTGCGCGGGTCAAACGAGCCGTCGCCCAACAGCAGCAGATATTTAAAGCGGTCGGTTCGTTCATAGACCATTCGGGCAAAGTCGCGGATAGCTGTGGGGTCGAGTTTCCCTGACGAGAATTCGTTGTACACCGATTCGATAGGCGCCAGCGAGACGTTCAGTCCGTTGTGGTCGGCGCGATGCTGGGCCAGCCGTTGTGCCTGGCTTTCAAAATCGGGATGATAAATTATAATCATATCGGTTTCGGCAATACCGTGCAGATTTTGGTTGGCAATTTTCCCGATGGCTGTAGGAGTGGGAATATTTTTGGTATTATCGAAAGCGATAAATTCGCGCAGGGCGCCGCCTGGTGCGCCAAACCGGATTTGGCTGCCTTCGAGTGAAGTCTGTTGCGATTTAGGTTGAAGCGGGTTGGTAATATCCCAAACCTGAATTTGCGCGCCGGCGTTGTCCAATACATAGGCGGAGGCGGTTTGGCTAATAGTTTCTACATCGCGGAACGCCATTTGGTCGCCGTGCATACGCAATTGGCGGCGTACGTTGAGTTGAAGGAAGTCGAGCCAGCCTTCGCTTTCGCTTACGCCGGCGGGTTGGGGGTAGATGACTTTGGCGGAAACCTGTGCGTCAGAGAGGGTGACTTCGCCGGAAAGTACGGCCGTATTGGCGTAATTGCGGTTATTGTCGTCGAGGTCGTACACGGCGGCTGCGATTTCGCTAATTAGCTCCGTACCATTTAGTTGAATCCTGAAATGCGAGGGTTTGGTAGCGCGGAGGGCCATCCTGGCGTGTACGACGGCCGGGGAAGCGGTAATTAAGTTGGGAAATTGGAAGGCGCCGGGATAGTCGTAATCGCGGGCCACCCGGAAATAGTCGCCAAACCAGTTTTGGCCCGATCCTTGAGCGAGGTCTTTCCATTCGTGGAGCAGATTGAGTTTGTCCTGTTCCAGCCTGGCAAAGTCATTAAAAGCCGTTGAAGTAAAAGTGGTATTGGTTTCGCTGGATTGGGAAGCTATGCGCAGGCCGTTGCCGGGGCCTAATTTTATAAAATAATACGATTCGGTATCGTAAATATTTTTCACCATTTCGAAAGTGCCGTCGTTGGTCAAAAAGCGCCATTTATCGGGGCCTTCGCCATAGAGGAGGATATAGTCCTGCCCGTCGAATTTGCCGTCGTTTTCACCGGCTACAAAGACGGCGTTTTCCACCAGGTCGTCGGGGCGGTCGGCGGCCACATCGGTTGGCAGCATACCGCCGCCGTTGCCGTATACCTTGATCGTACGGGGATCTATATTATCGAGGTTGCTGATTTTCAGCTGGTTTTTGAGGAAGTCGTAGGTAAGTTTGTAGACGCCGGTTTGTGAAACGGCTATTTTATAAATATCGCCATCGCTGAGCACCGACAGAGTAGTATTGTTAGGGCCGCGGGCGGCGCCTGTAGAAGAGGGGAGGGCCGACACCTGTAATTCGGCGCTGACCAGGCGTTCGTAACCGTTGCCGGCCTTCACGATAGGCACAAAAGAAATCACGCCGGAAAAATCATTGCGGTTGCGCCATACGTTGGTGATAAACTGCAGGTTTTCTGACAGCTGGGTTTCGTCGCCGGGAGCGGGTTGCCAATTGAAGGGTTCAAACTGAGCGCGTAAGACCTGCACCTGCAACGTGCTATTGGATGCGAGGGGAATGACGCGTTGAACGTAAGGAAGAGAGGGGTAGGCTTCTCCAAAAACGGCGCCTTCAAACCCCCAGCGTTGGAGTTGGGTATTGCCGGCTTGCAGCGTGGCGGGTTGCGATTGCCAGCTAAGGCTTTCGTTTAATACGGTGGTTTGGGCGTCCAGCCAAAATGGCGTTAATATGGCGGCGATAATAGCTGTAAACGTCAAATGTTTCATACCTTACGCGTTGAGTTGCAAAAAAAACGTTGTGAGATAGGGGATATTGCTTATTAACGTACCAGCCTTAAAAAAGGTCGGCTAACCAACTTTTCGGCCTCAAATATCTCGCAAATTAAGGCTTATGGTATTAATTTAACCGCGAATTAGCAGTTATTATACATACTGAAGAGAAGGAGTTATGAAGAAGTGGTTAACGGTGATGATTATTCTGGCGGGCTGTGTGCCTGTATTTTCGCAGGATCCGGTATTCAGCCAGTTTTATGCGGCGCCGCTGCATTTGAACCCGGCCTTTGCCGGAGTGACCAATGCGCCCAGGATTACGCTCAACTACAGAAACCAATACCCGGGTTTCCCCAATGCCTATATTACTTATGCGGCGACGTACGAACAATCTATCGAAGCGCTGAATAGCGGCTTCGGGTTGATGTTAAGTGCGGATGCTGCCGGCGACGGCATTTATAAAACCAACAGAGTGGCTGCGGTGTATGGTTATCGTTTGCAGGCGAGCGATGATTTTTTCATCAAATTCGGCGTAGAGGCCGGTTTGATCCAGACCGTCATCGACTGGAACCGCCTTGTGTTCGGCGATCAGCTCGACCCTCTTACGGGGGCGGTAGACGGCAGCGGCAATCCCAACCCCAGCCAGGAGTTGCAGCCCGAGCGGCTCAACAACACCGTATTTGATGTATCGGCGGGTTTGTTGGCGTATGGGGGGCCGTTTTACGGAGGCGTTTCGGTGAAGCACCTCAACACACCCGATGAGAGCCTCATCAAGCTCAACGAGAATCTCAATGCGGGATTACCTCTGCGCATTACCGTGCACGCCGGAGCGGAATTTAACTTAGGCGGGCGCAATAATAGGGGTAATACGGCGTTTATATCCCCAAATGCGATGTTCATCAAACAGGGGCCTTTCGGCCAGTTTAACGTAGGCGCATACGCCGGTTTCGGGCAATTTTTCGGAGGCGCCTGGTATCGGCACACCTTGTCAAACCCCGATGCAGCTATCGTAATGTTGGGGTTTCGCAAAGGTGTTTTGCGCATAGGCTACAGCTACGACCTCACCCTGTCGCCCTTGGCGCAGGCGCCGGGAGGAACCGGCGGCACCCACGAAGTATCGTTGACCATTAATTTTGACGACAGTCGTGAATTGGCACGCAAGAAGAGAGCTTCGCGGTATAACGATTGTTTTAAGATGTTTAATTAGGTTGTGGGTTGGGTTAGCGGTTAGCAGTTAGCGGTTAGCAGTTAGCAGTTAGCTCTTAGAAGCTAAAACCTAATTGCTAAAACCTAAAAGCTGTTCACTGACAAATGTTAAAGTCTGAGAAAAAAAGCTACTCAACCGAAGCCTCTATGGCATGGAATCACTTTTTCGCTATATTTGCTGGTCGTTTCTAAAAACAAATTATTGAAGTAATGAAAAATCTGTTGAAGTCAGGCGTCATCCTCGTTGTCGTTGCGCTTTTGCTGGGCTCATGCAGTAGCAATGAGCGCTCCGGTTCTACCGGCTGGAAGTACAACGATCAAAAGTGGGGTGGCTTTGAAAAGCTGGATTATCAAGGCCAGGCGACAGGACCCAACCTCGTATTGGTGGAGGGCGGTACCTATACAATGGGTATTACCGACCAGGATGTCACCTACGATTGGAACAACGTTCCTCGCCGCGTTACGGTAACTTCTTTCTACATCGATGAAACGGAGGTTACAAACCTCGACTACCGCGAATACCTGTTTTGGGTAGATCGCGTATTCGGCGAATCGTACCCTGAAGTATTTCAGAAGGCTTTGCCCGATACGTTGGTTTGGCGCGAAGAACTGGCGTTCAACGAGCCGATGGTGGAAACTTATTTCCGCCACCCTTCGTATGACAACTACCCCGTAGTGGGTGTGTCATGGTTGCAAGCTAATGACTACTGCAGGTGGCGTACCGACCGCGTAAACGAAATGATTCTTATCGAAAAGGGCATTCTCAATCCCAATGCGGAACAAAAAGACGAAGACAACTTCAACTCGGAATCTTATCTCGTAGGCCAATACGAAGGTAATGTGCGCAAGAACCTGAAAGACATTCGCACCGGCGGCGAGCGTCGCGTGCGTTTTGAAGACGGTATCCTCTTGCCCGAATACCGGCTACCTACAGAAGCCGAGTGGGAATATGCAGCTTGGGCGCTTCGCGGCAACCAGGTTTCGGAGAAGGATGAATTGATCAGCGACCGCCGTATTTATGCCTGGAATGGCAACACGGTTCGCTACCAGAAGCGCGACAAACAGCAGGGTTTTATTCTTGCTAACTTCAAGCGCAGCGGTGGCGACTACATGGGTATGGCCGGCCGCCTCAATGACAATGCCTGTCCTACGGCGCAAGTTCGCTCTTATCCGCCCAATGATTACGGTCTTTTCGATATGGCCGGCAACGTGAACGAATGGACGCTCGACATATACCGTCCGCTCACCAGCACGACGCTGCGCGATGTAGAAAACCAGGATCTCAACCCCTTCCGCGGAAACAAGTTCCAGCAGAAGCAATTGGACGAAGAAGGCAAACCTGTAGAAAAAGACAGCCTCGGCCGCGTGAAATACCGCTATGTAGAAGATGACGAGGTGTCCAATCGCGAGAACTACAAAGTAGGCCAGCCGTTTAACTTCCTCGATGGCGACCAACAATCGCAAGCGTTTTATGACTATGGCGAACACACGCTCGTGAGCGACAAAGCCCGCGTATACAAAGGCGGCTCTTGGGCTGACCGCGCCTTCTGGCTTTCGCCGGGCTCTCGCCGCTTTAAAGACGAAGACAAGGCCGACCGCACTATCGGTTTCCGCTGTGCGATGGTTCGCGTGGGTTCACCTACGGATGAACCCAGCGGTATCGCCTTTAAATCGAAGAAAAAGTCGAAACCCAGAAGATACAAGTAGGATTTATCTATTCTACGATACGATAACAGCGAGGCGCCCGGGAGGAATCCGGGGCGCCTCGCTGCGTTATTACTTTCAAAGTTCTTACCTTTAGCGGCTTATTCGGCTTTGATATGACTTTAGATCATTTATATGCCATATTCCAGCAGCATCCTCGTTGTTGTACGGATTCCAGGATGGTGCAGCGGGGCGATATTTTTTTCGCTTTGAGGGGCGATAATTTTGACGGCAACCTATATGCTGCCAAGGCATTGGAAGCCGGCGCCACTTACGTGGTCGTTGACGACCCGCTCGTGTACCGGCAAGGCGATGCGCGGTATTTGCTGGTAGATAACGTATTGCTCACCCTGCAAGATCTGGCGCGTTTTCACCGCCGCAAATTCGATATACCGGTGATCGCCATTGGTGGCAGCAATGGGAAAACCACCACCAAAGAGCTTGTTAGCGCCGTGTTGCGCAACCACTACCCCATGTACGCCACACCGGGTAATCTCAATAATCATATCGGCGTGCCGCTCACCTTGCTTCATATACCTCCGAAAACAGAAGTTGCCGTAGTAGAAATGGGCGCCAACCACCAAGGCGAGATGGCCTACTTATGTCGTATTGCAGAGCCGACGCATGGCCTGCTTACTAATATCGGCAAAGAGCACCTGGAGGGCTTCGGCAGCATAGAGGGCGTCCGACAGGCTGAATCGGAGCTTTACCGCTATCTCGCTGCCGGCAACGGTATGGCATTTATCAATCGCGACGAACCCGACCTGGAACAATTAGCCCGGCCGGTAACCAAAAAGTTGCTTTACGGCCATGTGCCGATATTGAACCCCGACCAAAAGCGGCTGTATGAGATGAGCCTGCTTACCGCACAACCCTTCCTAAGCGTTGCTTTTTGGAGTGATAATGGCGAATTGATAACAGCCCACACCAGGTTATTGGGGCATTACAACCTGGGCAATATCATGACTGCCATTGCGCTGGGACAGTATTTTAAGGTGCCGGCATTAAAAATAAAAGAAGCTCTCGAGCAATACGTGCCGGCCAACAACCGCTCGCAATTGCTCGAAAAAGGTGGCAATACTTATATCATGGATGCTTACAATGCCAATCCCAGCAGCATGGAAAAGGCGATACACAGTTTTGCAGCGATGGAGGGCCATCCTAAAATTGCGGTACTGGGCGATATGTTGGAGTTGGGCGAAGCCAGCGAGCACGAACACGATTATATTGCCAGGCTGGCGCTCAATCAACGCATTGACGAATTGCTGCTTGTCGGCAAAGCCTTTGCTACCGTAGCCGACGAACTGGGCGTTCGCCATTTTGCCGATTCCGACTCCCTGGCCTTTTGGTGGCGAGAGCACTCGCCGACAGGGGCTTTGGTGCTGGTGAAAGGCTCGCGCGGCATTAAGTTGGAGCGGATGATGGACTGAAGCGACTGTACGACTGTACGACTGTACGACTGTACGACTTTACGACTGTACGACTTTACGACTGTACGAACAATGATCGTACAGTCGTAAAGTCCTTATTCGTTCGGCAGATGGAGGGTGGGGAAGATTTTGGGGATTTCGTTGCGCGACGAGATATTCAATTTTTTAAAAATACTGCGCTGGTGGTATTTGACGCCTTGAACGGAAAGCGACATGACTGCGGCGATTTCGGGGTAAGTCATTCCTTCCATCAGATAATGCACGATTTGCCTTTCGATAGGTTTGAGCTCGACATTTTCGATTTCGGACCTGTTTTTTTGTTTGGGTGAAAAATACTGCACGATACGCCTGGCTACAGAAGACGACAAAGCGCTGCCCCCTTCCTCCACCATAGATACCAATTGTTCTTCCAGGTTTTTTAGCGGTTGGTTTTTCAGCATATACCCCGTAGCGCCGGCGCAGAGGGCCTTAAAAATATCGTCGGGGTCGTTAAAAACGGTGTACATCACGATATCGGTTTCTTCCGGCAGTAAGCGTTTGAGTCCGCCGATTGCATCGATGCCTGAAATTCCGGGCAGATTGATATCGAGCAGCAGGATGCGCACATCGATATCGGGTTTATAGAGCCGCATAAACTTCTCCACAGATTCAACGGCAAAAGTGCAGCTCAGGTACTCGGAACTTTCGCAATAGGCTTGAAAATTTTGCCTGAACTGGGGGTTGTCTTCTATCATAGCGACGTGAATCATAGCGAGCAAGTTTAGCATTTACAATCAAAACGAAAAACCGGTTTTCTCAAAAATATCGGGAACTTTTACAACGATCCGGAAAGAGCCGTCGGTATGGTCGGTTTCGAGTAGGCCATGCATCAATCTGGCGCGGTTGGCCATACTTTCAAGCCCTTTGCCGCTGGAATAGGGGGATGGTTGAGTGGCTTCGAAGTAATTCTCAATAGTTATGGACAACTCCTGGCGGTAATTTTCGAGACGAATAAATACGGAGCTGCTTTTTGTATGTCGAATAATATTAGTTACCGCCTCTTTAAAAATCATCACCATATGGTGTCGCACCTGGGAGTTTAGGTTTTGTTCGGGAGCTGCCAGATGGGTTTCTACCCTCAGGCGTATTTGTTGGGGATGGAAAACGGATTCGGCAAAATCCTGCAGTCGGTTAACGAGGTCGCCGAGCGTTTGGCGTTTGTCGTCGATAGCCCAGACAATATCGCTGAGTTTGCCGAGGCTTTGATCGCTGAGTGATTCCAGTTGGGAGAGTGTAGGGTCGGGATTTTGGATTTTCATGGTTTTTACCAGCATAGAGATTTGAGACAGGGAAGTGGCCACGTCATCGTGGAGGTCGTCGGCTATTTGTTTTTTGACCTCATAGATCTGGCGAATTTCTTTTATTCGGTAGCGGTAGGCGCCAAAGATGGCGGCAAAACACAAAGAGATCATCCCTATGATAAACCACCAGGTTTTGTAAAAAACCTGCTTGACGCGCAGCCGGATTTGCTTTTCGGCGCTTGTAATACCATCGCGGTTGACGGTTTTGAAGCGAAAAGTATAAAAGCCGGCGGGCAGACTGGTATATTGCACGATGGGGTTATTGCCCTGAGCCATCCAATCGGTATCGAAACCCTCGAGTTTGTGGTAATATTTATTCAGGTCGGGGGCTAAATAGTCGGTAGAGCCTAGCCGGAATTCGATAAATCGCGCATAGGGCTGTAGTTCGACCACATCAGTGGGGTAATCGGGGTAAATCGTTTCGCTTTGTCCTGCGTATTTGCCGGGGCGGGTTATTTTAGCCATAAACACCTGGGGGGAGACGGCTTTTTTTCGTATGTGGTTCGGATTGAAGTAAGTCACCCCGTTTAGTCCGCCAAAATACATCGTTTGTGTGGAAGTATCGAGCCATGCGGAAGAGGCATTAAATTCTTCGTTGTGCAGCCCGTCGGCAGTTGAGAAGTTGAGGAATTCCCCTGTGGAGGGGGTAAACCGGCTGAGTCCCTGATTAGTGCTGATCCAAAGATTTTGCTGTTCATCGGGCAAAATACAATTCAAGATATTATTGGGCAAGCCGTCGGCGATAGTATAGGTGCGTTCAATTTTTTTAGTATCGGTATTCAGGCAGATCAGGCCCTGGCCGCGAGTACCCAGCCAGAGTAAATTATTTTGTGCAAAAGCGCAGAAGATAACTCCCGGGGAGTGATCTTTCAGATAATTTTTTGAAATAGTTGTTCCGGAAATTTGGTATAGCTCATCGTCGCCGGCGGCCCAGATATCACCGTTGGCAACTTGAATCATTGTAGTAATAGGGTTGCTAAGGCTTGTTTCAAATGCCATGTCTTTGAGATTGGGGTTTTCGGGGTTGAAGCGCCACACCCCAGGTTGTCTGCCGGCCAGCCAAAGGCGTTTGTTGAAATCGGTGAGGCCGTAGAAATGGTGATAAGTTTGGTCTTTTATTAAAAAATCAGGTTTTGCAAAGTTTTGAAGATCAATGGAAAAGATGTCATTGTATTCCCCTGCAAGGAGTAAATGCCCTTGCCCCAGCGGGAGCATAACCCGGCTGGGTGGTATTCCTTCACAGATTTCTTTTAGCCGGCCTGTTCGCTTTTCAAAGCGATAGACGCCTCGGTCGCTGGAAACGAAAAGGTCTTCCTCATTGCCATAGATAGCCCGGGTAGACATGCCTTTGAGTGCCGATAAATGGCGAAATTGGGTATGGCGCCGGGCCAGGATAAACAGACCAAAAGTAGTGCCGATCCATAGGTTTCCATGTTGGTCGGGTTCGACACAGATGGGCAGTTGGATTTTAGAAGCCAGATCGGAGGGAAGCAATACGTTAGCATTACTTATATACTCATTCAGTATGGCTTTGAGGACAAAAGGGTTGGTCAAAGAACCGGTAGTAATTTGGGGGGATGGTACAAACGCATTGGAGGATTGATCAAAATACAATGACTTGCCTGTAGCGTAAAAAACGATAGCCCCCTGGCCGTAATTGAGTACGTGGAGATCGTCGCGATATGGTATATGGTAGCGCTGTGTTTTTTTAGTAGCCTCCTGACGGCGCGTCACATTACCTGAAGCCATATCATATGCCCAAATACCTGTCTTTCCGGGTAGTTTAAAGATAATATCGCCCCTCAACGGCGCCGGTTTTTTTTCAACTTGTAAGGAATTGTCTTTTAATGTTGCGCTAAGCCGGTATATCTGATGATTCAACCTGCCGTATACCTGATTTTTTTCGTCTAATGCCAGATAAGATATACCGTCTACCCTGGCGCATTTTTGACGCCCCGGCATAATCAGGTAAACGGCATTGGCTGTTCTAATCCACAAATAGTGTGCCTGGTCTTCGAAGATTTGTAAGATCACGATATTTTTCAAGGCATTGCATTGCCCCGGCACTTCCAGTTCAAACAGCGAGACCTGGTGGCCGTCGTAGCGATACAGGCCGCTGTGGGTACCCAGCCAAACCAGTCCGTTGTGATCATGGCAAATAGCGTTCACGTTGCGGTCGGCGAGGCCTTCGCGATAGCCCAGATAGCGTATATCGCAACCTGCCGGTTGGGCGACTACGGCCAGTGTTGACATTGCAATTCCCGCCAAAATGAATATAATAATGAAGTACTTCATTTGCATGGGTAAAGTTCTTCCAAAAGGCGATTGCTACCGCAAATTCGGGTTCATTTTTCATAAAACTATACGGCCGTATAGTTTTTTTGAAAACCTTCGGGTAATTACCATAATTGTTTAGTGCATGTGTAATTTTGCGTCGCATATCAAAACAAGGAGCATACTAACTCACACTATAAACACAAACCGCTGTGATTGGAAAGCCCAATTCGCGGTCCAAAAAGCGAATTTGTTTTAGATTACTAAGGGGAACTACTAATTTTAGAAACAGCGGTTTGCAAGGCATTTTCTTTGCAGACCGCTGTGTTTTTTTGTACAGGACCATCCTTTATTGTTAATTTTGCAGGAAAGATAGTCGCTGAATGTTAAAGTTCGCAAATAGCCTGATACTTATTTGTTGTTGTATTTCAGTTCTCAGCGCTCAAAACATTTCCATAGAGAACCTGACGATAGAGGACGGACTATCGCAGGGCATGGTATATGATATTCTACAAACCCGCGACGGATTTCTCTGGGTGGGTACCAAAGACGGCCTAAATCGCTACGACGGCTATAATTTCAGGGCATGGAACAATGACCCGGCCGATCCATATTCTTTGGCCGACAATACAATCACTGCGCTTTACGAGGATAGCCGAGGCTGGCTTTGGGTGGGCAGCGAAAGCAAGGGGGTGCATTTGTTTGACCGGCAATCCAACCGTTTTTTTCATTTTACCTTTCCAATAGTTGCAAACAGGGGCAAACAAGTATTATTTGATGTACGTCAAATAACAGAAGATGCCGATGGGAATATCTGGGTAGTCAATAGAGGAGGGGGCGTATTCAGGCTGACCATTCCCCGGGAGTGGGTTAAAGCGCTACCCGATAAACCTGAATTGGGTATGCTTACCACCCTGATGCCTGTCGCTTTTCCGGTAGCATCCCCCTCTATGGTCAATTATATTGAAGAATTTCACGCCATAATTGCGATAAATTCGAACCGTATCCTGATAGGTTCTACTAAATACCTATATGAGGTAAACCCCCGCACTCTTTTGGCAAAGCGATTACATATTCCTGAAAATATAAGTCAGGAGGCGTCAGGGCTGACAAAGACCGGTAATGGTGTGATCTGGGGTGTTAATAGACATGAGGTATTTGCTTTTCATAACAATCAATTTTTTCATTATCCATTTCCTGAAGGCACATTTGTTGATGTTAATCCTCGCATAAAGGCCGGCGAAAATAATCGCGTATGGGTATTATTTGGAAATAAATTATGGGCGGTTTCAGGTACGCAATCCGGGCAGGTGGACAACCCCGACTATATCATCGACAAGCCGGCTAATGCGCTTTTTTCTGACAATCAGGGTAATATATGGGTTGGAACCCTGGGCTACGGCCTGCGCAAAATTACGCCGCGAAAAGCCATGTTCAACAGCAGCCTGGAAGGGCATAGTATTTGGGGCGTGTGGCAAAGCAAGTCGCAGGAAGTATATATTAAAATAGTCAATAAGATATACACATACAATAGACATACCGACAAATTGTCAGACCAACTAGCTTTTCCAGATGCCTGGCCACAGCAAAACGACATAGTTTTTGAGCCGTCAGGCAATTTTTGGCTGTTGTGCGGATTGAGAGATAAAGTAGTCAATATCACAGAATTGCGCCATTATCGACCTGATAAAACGCTGTTGGGGGCGTATTCTATCAAGCTGGACCGATACCCTTATGCCAGTTTGTTGTATACTAAAGACGGTAAATTGTGGGTATCGGGTTCTTCGGGGCAATTGCTGCGATTAGAACCGGAAACGGGGAAGGTCGTCTCATATGATTTTGGTTTTCTCTTTGGCAAAGACGCCCACTCCGTACTTGTTTTTGCGTTGGTAGAAGACGGCAACGGCCATATCTGGGCCGGCACCCAATTGGGCCTGGTGAAAGGCATGCGAAAAGGTGATCAGCTCAAATTTGAATTATACAAAACAGATTTTTACGAAAAACAGACGCTCAGCAACAACTCTGTAGCTTGTCTGCTGCCCGATCCGGTTGAGCCCGATAAGATCCTATGGATTGGCACCAAAGGAGGCGGAATAAATCGCCTGGATATGAGTTCAGGGCAGTTTTCTCAAATAACCACCGCAGAGGGCTTGCCCAACAACGTGGTATACGGTATTTTATCAGACAAAGAGGGAAACTTGTGGTGTAGCACCAACAGGGGCCTGGCGAATATTATACTCCAAAACAGGAACCTGGATCGGATCATACCCTATACCGCCGGCGACGGTTTGCAGAGTAGCGAATTTAATACGCAGGCTTTTTTCAAAGGCCCCGGCGGAGAGTTGTTTTTTGGCGGCGTCAACGGCTTGAATTATTTTTTCCCGGAGCAGTTGAAATTTAATGCGAAGATCCCCAACATCTACATTGTCGGGTTGGAGGTCAACAACAAACCCATCTGGATGGGAGAAGACCGCAAAACGCCATTGGAATACCTGCGCCGGCTGAAATTATCGCATAACGAAAACAACCTGTCTTTTGAGTTTGCGGCTACCGACTTTACCGACCCGGTAAAAAACCAATACAAATACCAGCTTTTGCCAATAGAAAAGGACTGGGTATTCGATCGCGAGCATCATTTTGCGCATTATACCCACTTGTCTCCCGGGCGTTACCGGTTTAGGGTGCTGGGAAGTAATAGCTCGGGCACGTGGAGTGAAACGCCCCGAGAAATCGAAATTATCATCATGCCACCCTGGTGGGCCTCCACCCTCGCATACTTGTGTTATACTCTGATAGTAAGCCTTATCGTTTGGCAAATATACCGCGCACATATCCGCAATATACAATTGACCGCCCGGGTTGCTTATGAGCAACGCGAACGTGAGCGCGTGCGTGATCTGGAGCGGATGAAGTCCAATTTTTTCTCCAACATCACTCATGAATTCCGAACGCCGATTACACTGATCCTGGAGCCGCTGCGGCAAATACTGCAAGATCCATCGCATGCGAAATGGCTATCCAATGTACGATTGGCCGAAAATAACAGCCGGAAATTGTTGCACCTGGTCAACCAACTCCTCGATTTGGCCAAATTGGAAAGCGGCGCCATGAAAACGGAATACCGGCAGGCACGCGCCGGAGATATTTTCAGATCGGTAGTAGAATCCTTTGCCGCTGTGGCAGAAAGCAAGGGTATTTCGCTGCATTATGAGGAGAGCGGCGAAGATGTGTTGGGCGAATTCGACCAGGACAAGCTGGAGAAAATAGGGGCCAACCTGTTGTCAAATGCCCTGAAATTTACCCCGTCCGGCGGAAGTATTCGGGTAGCGTATGAGGTGTTGGCGGTGTCGTCTATGCCCGAGACCCAATTAGTTGAGGGGTATGTGGTGTTTTCTGTGAGCGATACCGGCAGGGGGATTGCCCCAGAAGACCTTCCCCGTATTTTTGAACGGTTTTACCAATCTGCCGATGAAGCGAAGCAGGAATTACAGGCAGGCACCGGTATCGGCCTGGCGCTTTGCAGAGAATTGGCCGGGATGATGGAAGGAAAAATTGAAGTAGAAAGCGAATTAGGCAAAGGCGCCACCTTTATCCTTAAGCTTCCACTGCGCAAGGCGATTTTTGCTGATAATTGGAAGGAAGAGCCTGTGAAGGAGTTGTTGGATGATATGGGGTCGCATAATTTGCAGCCGCCTGAGTTGCAGGTATCCCCGATGAAAAAGGGACGCCCATTGGTATTGCTGGCCGAAGACAATGACGAATTGCGGGCATTTCTACATCAAACATTAGCAGACAAATTCAACGTACTTGTAGCGCCCAACGGGGCGGAAGCCCTGGCGATCGCTCGTAACAACGTGCCGGATATTGTAGTTTCCGACCTGGTAATGCCCCGGCTTGATGGGATAGGGCTGCTCGACGCACTCAAAAAGGATGTAGTTACCAGCCATATCCCTGTGGTGCTGCTTACGGCCAAAACCGCGCTTGAAAGCCGCCTGAAAGGCCTTCAACACGGCGCTGATGCCTACCTGAACAAACCTTTTAATTCAGAAGAACTCCTGGCATGGCTGGAGAATCTGCTCGAGAACAGACGTCGGCTTCAAGAGAAATTCAGTTTAGCTGAAGATGATGATAAAATAGCTTTACCAAGTGATGGCGACAATGTGCTGGGGGTTATCGACCGCAAGTTTTTGGCTCGATTGCAAGAAGTGGTTGAAGAGGAATTAGAAAACGACCAACTCAGTGCGGAAGACCTCGCCCGTCATTTAACGATGAGCCGTTCTCAACTGCACCGCAAACTCACCGCCATCACCGGCCAGTCGGCAGGAGAGTTCCTGCGCAATTATCGCCTCGACAAGGCTATGCAATTGCTGCGCACCGGCGAAGGCAACGTAAGCGAGATTGCCTGGCGCGTGGGTTTTGTCAATGCCAAACATTTTTCAACTTCTTTCAAGGAGCGCTTCGGCGTGCCGCCCAGCGAGGTAAAATCAAGCCTGGCGGGCTGATTGACACAATTACAAACCTTTTTGCAACATACGGAAACCTCATTTTGATCTCCGGCTTATAAATTTGTAACCAGCAATTAAGCATTACAGACCGGCATATGCCGGTTTTAGGATATATAACTTTTTACATTAAGGGGACTACTAAATTTTTACAGTGGTTTGCAGGTAATGACTTTGCAGACCACTGTTTTTTTTGGGTGAACTGTGAACAGTGAACTGTGAACGGCTCTTTGATCTGTTCACAGTTCACAGTTCACAGTTCACTGTTCTTCACCTCTTAACTACAATTTTCTTTATCAGAAGAGCATCGGATGTCAATCCGTATAATACATATACTCCGGGTGGAACATCGGATAGATTCAGCCGAAGTAAATGTCCTGTGGTTAGTACATCAAGAGGACTGGTTATTCCACTCATATCAATCAAATTCCACGCTTTTACAAAGCCGGCGTCCTTTACAAATAATTCACTTGTCGCCGGATTGGGGAACACATCGAGTTGTTCTACTGTCAACTCGCGGCTGCCCGTGGTGAGGTCGCAATACACCTGAAACAGGTACAGATAAGTCTCAGTACCTCCCATCAGGGATACCACCACGGCATCCAGGCCTTCAAAGCCGGAATCGGGGCGGTAGGCCAGTCCGGCGCCATCGGTGGGTTCCAAAATGATCTCGGCATGGCCATACTGTGCCTGCACAACTATTTGCGGGGCCCACCAGCCGCTCAGGTTGTTGATATATACCGAATCATTGCAGTGCACCAAATTTGCGAAGACGGGTGAAACAGGATCGGGACAGCTGATTTGGTATACATAGATGCCTGTATCGCAGGTGATCTGGGTAGCGTGGGCGCATGCGACCACTAATGTATCGACGCCTTCAAAATGAGGTGGCGCCACATATTGCAGCAAATTCGGTTCTATAAAATCGCCCAGTAGCATGGCATGGCCGTAGGTGGGCAGATCCACAATTTGGGCAGGATTCCAGGTGGGATAGCCGAGGCTGCCGACGATGCTGGTATCGCCGCAGGTGATATCCCGGGTTTCGGTGAAAGTTTGCGCGCCGGCGAGCAAAGGCAACGCCAAGGCCATGGCTACGAGTAGCATTTTTTTCATAAGGCTGGTTTTTTAATAAAAGACGTAAAAACCAGCTCGTATGGTTGGATTAACGCCCGTACAGTGCAGCGTATCGCGCAATGTATTTGCCGATTACGTCAAATTCGATATTCACGCGGGTGCCGGGTTTGATATCCTGAAAATTGGTGTTTTCGTAGGTATAAGGGATAATCGCCACCGAAAATACGTCATCGTGCGGATTAACCACGGTGAGACTGACGCCGTTGATAGCTATGGAGCCTTTATCTACCAGCAGGTGTTCGGGACTGGGGTTGTACCGAAAGTGGTAATACCAGCTGCCGTCGGCTTCCTCCACGCCTGTACACACGGCGGTAGCGTCCACGTGGCCTTGCACGATATGGCCGTCGAGGCGACCATCGGAGCGCATAGCCCTTTCGAGGTTCACTTTATCGCCCACCTGCAAATCGCCCAGATTGGAGCGCAGCAGGGTCTCGGCGATGGCCGTGACGGTGTGGTCGCCCTCGCCCTTGCCCACCACGGTGAGGCACACGCCGTTGTGCGAGAGGCTTTGATCAATTTTCAGTTCGTCAGAGACCGGGGCCTTAAACGTAAAATGCACGTTGCCGCCTTCGCGGCGAATTTGGGCTACTTCGCCCATAGCTTCGATAATTCCTGTAAACATAACTTATCTGATCAGTTCGATATATCCGCTCAACACGTTGGGATTGACACTAATGCCACTCACGCGCCGTTCGAGTAAGCGGCAGGTGTAAAAATAGGTGCCTGTTGCCAGCGCTTCTCCTTTGGCGTTATTGCCATTCCAGTTGAGTGCCGGATCGTTTGTTTTGAATACCAGTTGTCCCCATCGGTTAAATACTTCAAATTCGACACTTTCGATAAAGCAGGATGAAATGGGAATAAACAGGTCGTTTTGTTGGTCGCCATTGGGTGTAAATGCATTGGGTAGCACATAGAAGGGGCAATTGTCTACGCACACCACGTTGCTAAATGGGCTTTCGTTGGCAAACGAATCAAGGGCGGTCACGGCATAACAGCCTGCGATGCCAAATTCCGGTCTGTGTTCGAAGTTCGTAATTCGGGAGTCGTCAACAAAAGCGATTTTAATAAAATCAGCGCCTTGGGTGGGTGCGTAGTAAATATTATAGGATACCACGTCGTCAGTAGTGGCGCATAGCGACATGGGATTAACCCAAGTGAGTGTATTGAACAGGTTTTGCTCATCGTCGCAGTTAACGAGTTCGTCGCATACATTATCGACTTCCAGCGTAGGGGGGCAGGGTGGTACGTTGTCTATCGGGGTTGCACAGCTTTCCTGGGAGAAATTTTCAATGGGATTGACAATCCCGCTGACGCCGTAGGAGCCTTCGCTTTTTACTTTGTAGCAATACGATACACCGTTTACCAGGCCGGTATCTACGTAAGCGGGATCTACCACGGTGGCTATCGAATCGAAGACTCCCGAGGCATTTTTGCGGTAGACGGTATAGCTGTAATTATTCCAGGGCACCGTTTCCGTCCAGGACAGGGCATTGGCATTGTCGGTGGGCGATACATTCAGAAATACCGACGAAGCGGGATTAGTAGCGCCCAGCAGGGTAGCGCCGCCCTGGATGTAGAAATTGACCATATAGCTGTATGCGCTGCCGGCAGTATTGAGGCCGTTATCCACGAAGCAGGTATCATTAGCTGCGGCATAAGTAGGACTGTCGAATGAAACGCCGATGGGCTGAAAGTCGGCTTCGTTAGCGGTTTGTCCAGGCGCTCTGAGCACTTCATAGCGGTAGGGGCCAGGGTTGAGCAGCGTATCGAGGTCGGGCAGCAGCGGTTTCGACCAGCAAACGCGCATCTGCCCATCGGTTGCGTCGGTTTGCTGCACGTCTACGTGCGTAATGAGGGGTAAATCGCGGCTGAGTTGCACGCAAATTTCTGCCGAGGGCAGGCTCTCTACGCGGTTGTAGGTGTATTGCCCGCCGGGCGTAGTCCTGGCAAATTCGCCCAGAATGCGATAGCAGTATGTTCTGCCCCGTTCCAGGTTGGAATCGAGGTAGAAATATCGGTCGTTTTGGACTTGCTGGATGGGGATATTGGTCAACTTGGTATAACCCCTGCCTTCCAGTCCCGTGACACACTCATCGATGGGAAAATTATTGCTGCCTTCGCGCCGCCATACGGTAAAGCCGCGGAAATAATTGTCGAGCGTATTGTCGCAGAAATAAGGTTTGGCCCAGGTCACGGTCACTTGTCCGGAGGCGGGTTGTGCCTGCACATCCTGGGGCGGTGGCCCTACGACCTTAATCCGCATACTTTTTAAGGTGGCCAGGCCCGAGGAGTCGCCAAAATAGTTGTCGACGGCTTTGAAAACCACCGAATAAAACTGATCGGAAACGTGTTCGCAGGCGGTTTGCCAGGTAAAGGTTTTTACTACGGGGTCGTCTTCAAACATATTGGTATCGGGGGTAAAGGTAGCGGGGCTGACGGCCACTTCAAAAGGGCCGCCCAGCGCGGTGAGTCTGACTTTTTGAATGGTTTCGGCCAGGGGGGCGGTTGCAGACACATCGAAACTGATGAGTTCGCCTGCGATCACACAAATTTCATCAAAAGGAGTGACTACCGGTGGGGGCAGATTTTCGCATTCTTCCACGAGAATTTGCATATCGCGCACCAGCGTATCTATGGGTATTCCGTTGCGGTATTCTACGATGATCATGGCCAGGTTGTACTCGCCGGCCTGCGTGGGCGAATTCCATACGATATCGCCGGTTCGTTCGTCAATGCTCAGGTTGTTATTGGGCCCCGGGTTGATTTGATTAGGAAACTGATAATTGGGTACCGGGATGCCGTCGTCTTGTAGCGGCACGATAAAGTGATACGACAAGCTGTCGCCGTCGGGATCGAAGGCGTTGGGGTTGTGGGTGAAAACGCGGCCTACGCAGCCCATATCGATGGGTGGCTGTAGCAATCGAGGCGTGCTGTTGCAACCCTGAAACTGGGGGTTGGGTATGGTAAATAAGGTAGAAATGTGAAATTTTACCTGATCGGAATTGGGGTAGTTTACGTTGAGTATACCGCCGATGCGGTTGGGGTCGGTAGTAGAAATGCGGTAGGCGCCGCGCGCCGAATACGTATGAAAACCTATATAATAGTTGCGTTTTATGTCATTGCCCAATAGCTCGCCCTGCGGCGGATTGCCGGGGCCGTTGGTTCGGCCTACCCGGTCGCAGGTGCCATCGCCCCAGCATACCAGCAGCGTATCGCGGTCGGCGGCCGTACTACTCGCCTTGGTATAGGTAACCACGATAGCCTTTACCGTAAGACTGGTGACGCAGTTGCCCACCTGTTCCACCCAAATTTCGCCGGCGCGGTTGTGGGTGGCATAAAGCCCCTGTGCTATTAGCCACAGGGCGGCGGTCAGAAGAAGGGGAAGGAAACGGTAGCGTTGGGTCATGTGTGTAAAGTTTAAGCTGTTGTGGGTTGTCGGTTGTGGGTTGTCGGTTTCGCTTTTTAATAAACAAAAATAGAAAGAACAAACTGACAACCGACAACTCACAACCGACAACTGAATATTTAACGGCAAAGCCCTGCAATTAGTTTGTCATGTACCAGACCCTTAGCGCATCAGCACGACATCGCCTTCGAATATTTCGACCCAGCCGTCCACAAACTCGATTTCTGCCAGGAATGCGTAAACGGCTGTATTCATGGGGCGTCCTTTAAAGTTGCCGTCCCATCCGTAGGTTGGGTCGTTGGGCTGAAAGGTTTGCCTGCCGAACACCTGGTTGCCCCAGCGGTCAAAAATCATAAAATTCCGGATAAGCAACACATCGGGTCCGCCGAAAATCGTCAAAATGTCGTTGGCGCCGTCGCCATTGGGCGAAAAGACATTGGGCACGAATACCTTGCGCGGCTTGAGTAAGTTGATGACCAACCTGTCGATAGCGCTGCAGCCGTTGCTGTCGGCGGCTATCACGGCGAGGTGGGTGGTTTCGTTGGGGGCCAGGTATTGTACCGGCAGTGAGGGATCGGCAAAAAGCGTGTCGGGCGACCAATGCAGCGCAACACCGGCGATATTGGTGATAGCTTCCAGTCGCACGGAATCGCCCAGTTCAATGGTCAGATCATCGCCTAATTCCACCAGTACCTCTTGTGGTTCAATGACTTGGAGGGTGTCCAGCCACAGACACCCTCTGTTATCCCTGACATACAACACGTATTCGCCGGGCGCCAGATTGGGATATTGTTGAATGACAGAGAAAAACTCGCCGTCGAGCGCAAACTGGAACGGCGGGGTGCCCCCGCTTACATTGCTAACACTGATGCTACCGTCGGTATCGCCGTAGCAGGTTGGAGGCGTTACTATCACGTCGGCGCCGGCAATCGGGGTAGAAATCCCCGCCACGTTGACAAATGCAGTATCTGTGCAGCCGTTGATGATATCGCTGACTACCAGGGCGTAATCGCCGGGGGCGCCGGCAAGGCCCACCCAGGTATTTTGCCCCGACTCCAATACGCTTCCCGGTCCTGTGATCCACTCATAGCGGATGCGCGGGCCCACACTGGAGGCGCTGCCGTCGAGCCGCGAGGTGGACTGCTGGCAGTCGATCGGCGTGGGGGGAATCACGAGAGCTACCGGGTGGATGGTATCGAGCGCTATTTGGATCGACTTGCTGTTTTCACAACCATTATTTTCATTTAAAATAGTTAGCGTGTAACTGCCAGGTTGATCGATATCTATTGCCAGGGTTTGGGTGGCGAGCATGTTGCCTCCCGCGTCGGTCCAGGTAGAAGTATAACCCGGCCCTTGCGATGAGCCCGTTGCTTGCGCGGTGACGACAGGATTCGCACAGGTGATCAGGCCGGTTGGCGGCAATACTACGTCGGGTTTTTGGTAATCGCCTGCCAACGTGAATATCAGGGTGTCTTTGCAGGAATTGTAGGTATCGGTCACTACCAGCCGGTAATTGCCCAGGGCTGCGCTGCTCACCATCGGGTCGGTGGGATTGCCCAAAATTTGTCCCTGGCCGATGATACTCCACTGGTAGGTCAAGGGGGTATTGTTGGCCGAGCTGGACGGGGTGGCGTCGAGGGCGATGGTGTCTGTACGGCAGTCGAAATTCAGGGTGTCGACGCCTGCCACGGCGGCGGTTGGCGGCAATCTGTTTTCAGCGACGACCACGGTATCCATGTCGGTACAGCCGTTGGACGGGTCGGTGACGGTTAAAATATAATCGCCGGCTTGATCAATCAAGGGGTCGGGGGCATCATCATCGGCGAGGATGACGCCGTTAGGGCTTGTCCAACTGTATTGGGCCTGGCCGCCGGCGGTGGTTGCACTCCCGTTGAGGCGCATGATATGCACGCTACAGGTCAGCAGCGTATCAGCGCCGGCATTGGCTACGGGAGCATTTGTATCGATGAAAATAGTCAGGCTATCTGTGCCGGAACATAGACTAAGCGGATGGGTTATTTCGAGCGCATACACCCCCGGCGAATAGATGACCGGCGTAGGCGTATCTGCATTGTCAATGACGAGCCCCGGGGCGGCGGTCCATTGATAAACGGCGCCTGGAATAGCTGGATTGGCGCTTCCAGTGAGTGTCAGACTGGCATCCGTACAGCGCAGGGTATCATTGGGGCCGGCCTCGACAAGAGGCATGGTCTCATCGCGATTCACCTGCACGGTAAGCGAATTAGAACAGCCGGTGCTATCGTTATTGAGCTTAAACAAGTAACTGCCGGGTTCATCAACTGTTATAGTCAGCGCCTGCGTGCAATTAGGCGGTAATGGCGGCAGGGTACACCATTCATAGGAAAAACCCGTGGTATTCGTTAAAGGCGCCGTGAGTGTCCAGGTTGAATCCACGCAATTGAGCAGCCCGTTGGGGATTGGCGGGATGGCGGGCAGTTCGTCGGACAGGCTCACTATCACACTATCGATGCTGGAACACCCGTTGAGAGTATTTAACACGCGCAGGAAAAACGTATCGGCACAGCTCACCACCGGGGAGAGCGTATTGGCGCCGATCAGGCAGTTTTGATTTTCTAAAGAAAACCATTGATAATCGATTTCATTACCAAGAGAGGAGCCGCTGCCGTCGAGCGCCAGGAGCGTTTGCACGCAGGTCAGCATTTGATCTTGTCCGGCTTCCGCCACGGGGGCCAGCGTGTCTATGCTTACCACCGCCGTATCTAAGTTGAAACAACCATTGGTAGTATCTGTTACCAGAAAATAAAAAGTGTCGGCTATTGCCACCGTTACCGTGAGTTGGTCGCCGGGTGAAATAGCGGTTCCGCTTGCGGAAGTCCACTGGTAGGTAAAATCGGGGCCGACGCTGGTGGTGTTATTGCCAAGCGTAGCCGTAAGTATTTCGCAATTGAGCACCTTATCTCCACCTGCATTGGCCACGGGCGGCGTATTGTCGGCGACGACGATGACATCTAGTATTGTAGAAAAGCCGAGCGTGTCGGTAGCCGTGAGGCTATATGTGCCCGGCCCGAAGACCACAGGAGAAAGCGAAGTGGAATCGCTGCCCAGCGTGCCATCACCGGTGCTCCATAGCAGGGTACAGTTGATACAGGGAAAGCAAAAAGAAGCCTGCAATTGTATGGAGTCTGTCAGACACGTGAATGCGGGTGGCGGATCAGCGCTGATACAGGGCGCGCAGATCTGGTCGGTAACTTCCACCGAGGCGGTAGAACTGCATTGGCTCAGCGGGTTATTGACCGTAAGGGTATAAATGCCCAGCGAATCGATCCACACCCCGGCGCTGTCGGCGTTGCCCACGATACCGGGGCCGGTCCAGGAAAAAACGTTGTTGGGGTCTACGGGCGTCACAAACGATTGAAGCAAAAACGTATCGCGGTCGCAGGGGAAAACGCTGCTGCCGAAATTGATGAGGGGCACGGCGTCGTACAAGCGCACCTGGGCCACGTCAATACTGCGACAATTGGTGTTGGTGTTGGTGACTTCCAACTGGTAGGTGCCGGGTTGGTTGATATTTAAAATTGGGGTGAAGCCAACCACCGCACCGGTGATAAAATTGGTCCATTCGTAGGTGAATTCCGGACCGCTATCGGATGCGCTGCCGTCGAGCACGGCCAACGGCATAGCGCAGGTGATGGTGTCGTGGGGGCCGGCTTCGGCTTCGGGCAGGTTGTCTTCCTCCAAAATCAGCACAGAGGCCGTATCACTGAGCTGCAAAACGGTATTGGTGGCTATAAGTGTGTAAGTTCCGCCGCAATTTACAAAGATCTCTGTCGTGCCTTGCCCCGAGAGAATGCAGGTCGTATCGGCGGCCGACCACTGGAAGGTATAGTTGGGCCCCAGGGGTTGGATAGCGGCCTGTATCGTGGCTGTAGTTTGCGTACAGGTAATAGTATCGGTCGGACTAAGCACAAGTTCGGGCGTACAATCGAGCGTCACCTCCACGCTGTCGCGGTCGATACAACTTTGATCCAGATTAGCCACCTGGAGCGTATACGTGCCGGCCTGGGTAGCATTAAAAAACAAAGTGCCTGCCGACACGGGCTGGCCTTCGTAAAACCACTGGTAAAAGCCGCTGGATGTGCCTGCGCTATTGATCGGCACTTCGCCAGTGATACAGGAAATAGCGGCGCTGTCTTCGAGCATGGCTATAGGCGCTGCGGGGTCCAGGGTTATCTCCACATCGGCAAGCGTGGCACAGCCGTTGTCAAGATTCCATACCTGGAGCGAATACGTGCCAGGGCATACCACTTGCTGCGTAAGGGTATTATTAGGCAAAACAATACAGGGGCCGTTCCAGGTATAACTGATATTGCTACCGGTAGTCGACCCCGTGCCATCCAGCAAAACAGTATCCGAGCGGCAGTCGATTTCGAGGTCGGCGCCGGCGGTGGCAAAGGGATATAAAAAATTGGCTGACACAGTGGCAAAAGCCGTATCGGCGCAGCCGTTGGAGGTGTCGGTTACAAATAAGACATACACCCCGGCGCTGTCGGCTTGTGCCGTAGGGTCGGTGGTGGCAGTGGTAAAATGGCCTTCTGTGGTCGTCCAATTGTATAAAATACCGGGCCCCATCGTGGTGCCAGTACCTCCGAGCGATGCCAACGGCTGGTAGCAATTGATGGTCACATCGGGGCCGGCATCGGCTGCAGGGGCTACTGTGTTGCTACTTACCGTTACTTGCAGCGTATCGGCGCAGCCGGTTGCGGTATTTGTGCCGATGAGGGTATACACGCCCGGCTGGTTCACGTCTATCAGCGGCGTATCGGAGCTGCCCACGATGCCGGGTCCCGACCAGTTGAAGGCTATCAGTCCGGCGGGCGTAGAGGCGGAGGCATCGAGCATACCCAGCGTATCGGCGCAGGTGAGTAGGGGAGGGGAGGCGATTTGGAGTTGAGGCGCTGAAAGATTCTGCGTGACTGCTACGCTGTCGATGGCGATACAGCCGGTAGAGGGGTCGGTCACCGAAAAGAAGTACGTACCCGCACAGCTTACGACCGCCAGGGAATCGGCGGGGTTGGCGTCGATACAGGGGCCCGTCCATTGGTAAATGTATTGCGGCTCGGCGCTGGCAGAAAAACCAGCAAGCGTATCCTGTGTGACCGCACAAGTGAGCACAAACCCCGCGCCGGCCTCTACTGCAGGTAGCGGACTATTGTCGATGACGGTCACAGCGGCGGTATCCCGGCAGCCGTTTGTGGTATTGGTCACGATAAGTGTATACAGTCCCGCTGCATTGGCCATACTGACCGCCGTATTGAAAGATCCTGTTAAGTTACCCGGGTTGGCGTTCCACTGGTAGGTGATATTGATCCCCTGTGAACTGGCTGAGCCATCGAGGTTTATTTCGGGCAGGGCACAAGTAATCGTATCCGGAGGCGCTATGGCGGCCAGCGGCGCTACCCGGTCTTCGGCTACCACAATCGTATCGGCCGACATACAACTCAGGGGGCCTTGTGTGCGGGTCACTTCCAGGCGGTATTCGCCGGCTGTATTTACCTGCAAAGTGGCATTTGCGCCAAGCAGATTATTAGAGGCATCAAACCAACTATAACTAATTGCGCCGGCAGGGGAAGAGCTGCCGGCATTGAGGGTAATACCGTTATTGTAGCAAGTTATCGTATCGGGTAGGGCAATTTGCGCCGACACCGATAATACGGAAAGTTGGAGATTGACAAAACTATCGCAATTGACCGAAGAGCGCAGCAAAACCTGGTAGGCGCCGGGACTGGTAAAAACGCTATCGCCCACCATATAACTTTCGCCGGGACAAATCGTAGCGCTGACATCGGTAAAAACGGTCGCCACCACCGTCAGGTTGAGGGTTACAATGCTATCGCAGCCCGTGACGGCACTCAGCGTATCCACATAATTGCCGGAAACTGTATAATTGGTATTGCCCACCGTCACGCCAAATCCCTGGCATACGGTGGTATCAATATTGGTATAAATGCGGGGTATCACCGTCAGGTTCACGTTAATAATGCTATCGCAGCCGGCATAATTAGGCCGTATAAACTGATAAATACCCGTTTGGGTAAGCGCGGAATCGGCGGCGGTAAAAGAATCACCCTCGCAAATAGTGGGCGTGAGGTCGGTAGGCGGCGGCGGGTCAACGATAATCACATTCACACAATCATCGGTAATTCTGCCGCAGAAAAACGGCGTAAAGCTATTCAGGTTGTTGCGCAGGCTATCTATCGTAAGGAGGCTATCGGGCTGGGGCAGGCTATCGACTTCGCTGAGGCGGTACGACAGGCCGCAAATCTGGTATTCGCCGGCCGGTTCGCCACGTAGGTCGGCCAACGAGTCGTAGCGAATCAATGTATCCGATCGACCGATAAGGAAAGTGTAGCCATACTCGCTTGGATCGGCGATGGCGTTGGAGAAAACGGGGTCGGGTTTCAACAGCAGGTTTGTATCGCCTACACAGGCTAACACATCGGGATCGGTGAAGGCGCCGGCATCGGCGAAGCAACAATCCACCCCGCGTGAGTCGCAGAAAAAGAGCCTGACAAACAGTAGCGCCCCGCCGTAAAGCGAAGGGTTGTTATTCGTCTGGATTGTCCACGTACCGTTGACAGGGCCGGTATTAAAATCTTCGAGGCAACCGTTGAAGGGATAATACGAGCCGTCGTAGAGTCCGCCCGAGATAAAATTGGCGGGTTGGTTGTTATTCCACTGGGCTACGTAGCCGCTGTCGGGCATAGCCGTTTCGGCGCAGGGCACAAAAGTGATATTCCATTGGGTAAAAAAGGTAAAAGCCAGTTGGTCGTCGGTATTATCGCCGATGAGTTGGATCGTTTGCCCTCCGGGCGAGGTGAGCCACAATTGCAGGTTTTCGGAAAATTGGTGTACAAACTGCAGTTCTATTGCGCAAAGGCCCTGCTGGGGATCAGCCAGGTCATTGTTAAAATAGTCGGCAATATCGAGGGTAAAAACCTGTGAATTATTGGGATTGATGAGCAGCGTGTCCTCCAAACCACAGCTTTGCCCTTGAGCCCCGAGGGGCAGGAGCGCCAACAAACACCATAAAAGTCGCCTCATAGCCATGCGGATACGTTCATTTTTGGGATGTAGATTTTTTCAGCAGGAGCAATGCTTTGTAAGGTAGACCCAAATTTAACGCAATTCGCTGGATGGGAGTATGGGAATGATGTGCTGATTTGCTGATTTGTTGATTTGCTGATGCGCTGATTAGGTAATTGGCCGTGATGGAGGATTTGAATAATGAAATAAATGGGTCGTAACAAATTGCTTGCTATTTTCCTGGATTACTGCTATATTGCCAAATACTTTCCTCTCCTGAGTCGATATTACCAAACCAAAATACTTTATTTATGAAAACAATGAAATTATTTACGACAAAGTCGAGTCTTATTTTAAACTATTTATTTAAATCAAGGAGGGGGGCAAGCCGCCAACAGTTCTTTCCTTACCGTGGTTTTTCCACATACTTATTGTATTTATTGGTGATGTGTATCGCAACAATGACGAACGGCCAAAGGCCGGATAGACCGGACTTAAACGACCTTTCATTTTCGGATCAACTTGCATTTGCCAATTGCATCACGATGTGGCTAAATGAAAATCCTCATGTAGTTGACCATCACTACGAATACTTTAATGCAGGCATACATAATACCAACAATTTTTTACCCGGGCACCGCGCACACGTCAGGAAAATGGAAGCTTATATGGTAACACAGCCTGATTGCATACAGTTTTCGCTTTTGCCCAAGTGGTATCCTGAAAATCCGCTACCCACCAACCTGGAGGCTCTTTTTGGGACAGCGTACGACAATTCATCCATCACCATGAATCTGCCGTATACTCCGCTCGACCCCAATACCTACCCCGAGATCTATTTACCACAAGGGTATTGTGGAATGACAGACGCAGGCTCTTTTAGCGACGATCTGGAAACAGGCTATCACGCCGATGTACACAGCCTGGCCGGAGGGGAAATGAATACACCCACTTCGCCGCGGGTGCCGTTATTCTGGACCTGGCACGCCTGGGTAGATGAGATTTGGTATCGCTGGGAACGCGACTGCGCCGCGACTTATACCGTCTATGACTTAAGCGATAATAAAATCACTATAAACGGTGTGGTGACTTGGAGCAGCAGTCAATATGTAAAAGGCGAAATAGAAATAGAAGACGGCGCCGAACTTATTATCAGCGGATCAAATACGACTATTAATATGGCGAATTCTCAATATGATGCCAGGCGAACTTATATACGGGTCAAGCCGGGCGGCAAGTTGTCCATAAACGGTGCTACCCTTACCGGAATGGGGCGGCTGGGGCTAAATACAAATGGGGATGCGCCTACCGGCGGCGTTTTTTACAACGAGATGTGGGAAGGTATTGTAGTAGAAGCCCAGGGCGGCCTTCGCGGCACGGTGACGCTCAGCAACAATGCAACCATCGAGCATGCCGCCATAGGGATCAGAAGTATCAGCGGCGGAAGGATTTACGCCGAAGACGCCCGGTTTTACAACAACCGCATCAGTGTATCGATAGAATTGCACCCATACATTCCGGCGCTGACGCAATTTGTAGGGTGCGAATTTAAAAACGACGCCCCATTGCGCGATGCGATATACCGGTATTATCTGAACGACAGCTCTTTAGAACAGGAGCGGGTCAGCAACTTGAGTGGCGCTACCCAAAGCCATGTACAGCTATTAAATAGCAGAGGAATTGTGTTCAATTCCTGCGAATTTTCAAATCCTTATCAGGAAGGAGAAGAAGAACATGCCGGCGATAACCCTGAAGCGCACAAAGCAATCGGTATTAGTGCAAAAAACAGTAGACTTTACGCTACCGAGTGTACATTCAAGGATTTGCGCCACGGCATGTATTTCGACAACTCGCAGGGCCTTGTGGAGGGTTGTGAATTCGATTACCAATTCCCCAATCCCCATGCAGTCGGCATAAACATGTATTCGTCAGATGTGATCGTAACTGCGAATTCCCGGTTTTACGACCTGGGCTGGGGCATTTATGCGGGCAATGCGCAAGCGGGCCCGGCGGGCATCCTGCGAGTGGAACAGAGCATGTTTTACAACAACTTTCAAGGCATATTTTTGTTTGGTGCGGATTACGCCCAGGTGAAAGAATGTTCATTTTATGTGCCGCCTATGCCTTCGGCCAATGAAATGAGCGCCGGCGTAGTTATTACCGGTTCGGCTGCCTTTGACGTAACGCAAAACGAATTTTACCGGCTGGGTACGGGAGAGGCTTACGGTATTATTACCGACAACACGGCGGAGGAATATCCCAACCTGATAGCGCGCAACGATTTTGGCGCCGGCAATGTACCAGGCCCATCGTATAGCATTCAGGTGGAAAACGACAACAGCCGCTTGCAGATGTTGTGCAATGATTTTAATACCTATGGGCAGGCACAAAGCTCGTCGATTTATTACGCTATAGGGCTAAAGAACGCAATATTACCCGACCAGGGGTTTTTCCTCCAACCAACCGCCAATCGCTGGGATCAGCAGTATTCCGTACATATTAAAGTTGACTTAGCAGGGACTATTTCGCCCTTTAATTACTATAGGTATTCAAACACAGATCATGCGCCTACTACAAATAGTACTAGTGTTAATATCATAGATAATTTTACCTTCTTCGACGAAAACACCCCTAATACCTGCGGCGCCAATCCTTGTGAAGGAATAGCCTGGCCTTGCGAGTTAGAGAAGATAAACGGCTTGGAAGAGGAAATCGGGGAATCGAGTATCTGGGGTTTAAGTCCAGAAGAAACGGAACAACGCATTCAGGAACTGAAAACCCGACAGGAACAGTTGGCAATAGATATGGTGCGCAACCTCGTGTTGGCAGACAGCGGTTACCTGGCTGCGCAGCGCCTGGAGGAATTACTTGACGTATTGCCTCACCTTTCCTCGGATCAGTCGATCCTCGAACAGCGTTACGGGACTGGCGGTACAATGGGACTCAATCAGAGCAATCAATCTTTAGGATTAGAATTGCAGGTTATTTCCCGCGAAACCGTTCACTATATTGTTCAGCAGACCTTTGAGGAACGAAAAAATGTGCGATTGTTCTATCAGCCAGTAACATCCCATCAGATGATTAATGCCAAACCGGCACAAGATCAGCCTCCAACCATTTTATATCCCAACCCTGTAAAATTATGCGCATATCTGCAAGTCAATTTGCCTCCAAGTGAAATGCCATATCGATTGCAGTGGAAAGACATTTACGGGCGTGAAATTGCTTCCGGCCTATTAACCGCTACCGTAAACGGTGAGTACCAATGTGTCGCGCCGTGTGATGCACCCGCTGGATATTACTTGATTCAAATTATTGATGACGGCGGTATTGTCGATTGCTTGCCTATCGTATTGATGAATTAACAAATTTATATGGTTTCATCTCCCGCTTTCCGGTTTCGTGCCGGATAGCGGGTTAACCTGTTTTTTATGCGCACCCATTTATTTTTACAAATAGCTTCACTTTTCACTTTTTATACATTGCCTATTTATTGTCAAACTTATTTCAATGAGACATATCCACCGCCAGAAGGACAACAAAGCAATATCCTTAATATAGGAGAAACCCATTATGGCTATTTGGTTGTGGGGTTAGCGTTTGGGTTCCCAACTCAGGATGTATTTCTAACAGCTGTCAGTAAAGAAGGTGTTGTGTTATGGGAAAACGATTTTATGTTACCAGATCAACATTTGTTTTTGGCAAGGGAGTCATTTTTTCCACTCCCCGATCATTCATTTATTACTGCGGGAAGCGGGCCGGCAATTGATGATTCTCAAAGAATAATCTATACATTAAAAGTCAGCGAAATCGGAGATGTAATCTGGTCAAAAATCATAAAACAATCCCCCCGGTTTATTTCCGCTCTAAACGGCACGCCGAGCGCCGACGGCAATTATGTGTTTTGCGGCCAAAGCCGGGAGATAGACACCGCTTCCAGCGACTGTCTGCTGATAAAAATCAATACAGACGGGGACTTGTTGTGGGAACGCATTATCGGCGGCCCGGGTTTCCAATCGGGCGAATCCATTGCGCGAACGACCGATGGCGGCTTTGCCGTTGGCGGCAGCAACCGCACGGGCACTTACCGGCAGATTATGGTGCTGAAAACCGATGCAGAGGGTAACGAGTTGTGGCGCAAGTTTATCGGGGGCAACTACGACCAGCCCGAATTCAAATTTATCACCGCCCTCGGAAACGGCGATATTTTGGTGGGCACGGCAGCGCGCGCCTCATCGAGTTTTACCGATTTTGACGCCTTTGCCGCCCGCTATAGTTCCAGCGGTACACTGCTATGGCAGCGGCGGTACAACCACGAATGGAATAATTCTTTTTTTACCAAAGGACTGGAATTAGAAGACGGCAGCATCGTGATGGGGGGCTACAGAGGCGTGCTGGTAGAAACGGATAGCTTTCAGACCGTCAGCCGTTTTACCACCTTTACGCGCATCAGCCCGGAGGGAGACGTTATCTGGGATCGCATTTTATATATCAATGAGATTGGTGTAAACGTCATATACGGCTTTATTCCTACAGAAGACAATGGGTATTTGGGCTATGGCTTTGCCACCGATCCCACGCAGCGCGCATGGGTAATCAAACTCGACGAATGGGGTTGCAACGCGCCGGGCTGCGCGCCAGTGGTAGGGGCATCGTCGCCGCCGGGAGAAGTATCTACGCCGACGTTAGCAGCTTATCCCAACCCTTTCCAGGATCAACTGCGGCTGGAATACCGCTTGCCGCCGGGCGTGGCGCATGCGCGCTTGCAGTTCTGCGACAGCCAGGGCCGTCGTTTATTAGATACCCCTATCATAGAAGGCGCCCCCGCCGGCGATGTAGTATGGGCGCCGGGTAGCCTTGTGCCGGGTATATACATAGCTACGCTTAGCGCGCAGGGGTATGCGCCGGTGTCGGTGAAGGTGGTGGGGAAGTAAAACGATAGGCTATTGTTAATAAACGATTTGTAAACCTATAAACCCTTCCCCCCATTATTATTCGGCTGCATATTCATAAGCACGTCGAAAACCCAGTCTTTGAACTCTTCAGTTTCCTGGCGGGTGTACACAAAATTGCGGGCGGATTTGATAATTTTGGCCTCGCGGAGTTGGTCGAGGGCTTGAATAAATTTGACCGCGTTTTTCAGCCGAACGGCTTGGTAAAAATACGTTCGGGGCGAAAACAACTTGTCGGGGGTATCATTATGGGTGTGAATGCCCTCGTAAATCATGCCCACCATTTGATTGAGGGTCAGTTTTTCATTTTTATATAAAAAAGCATACAGGATTTGCTTGAAATCGCCATAAGTCGATTGCATATACTGATTGCGGTCGAACTTGGGGTTATCTTTAAGGAATAATTCCCGAAAGGGTAAAAAAATCTTGACGTTCAGTTCGTTTTCCAAAGCTTTGCCATACTCTGTGACGACCGGTGAAAAATCATCGAGAGTTTCGTTATTTTCGAGGGCCACGGCAGTCATAAGGTGATTGCGGGATTGGCCGTCGAGCAGGTTCCACAGGCGGCTGCGGCGGAAGTTTTCGAACAGGGGGTTGCGCATCTGGCCCATGAAGTTGAGCAGCAGCTCTACTTTACCGCTCAGTTGCCGGAGTTGATCCAGGATACGGGTTTCGGTATCCTTATCGGTTTCAACAGGCTTCAGCACTCCTGCGAAAGCGATTTCCATTTCGTCGATATAGGTGAACGTAGTACGGATGATGCCGTTGATCTTTGCGCTGTGGTCGTCCAATCCGAGTTTGCTTTCTCGTTGGAGGTTATTGTAGTTGGTCAGGAGCAACAACAGGTCGTTTTGCTTGGCGAATTTGTTTTCTCGACCAATTTTTATCAGTTCTTCGAGCCCTTGCTCTAACTGGCCATGGATAACGAGCTGACGTATGTATTCCATATCAATCGTTTAAGGCGCCGTCCATGATTTCATCTACCACTTCGGGGTTGAGCAGCGTGGACACGTCGCCGAGGTTGGAGGTTTCGCCCGAGGCCACTTTGCGCAGGATGCGGCGCATGATTTTGCCGGATCTGGTTTTGGGTAGACCCGACACAATCTGGATTTTATCGGGTTTGGCGATGGGGCCGATTACTTTAGTCACTGCATCCAGGATTTCGTGGCGGAAAGTTACGTCGTCGGCTACCGGAGCGCCGGTGATCACGTAGGCGTAGATGCCCTGGCCTTTGATATCGTGGGGATAGCCCACTACGGCCGATTCTACCACTTGCGGGTGGGTATTGATAGCGTTTTCGATTTCGGCGGTGCCGAGGCGGTGGCCGCTCACGTTGATCACGTCGTCTACGCGGCCGATGATGCGGTACATGCCGTCGGCATCGCGGCGGGCGCCGTCGCCGGTGAAGTAGTAATTGTCAAAAGGCGCGAAATAGGTCTGCCGGCAGCGCTCGTGGTCGCCATAGGTAGTGCGCAGGATAGACGGCCAGGGGAATTTTATGCACAGCAGGCCTTCCACGTCGTTGCCTTCGATTTCGCGGCCTTCCTGGTCGAGCAGGCAGGGTTGCACACCGGGCAGAGGGTTGGTGGCATAGCAGGGTTTGAGTTCAGTGATGCCCGGCAGGGGCGTGATCAGGATGCCCCCCGTTTCGGTTTGCCACCAGGTATCGACGATGGGCGCCCGGCCTTTGCCGACTTTATGGTCGTACCAGCGCCAGGCTTCTTCGTTGATGGGTTCGCCCACGCTGCCCAGCACTTTTATCGACGACAGGTCGAAGCCCTCCACGTATTGGTCGCCGTGGGCCATCAGGGCGCGGATGGCAGTGGGAGCGGTGTAAAACTGCGTGACCCGCAACTTTTCGCAAACCTGCCAGAACCGGCTTGCATTGGGATAAGTAGGCACGCCTTCAAACATCACGGTAGTGGCGCCGGCAAGCAAAGGGCCGTACACGATATACGAGTGGCCGGTGACCCAGCCGATATCGGCGGTGCACCAGTAAATATCGCCATCTTCGTATTGAAAAACATTTTGAAAGGTATAGCAAGTAAACACCATATACCCACCGCAGGTATGCACCACGCCTTTGGGTTTGCCGGTAGAGCCGGAGGTGTAGAGGATGAAGAGCATGTCTTCGGCGTCCATCGGTTCTGCCGGGCAAGCGTGGGACTGGTGGTCAACCTCGTCGTGCCACCATTTGTCGCGGCCTTCGCGCCAGTTGATCTTACCTCCGGTATTGCGGTGCACGAGCACGGTTTTTACGCTGTCGCAGTCCATGGCCAGGGCTTCGTCCACTACGTCTTTGACCACGATATGCTTGGCGCCGCGGTCGTTGTAGTCGGAGCAGATCACCATTTTACAGGTAGCGTCTTTGATGCGGTCGACCAGTGAATTGGCAGAAAAGCCGGCAAAAACCACGGAATGAACCGCGCCGATGCGGGCGCAGGCCAACACGCCGATAGCAAGCTCGGGCACCATCGGCATATAAAAACAGACGCGGTCGCCTTTTTGTATACCATTGGCTTTCAGGGCATTGGCGGCCTTGCACACCGCTTCATGCAATTGGCGGTAAGTATACGATCGGTTAGGCGCTGCGGGGTCGTTGGGTTCAAATAAAATAGCCGTCTGGTCGCCTTTTGTGGCGAGGTGTCTGTCGAGGCAATTTTCGGTGATATTGAGTTTAGCGCCTGAAAACCACTTAATGTCAGGTTTTCTGAAATCCCATTCCAGCACTTTGTCCCAGGGTTTTTGCCAGGTGAAATGGCCGGCGACTTCCGCCCAAAAACCTTCGGGGTCTTCTATGCTGTGAGTATATGCTTGCTGGTATTGTTCGGCGGTTTTGATAGTATAAGACATAAGGCTGTTTTTTAGAACTCCAGCGGAAAAATAGGGCTTTCCGTTCACTCTGAAAAGCCTATTTTGCAGAGATTGACTTAGAGCATACTTCGGCATTCCCCAATTGGCTACAATCGGCAATGTCAGTTGTCAGTTGTCAGTTGTCGGTTGTCAGTTTCAAGGCATAAATAACAGATAACCGACAACGGAATTTGCTCACTATCGCTCAATCACGAAAATCCAAACATGCTCTTATTAAACACCCGGACTAAGCCCGATAATATGGCTGTATTTTACAAATTCACCTGTTGCTGCATTGTTTTTCTCGGCTGTTTATCGCCCGCAAGGGCTCAAAGCCCGGCAACCTCGGATGCCGTCAGCGGAGATTTTCGCGGCGTCACGATTATGGAGATGCTGACCTACCTAAAGAATAAATACCAGGCCACTTTTTATTTCGACCCTGCCGAAGTGCCTTCCCTGGAAGTGCAATTGCAATTTAAAGACACGCCTTTTTTTGAAGCGCTGGGCGATATTTTGTCGGGATCGGGATTAGTTTATGCGCAGTTGGCGGTCGACGGCAGTCGGTAAGGCGTCATTTTATGGCGACAGTGCTACTTTCAGAAAACTGCCACAAAAATTCAGCTTTAATGTTAACTTTACGGCTGACAAATCTAACAGAATTGCATGGAAAATAAATACGTAACCTTCATTTCGGACGACCACTTATTGGCCTGCATTAGCGATCTGCACAAGGCGTATCTGAAGGCTAAAAGCAACATAACAAAAAAGAAGTTATACTCAAATAAGGTGGACACTATAAAACTGACCTTTGATGCAAAGTTCAACGACATAGACGAAGAAAATCTAATTCAATCTGAGATCTTGAGGCAGATTGACAAGTCAACAAATAATTCTATCGGGACTTTTCACGAGCAAATATTAGGCGGAATAAAAGGTTTCGAAACAGGCAAATTAAGAGGTTATGACATTAAAGCCAATGATGATACTTTGTTTGCGGACATTAAAAACAAACACAACACAATGAACAGCAGTGCGGCCGAAGCTCTATTTCAGAAATTAGCTCGTTACGCAGACAACTATAAAAAAGCAAAGTGTTACTGGGTTCAGATATTATCAAAAGGTAGTTTCTGTGAGTTATGGAGTAGCGATATCAACGGAAAAGAATATAGCCATAGCAGAGTTTACAAAATTTCGGGTGACAGATTTTATGCTTTGCTTTCTGGACAAAATGATGCAATGTTTCAACTTTATAAAGCATTACCAATAGCGATTACAGACTATTTAGAGTCTGCTGGCCAAAGTAAAGAAGATGCTATTAACTCTGCCTTAGACGAAATAAAATTCCAAACCAACACGAGCAAACGAAGCATTTTAGACCAAATAACTTTTGAGAATTACCGCTATTATCTTGGCTTTAACAAGTTGTAATATTGGTTCAAAAACTTAACAATAGAATAGCCAACTTCTGTTCCTAAATTTACAGGAACTGCATTCCCGATTTGCTTGTATTGTTGTGCCATTGAACCTTCAAATTTCCAATCGTCTGGAAAAGTTTGAATACGCGCGTATTCACGAACGGTGAACGGGCGGGTCTCATCAGGGTGGCACCTCTCCGTTTGTTTTTGTGCGGGGCTACAAGTAAGAGTCAAACAAGGTTCATCCCATCCTATTCGCCTCGCAATTCCAGTTTTCCCTCCACTTAGGTGAAAACTACCGCCCATGAATTCTTTTTGAATTTTAAGTGGCAAGTCACGCCAATAACCTTTGGGGGGAACTAAATCTAAAACTGCCTTTTTGCTTAGTGGATATTTTGCACCAGGGGACTTTGGCACATTACTATCAAACAGTTCTCCATTTTTCAGCGCATCTTTTAAAGTATAAATTTTCTTGTGTGGTTTGGGATATTCAAACTTCAGGTTAATATCCTTTCTAATTCCAACCAAAATCAATCGCTCTCTTTTTTGAGGCACTCTGTAATTTATGGCTTTAAGCACTTGGACTGGGGCAACATTGTAACCAATTTCATCCAAAATTGAAATCATACCTTTCAACGTTTTACCATTATCATGACTTAGCAAGCCGCGAACATTTTCACCAATACAAATCGGTGGATTTACTTCTTTGACAACTCTTGCAAATTCATAAAATAACGTTCCCCTTGCATCGGCAAGACCTAATTTTTTCCCTGCGTAACTAAATGCCTGGCAAGGAAAACCACCAGTAACGACATCAATCTTATTATAATATTCGATAAAATCAAACTCCTTAATATCGCCTTCCAATACTTTCCAACTGGGACGGTTTTTTCGCAGAGTTTGACAAGCCCATTTATCAATTTCATTCAATGCAACACATTTCAAACCAGCTTTTTCAAGCCCGACAGCCAAACCACCAGCACCGGCAAACAATTCTAAGACAGTGTATTCATTGTGCGGTTCAACATAATTGTTTACGGTATCATCAGCATCGTGATTGACAAAGTCTGCAAACAGTGTCTCAACTTGTTCCCGATTATAGACTCGGTAGTTACTCATTGGTTCACGAACAGCAGACAACTTGCCTTCTCTGTCCCAACGCCTGAGAGTTTCTTTACTTTTGCCTATAAGTTCAGAAGCTTCGGAGAGTGTTAAATATTCTTTCATAACCAAATAGTTTAACCTTACACAATGGTTACAAATTTACGACTTAATATGACATAGACAATAGTTGATAAAAAAAAAGAAGGAACGCCTAACAGCGAATTTGCGTCTTGGGGGACGAAGTGCTTTGTTGAACCATTTTTTTGCATATTTGAAGTGCGCCTCTTGAAGTACAGTACTAAAAAGCCTGCCCGAATACAAAGCAGCAGTCAGCACTCAGCAGTCAGTTGCCCTGAGTGCTGACTGCTGACTGCTAAATCACCCCGTACAAATCCCCGCCTTTGGCAAAAAAGCGATCTACGCGCTGAGCCACTTTGGCATCGGGGATAAGCGGCGGAGCGTGGTGTGGTTTCACCCTGGCGTCGATAATCACCGGGCCGCGACAGCCCCAGTGTTTGTGCTCCGTAAAACTATCCACGCCGTATATATCGTGCGAGGGATTGGCGCGGGTAAAGGTAACCCACATAAAATTATTGAGCGTAGCGGCGGTAAATTCGCTGTCGTCCACTACTACGATCATCGGGATATTGGCCAGGTCGTAGCCTTTCAGGTGGTCGGCGAGGGTTGGTATATCGCTTTCGCGAAAAGCGGAAGCCTGAATGGCCAGTATACCTGGCAGTGCAAAGCGGGGTTTGTCGAAGCCTGCCGGGAGGTCGAAACGCGAGGGCAGCGTTGTAGCGAGTTCGCGCAGCTTAGGCCCGCAGGCGGCGATCACCACCTTAGAACCGGCATTCCAGCCTGTGCCTGAATAATCGAGCGTATCGATAGTAGTTTTGGTATAAAAATGCAGGTCGCGCGTCCAATCCACCCTTTCCAGCATGTGTGCAAAAAACGCCGGCATATCGCGGAGCGTGAGTTGGGGGTTGTCATTGGAGGCGGCGATAAACAGGAACTTGGCGAGCGAAGTCTGGCCGCTGCCCAAAATCCGGTTGGCCTGGGTGAGGATTTCCTCCGGTTTATTATCGCGAAAGGGCATATAACGTTCGCTGCCGATGGCCAGCAGCAGGGGGTGCACCCCGGCGGCATCGACGGCATGAATCTCCTTGACGCCCGGAAATTCCTGGGTGGTTAGTTTTTTGACCAATTGATGGATGAGGTATCCGAAGCTGGAGTCTTCCTGCGGGGGGCGGCCCACCACCGTAAAATGCCAGATGGCGTCTTTGCGGTGGTATACCTTGTGCACATCCATTACCGGGAAATCGTGGCGCAGGCTGTAATAGCCGAGGTGGTCGCCGAAGGGGCCTTCGGGTTTTTTGTCGTTTTTGCGGATGGTGCCTGTGATTACAAAGTCGGCATCGGCGGAAAGGACGTAGCCGTCGCGCCACAGGTATCTGAACCGGCGCCCGCCCAGCAGTCCGGCAAAAGTCAACTCCGAAAGTCCTTCAGGCAGCGGCATAATAGCCGCAAAGGCATGCGAAGGAGGCCCGCCGACAAAAATAGCGCAGCGAAAATCTTCGTCGCTTTCGTTGTACTGCGTATGATGTATGCCGATGCCGCGATGGAGTTGGTAGTGCAGGCCTATCTCGCGGTTCATCACATAATCGTTGCCCGAAAGCTGAATGCGGTACATGCCGATATTGCTTTGCATGATCTGCTTGCTGCCGGGAGGCAAGGTAAACACCTGTGGAAGCGTGACAAAAGCGCCGCCGTCGTCGGGCCAGGACACCACCTGTGGTAGTTGGTCGATCGTTGTTTCTCCGTATAAAATCGGTGCTCCCCAACGCTGCTGCATAGGCAGGGCCGTCAGCGCCGTAAATGGAGCGCCGGCATAGCGAAGGGGTTTTTTGAGCAAATTAGTGGGGTCGGCTTTGAGTTCGATGACGCGCTGCACCTGCTTAATCGTGTGCCGGAAGAGGAAGTCGGTACGCTCATAAGTGCCGTACAAATTGGATGCCGCCCGAAAGGGGCTGCCTTTCACCTTTTCGAAAAGCAAGGCGGGGCCGCCGGCGTCGTATACACGGCGGTGTATTTCGGCCATCTCAAGATGGGGGTCGACTTCTGTTTTGATCCTGACGAGGCGCCCGTGGCGCTCCAGGTCGAGGATAGCGGAGTGGAGGCTGGAGTAACTCATGTGCTGATGTGCTGATGTGCTGATTTGCTGATGTGCTGATTGGTCGATATTCATTATTCATTTTTAATTTTTGATTATCAGCAAGTTAGCAAATCAGCATATTAACTTAACCCTTCTTTGTTTTTTTCAAAAACGCCAGATTGGCCTTCTGATACTTCTCCTTTTTCACCAATTCCTTGAGGTTGTGCATAGAGCGGGTGGGGCCCTGGTCGATAGCCAGGTTGACCATCCAGGGGGGCATCGTGCCGGCGGGGTCGGATTTGAGATGGTTGGTCACCTTTGTTTTTCCGTTGCCCAGGTCCTTCAATTTCCAGACGGCCTCCATCAGGGGTATGCGTACCACATCGGTTTTTTCGGGGATATAGTGAGGGCGGGCGCTGAGGTGCAGCACCACTTCATGGGCAATCGTATCCTGCCACACCTTTGAATTCACCACATAATCGCGGTCGGACATAGGCCAGGGGAAGTCGATTTTGGCGTACACATAATTTTCCGTTTCAGAAACCGTATGCAGTCTTTCGGCTTCGATGCAGTGGTATACCCAATAGGGTTGCATGGGCACATCGCGGATAGCGGCCACAACCGCAGCTACGGGGGCATTCACCACCGTTTCGATTTTCAGTTCGTTGATTTTGGAGTCGGTAGATTTGCGGAAATACACCTTTAGATCATTTACCTCTTTTTTTAGCTTCCATACCTGGCCTTGCGCTAATAGCAAAGCGGGACTCAATACGCCCAATAAAATAGTAAGAAGAGTAATAAATGGGTAATACATATGGTTTGGTTTGAGTAGGGTATAACGTTTTGCGGTGTATTTTTG
>Ga0058868_1007066_pt1 | contig 36441 bp, 1 predicted proteins | sample TNRReaAerobicRNA_2_FD_59631 | JGI IMG/M metagenome (GOLD analysis project Ga0058868, IMG submission 59631) | Wastewater treatment Type I Accumulibacter community from EBPR Bioreactor in Madison, WI, USA - TNR Reactor, Time F- 52min-Aerobic_ RNA... | ecosystem: Engineered > Bioreactor > EBPR >...
GTCCAACCACAGCAGTTTATGCAGTCATGCGTTCTCACGCAAATCTGTCTTCGCGACCACGTCGTCGCGAACCTATCTTGCATGTGGCGGAATTCGGGAAATGGCCGCCAACTTTGGCGCGACAACTCCCATCAACCTCTGCGCTGTACCCGCTCTGTTCTCGAAGGGCATTGATCGTGCCATCTAACTTTACTTTATGACTATGAAGACACTACGTCGCCACCGCCAACTCATTGGATGGTTCATGACTTGCCTGATGGCAACATGGCTGCCAGGACCTGCAAGGGGAGCCACACTGTATTGGGATAATTCTGGTGTTGGAGGAGCGGCTCCTGTCGATGGCTCGGGAATATGGGACACGACAGCGACAAACCTTTGGAGCGACCTCACTTCCAACGTCGCCTGGAGCAGTGCGACCCCTGACAATGCCATTTTTGGCTTCGGCGGAGCTGGTGGGGTGATTTCTCTTGGTGAGAGCATCACGGTTGGCACCTTGACCTTCAACGCAACATCTGGCGGCACTTACACCATCTCTCCGACGGCGGCTCAAACGCTAACGATCAACGGGGGTATTTCTGCCAACGAAACGGCCGCCATCACCGCCAACACGATTCTTGGTGGTGCGCAAACCTGGACCACGGCGGTGACGAAAACGCTGACCGTCGGCGGTAACGTGAACAACGGTGGCAATCTCCTGACTCTGAATGGTGCGGGCAATACCACCATCACTGGCATCATTGGTGCAGGCGCTGGCGGTGTGACTCAGTCTGGTGTCGGCACAGTGACGCTTTCCGGTGTTAACACTTACTCGGGGACGACGACCGTCAGCAGCGGCATTCTGCGCGCGACAACCAGTGCTTCCGCACTTGGCGCTGGGACGCTTGCTCTCTCAGGTGGCGACCTTCAGTTGGCCAACGACACCGGCCTCGCCTTTAACCGCAACACCACCGTGAGCGGTAATGCCACCATTACCTCTGACCGCGTGACTCCTGCAAATCCTGGTGTGACTCACACCCTCGGTACCCTTTCCATTGGTGCCAATACTCTCTCAATTGTGCGCGGAGCCAATGCCACCACCGGCACGGGCGGCGTCACCGTCGGTGCGGTCACTCTCACGGGCGGCGCGACATTCGACGTGCAGAGCAATGCGCTCTTGACCACCGGAGCCATCTCGGGTGCCAATGCGGTCACCAAAACCGGAGCAGGCCAGTTGACCAACAATAATGCCAGCAGCTTCAATGGCATTGTCACTCTGAGCGGTGGCACCTTCTCCACCAACTCCCTTGCCGCTGGCAGTGCCAACAGCGGTATTGGCGCTTCCTCCAATGCGGCCACCAATCTCGTTCTCGACGGCGGCGGCCTCCAATACACCGGCACCGTCATCTCGACCGACCGTCTCTTCACTCTCACAAACAACGGCGGAACGCTTGATGCCTCGGGTGCGGCCAATGCGGCGCTCACCTTCGCGAATGTGGGGACTATGGCTCTGTCCGGCTCTGGGACTCGCACACTGACCTTGGCCGGTGCAAGCACCGGCAACAATCTCCTGATGGCCATCATTGGTGATGAGGGAGCCAACGCCACCTCCATCGCGAAAACCGGTGTCGGTCGCTGGGTGCTTGGAGGAGTTAATACTTTTACTGGCGGCATCAGCGTCTCGGGCGGCAATCTCGCCCTGACCACCGCCTCTTCTAATTCCGGCGCGGTCAATGCCATCACCCTCAGCGGCGGTTCGCTCGACCTCCGCGACGACGGCTCCGGCTTCGGCAATCGTCAGGACATCGTCTTCGGTGACAATGTGGTCGTCTCTGGCAACAGCACCATCTCCGTGGATCGCACCGGCTTGGCGGGTTTCCCGGGTTCGACGGCGCTGAACAAGACGATTCAGCTTGGCACCCTGTCCATCGGCACCAACTCCCTGACCACGAACAACCTCAACGGCTACGGCCTGGAGTTCACCGGCACGACGACCCTAAGTGGCGTGCCCTCGACCTTCATCATCCTCAATCCGACCACGGCCAACACTTCCAACATCGTCGCTGGTCTTGAACTCAGCGGGCAGATCACCGGCACGGGAGCGATCAATGTGGGCACTGGCGGTGGCGCGGCTGCGGATGGTGGCATCGGTGGCACCCTGCTGCTCTCGAATGCGACCAACGACTTCATTGGGAACATGACCATCGTCCGCGGCGTCCTCGCCGCGACCAGCGACGGTGCTTTGGGCAATACCGCCAACGACATCAACCTCAGCGCCTCGGGCACCGGTGCGGTGGCGGCCTTCCGCGCAGCGGGCGACATCAATCTCGACGCCGGTCGCGTCATCAGTTTCAACAATGCCACCGCCACGAACAACGTCATCGAGGTGATTCAGGGCAGCACGCTAACGTTGAACTCCGCCTTTGGCGGTGCCAATGGCTTCGTCAAGGCCGACAACGGAACCCTCGCGATCAACGTGTCGAATGGTGCTTGGGTCGGCACGACGACCATCAACGCAGGTGCGGTCAATATTACGGATGCAAACGCCCTGGGTGCGACCGGTGGCGCGACAACGGTGGGCAATTTTGTCGGTGCCGCTCTGCAATTGAGCGGAGCCGGGATCACCTACGCGGCGGAACCCTTGAACCTGAACAGCACGGGGATCAATACCGGGGGTGCGTTGCAGAACCTCTCCGGCAACAACACTTGGACTGGCCCCATCACCCTGCAAAGTGCCGCGACCATCGGTTCGGACTTCGACACCCTCACTCTCGGTGGTGCCACTGGCATCAGCGGCGCATTTGGTCTGACGCTGGCCGGGGCGGGGAACATCCTGATTTCCACCGCCTTGAATGCGAACGTGACGGGTCTTACCAAGATCGGTGCCGGAACGGCTACTCTCGGGGTGGCGAACTCATCGTTTGTCAGCGCGATCACCGTTAACCAGGGAACCTTTGCCGTGAGTGGCGCAGGTGTGTTGGGAGCGACTGGAGCGATCACCATCAATCCTGGTGCTACGCTGCTCATTGACAACACCGCTAGTGCTGTCACCAACCGGCTCGGTGGCCGACCCATCACGCTCTCGGGAGGCAATGTGACCCTCATCGGCAACGCCGCCGCCACCAACGAAACGCTCGGCACCTGGACGCTTGGTCGCGGCCAGTCCAACGTCAGCGTCACCGCAGGAGCCGGGGGAGCCAACCTCACTTTTGGCAGTTTTGCGACGAACAACCCGCAGAATGGCGGCACGGTCCGCTTCTCGGGCACCAACCTCGGTGCCGCCGCCGGCGCGGGTAATGCCACCATCAAAGGCAACGTCAGTTTCGTGGGGCAGACCGCAGCGTCCGGCACCAATAAAGGCATTCTTCCCTGGGCACTTGCAGAAGATACCACGACCTCCGCTATCGGCTTCGCCACAGCCAGCACGGCCACCGGCGTGATTCGTCTCCTGACTCCTGCTGAAAAGGTGTCCACCACCACCTTGACCACCAACGCCAACCAGGAACTGAGCGGTGCTGCGGTATCTGCGGCGAGCGTCAGCCTCAACTCCCTTTCGCTCCTGAGTGGCGGTGGTGTCACCCTCACCAGCACCTTCCCGAATGTCCCGGTGCTCACGATTCAGAGCGGCGGCATTCTGGCCAAGGCGGGAAATACTGGAATCAACGGTGGGGTGCTCCTTGCCAATGTGAACGTTGCGACCAACTCCCGCCCGTTCTACTTCCACACCCTGGGAGATCTCGATGTCAACAGTGTCATGCTCGGTATTCGTGGACTGGCGAAGGCTGGCGCAGGTACCCTGACCATCAGCCAGCAAAGCATGTTGGGACGTGATGATCAGACCAACAACGTCATCATCATCAATGAAGGAACCCTGAAGCTCAATGCGGGCACCAACACCCTCTATTTCCGCACCCCGATGATCATCAACGGGGGCAAGCTCGACCTCAACAACACCTCCCAATATGTCATGGACCTCATGACGGACGGGGTCTTTAATGGTGGCGAGATCATCAGCACGGGCGGCAATGGCGTCATCCTTGCCAACCAGCAGAATGTAACGCGCAGTTGGGCGGGTAATATCGGTGGCTCCACCAATGACTATGTCACCTTTGCTCGCACAGGATCGAGCACCCTGAACATCACCAATGCCAACACGACTACCGGCAAGCTGATCCTGCTGAACTCCACCACCAATGTCACCGATGCGGGCAGTTTTGCCAATGTCTCAGGCATCACGGTCAGCCGGGCCGCCTTCGCCATTCGGAACGATGGACTTTACGAGTCAGTCGACCGTATCAACGACATTGCGCCCATCACCCTCCAGGGGGGATTCTTGGGGTTCTACGGGCGCGCCCAGTCCTCCAGTTCCGAAAGCGTCGGAGTGGTGACCCTTGAGGACGCCATGTCCACCATTCACACCGAGCGCAGCACCGTCGGTCTCAGCACTATGAATGCGACACTTGCCGGGCTGAACCGCAATGCATCCAAAGGCGCGACGGTCAATTTTGCGAGCGGTGGTTCCACCACGGGATTTGGCGCAATCGGGAACAACGCCCATTTGCTCATCACCGGCTATACCTTTGCGGGAAACACCACCAACAACATCCTCGGTGGCTGGGCGGTGGTGAATGGCGCTGAGTTGGCCACTTACGTCGATGGACTTGGTGTCGCCGCCCTCAACAATCCTGGCGCTCCAGGTTACAGCGGCACCACTTTCCCAGTGGCTTCCCAGCCCACCCAGAACATCCGCCTCGCGGCCACCGGTGCCGTTCCATCCCTGACTGCTGGCGCGGATGACTATCAACTCAACAGCCTCACTGTTCCTGGCAACTTCAATATCACTTTCGCTGATGCGACCGACACTCTGAACCTGATTTCAGGTGGTTTGGTGAAGAGCGGTAACAATGGCAACTCCATCGGGGCCACGGTGGACAGCGGCCGCCTGACGGCGGGTGGTGCCGTTGCCAACTCCGACTTGTTCGTCTTCAACAACCAAAACACCCTCACGATCAACTCCCGCATTGTGGACAACGCGGGCGGGGCCGTGCGCCTCATCACGTCCGGCGCTGGTGCGGTCACCCTGACCAACACCAACAACTCCTACACAGGGGGCACGGTGGTGAACTCCGGCACCCTGAACCTGAGCAACGCGGCAGCCGGAGTGGTGCTTCCAGGGGGCGGGCTCACCATCAGCAGTGCCACGGTGACCATGAACGGCTTCAACAACCAGATTGACGCCTCCAACGTGGTCACCATGCGTGGTGCGGCCACCTTGAACTTGTTTGGTAATAACACTCTGGCTGGCCTCATATTCGACGCCGATGGCAGCAACACCGCCCTCAACATCGGCGCCAACATTGGCAACAATGTCAATTCCTTCGGGGTGCTGACCCTGACGGGCGACATCACCGCCTCCGCCTCTACTGTGCGCGTGGAAAGCAATGAATCTCCCATCATCACCTTTGGCGTGATCAACCTTGGGGCCACCAATCACAACATCACGGTCAATCCGACGACGATTGACGGCAAACAGCAGACCCTTCTCCAGCCGGCTCTCTCAATGGAAGGCATTATCGGCACTGGCGGCATTGTGAAACTGGGAGACGGTGCCCTTCGTTTGCGCACCGCCCAGACCTACTCGGGCCTTACCGATGTCCAAGCTGGTGCCATTGTGCTTGGATCGATAGGCAATGCCGGTTCACGCTTCTCCACTTATAATTTCGCTTCTGGAACTCAGTTCGAACTTTTAGGCACCAGCACAGTCATCGGCGGTCTGTCCGGCTCTGGCACGGTAAGCAATCTCAGCAGCGGCGCTGTCACCTTGGGCTTTGGATTCAACAACCAGAACACGACCTTCTCTGGCGTGTTCAATCGCGGCTCTGACGCCTTCCCCAATACGCTGAATGTCCAGAAATACGGCAGCGGCACGACTGTCATCAACGGCGCGACATCGACAACCAACGGGACGACTGGCGCGTTGACGGTTTCCGGCGGCGTGATCGAGTATTCCGGAGCAGGGGCCACCACCTTCCGAACAGTGACCGTTCAGAGGAATTCAACCCTGACGCTGAACAATGCTTCGAGTAACGTTAACAACAGGCTTAACATGGCCGTCACGGCGGCTGCCAACGGCACCCTGAACCTCAGCGGCGGCACCCTGCGGATCGTCGGCAATGCCTCCGCTGGCACCACGGAGTCAGTTGGCACCCTGAACCTGAACGGCGGCAGCGGCATCATCAATCTGGAGCCAACCTCCGCCCAGAACGTGACTTTGACCGCCCATACTCTCGGTACGGTTGCTCAGGGCGGCACCGCCCTGCTTCGCGGACCCAACCTCGGTGGCACCATCGGTGCTGGCACGAGTAATTTTGTCATTGCCACGGGTGGTGCCATCAACCAAATCGGCGGTGCCGGGGCCGTGGGCACCACGACCATGAGCATCCGTCCTGACATCCTCGGTGACCTTTCCCTGACCGGCAGCGGCACAGGTTTCGTCACTTACATCGGGGCCGGGGGAGTCGTGAACGTGGCAGGCGGCAACGGATTCCGCCTCCTCGCCGCCAACGAACTCGCTCCTTTCCTCTCCAGCGGTGCCACGACCAACGTTGCTCTAGGCTACCAGCATGGCGGTGCCTTCATCACAGGCACCACGATCAACAGCCTCACGCTTAACCAGCATGGCGGCACCATGGCTGCAGGTCCCATCTCACAGGGCACGGTTCTTACCATCACCAGCGGTGGCATCATCGCGCAAGCGGGCAACCGCGGTATCAGCGGCGGTCTGTTGTCGGTGGGCGCCAATCCGGCCTTCATCCACGCCATTGGCGACCTCAATTTCAGCGCTGGCATCGTCGGCTCCGCCGGCATGACCAAGTCCGGCGCCGGCACCCTGAATCTCAATCGTGCCCAGTTCTACACGGGGGCCACTTCAGTCAACAACGGCACACTGGTGCTCAACGGCGGCAATAATACGCTTTTCGTCAACGCCATCGGCGGGGCCAATGCCCTCAACGTCAACGGTGGCATCCTTGACCTCAATGGGAACAGCCAGGTGGTGAGCACGCTGGCAGCCAGCAACATCACCCCCGGTGTCACCGCTTCCATCATCAACAACGGCTCGGCGGCCACTCTGACCTCCACCGGCGGCGGCATCTTTGCTGGCAACATCAATGGCAATCTGAATTTTGTCCGGGCCGGAAACAATACCACCACCTTCTCGGGGGCCAATACCTACACAGGAACCACGACGGTTCGCGGTGGCAACCTCGTCCTCCAAAGCAGCGGCACCATTGCCAACTCCACTGCTGTAAACGTCCGGTTCGGCGGCCTTATCTGGGATGACTACAACGGAGTCAATCCGGGAACGACCGGACCTACCCGCATCGCAGCGACCGCGCCCATTACCCTTCAGGGGGGTAACCTCCAGATACGCGGCACTGCCAACGCCAATTCAACCCTTGCTCTGCAGACGGTCAATGTCGAAGCAGGTCGCAATTTCATCATGTCCAACGCCTACTCCAGTTCGGCGCTTACCCTGAACATCGGCAATCTCAACCGTGCGGCGGATGCAGTCATTGAGTTCCGTGGTTCGCGGAATGAAGACCCGAACTCGGACGGTCTCGGCCAGCCGGGGGTGAACAATTCACGCATTTTCGTGAGCAACCTCAATAGTTCTCCGTTCAGTGCCGCCTCGCTCACCAACAACATCATTGGCGGCTGGGCGGTTGTGCGAACCTCAGGTGGCATGGAATTCGCCAGCTACAACAATACCAATGGCCTTGGGGCTCTGAATGTAAGCGGATTCCCTGGGTATAATGCCTCAACACTCCCGGCGTCACCTGGGAGTGCCACCCAGAACATCCGGCTTTCAAGCAACAGCTTCTCGATACCAGATGTGGCTGGCGCGGGAGTTTACAATCTCAATGGTTTAAGCTTCTTCGGGACTGCGACAGGTCACAGCATCAACTTCACGGATGGAGCAGATACACTCAACCTGACCTCCGGCGGCCTGCTCAAGTCGGGCAACTTCACTGGCAATATCGGTGCCACGGTTGACAGCGGTCGTCTGACCGCAGGCGGCACCGGCACCGGCGTGAACTCTCTCTACGTCTATAACAACGAGAGCACGCTGACCATCAACTCCCGCATCGTCAACAATGCCTCGGGCGGCCAGACACGTCTCGTGATCACAGGCGCCTCGAACGTCACCCTGACCGCGCCAAACACCTACACGGGAGGCACGGTCTTAAACTCGGCCACAACGAACCTCATCGGTGTCGCCAATCAGACGATTCCCGCAGGTGGACTGACGATCAACAACGCCGCGGCGACGATGATCGCGGGCAGTCCGAACCAGATCAACAGCGCCAACGACATCACCATCAACGGTGGTGGGGTCATCAACTTCTGGGGCAATCACACGCAAAACGGAACCCTGACGTTCAACAATTCAGGAGGCGCGGGCAATCCGACCTTCCGCACCCAGAGTGTCACCTCGAACAACTCAACCACCGCGACCAATAATTCGACGCTGACTCTTTCCGGCGCGGGTTCAACACTCGGTTTGGCGGTTGGCATGCCGGTGACTGGCACGAATATTCCTGCCGGCACTACAGTCGCGGCAATCCTTTCCGGCACCACCGTCCAGCTCTCGCAGCCGGCCACCGGAGCGGCGACGGATGTCACGGTGACATTTGGCAGTACTTTGACGCTGAACAACAACATCACCTCCACTAGTGACAGCCTGGCCACCTTCCCGCTGCTCAGCGTCAGCACGAACGGCAAGATTGATATCGGTGCCGCCACGCGCACCATCACCACGAATGGCAACGCGGCTTTGGCCCTGATCCTGCCGACCATGATTGGTACCACGGCGGGCATTACCAAGGAAGGCACCTCCGGGCTCCGCTTGGATGGTGTGAACTACTACACGGGGGCCACCGCCCTCAATGCAGGCACCCTTTTCCTCGGTATCGCGAACACGATCCCCTATGCCTCCACCTTCACCATGGCCGGCACCAGCCGCCTGGACCTCAATAACTTTGATCAAGTTCTCAGCCAGCTCTCCGGCTCGGGCGACATCACCAACAACTCAGGCTCGGGCCGCACGCTGACCTTCGGTCTCAACAATGCCAACACCACCTTCGATGGCCGCTTCCTCGCCTTCAACGATGCGGTCCTCAGCACGCTCAACGTCAGCAAGATCGGCTCTGGCTCCTTCGGACTCACCGGTGGCGACAGCACCTCCACCGCCACCTTCAACATCTATGGCGGCGCGGTCACCTACTCCGGCACCGCCAGCACGGCCTTCGGAAGCAACGTCATCAACCAGACCGGTTCCCTCATCCTCGACAACACCGGGACCAACGAGAGCAACCGCCTCGGCGGCCTGCTCAAGGGCCTCACGGTGGCCGGCGGTGAGTTCAAGATCCAAGGCAACGCCGGCGGCAGCTCCGAGTCCCTCGGCGCACTGACGACACCAAACGGCGGCGGTGTCATCACGCTCGTCCCCGGCGCTGGTTCCACCGTGCTGAACTTTGCCAGCGTTCATGCTCTTGCCGGCGGTGCGACCTACCTCGTCCGCGGTGATTCCCTCGGCTCCACGCCCGGCGCTGGCGTGGCCAATGTGTTTGCCAGTTCCGTCGCCTTCAGCGGCGGCAATGCCATCGCTGGTCTCGCCAACATCAGCACCCGCCCCGACATGGTCGGCGATGCCTCCGCGACCGGCACCGGCACCGGCTTCCTCACCTACACCGCAGGCTCCGGTTTCCGTGTGCTTGGGGCCAATGAAACGCTTGGCAGCATCAACAACATGTTCACCACCACGGCGAATCTGGCCAAGAGCGCGAACGAAACCTTCACCACCAACAATGTGGCCACCGTCACCCTAAACTCCGGCGGCCAGCTCACGGGTTTCAACACCGGCAGCATCCTCACCATCTCCTCCATCGGTATCATTGCCAAGACGGGCAATGTGGGCTTCTCCGGCGGCCAGATCAATCCGGGGGCAAGCTCCATGTTCATCCATGCGCTCGATAACCTGACCGTGGACAGCTACGTCCTCGGCAACGGCATCACCAAGGACGGTGCGGGCAACCTCTCCTTCAACCGGTCCCAGTATTTCGGCGGCTTCCTGAACAATAACGAGGGCACCACCACGCTGAACAGTGGAGCGGCCAACACGATCCTCGTCGCCCCCACCGCCGCCGCAGTGACCACCATCGCCCTGACGGCCAATGCCGGCACGGTCGATCTCAACGGTCAGAACCAGGCCTTCGCAGCCATCGCGAGCATCAACAACCCGCTTCCCGGCACTGGCAGCCTCATCACCAGCGCCACCCCGGCCATCCTAACCTCCACTGGCGGCGGTACCTTCGGCGGTGTCATCGGCGGTGCGATCACCTTTGACCGTTCCGGCAACAACACGACCCTGCTCACCAGCGCCCAGACCTACACCGGTGCCACCAACGTCCGCGGCGGCACCCTGCAACTGCGCGACAGCGCCAGCCTCGCCAGCACCGCCGGCCTGAACCTCGAGTTCGGTGCCGTGAACATCGACAACGCCGGCACCGCGTTCAACTCCGCCCCGGCCAACCTCGCGGACCGCATTCTCGACGCCAACGCCATCAGCATCCGGGGCGGCACCATCACCCTCTCTGGGATCCAAGGCCAGACCGTCACGGAAACCCTCGGCTCCGTCACCGTGTTGGGCGGCAACAGCACCATCACCGCCACCCCCGGTAACACGGGACGCGCCGTGCTCACCATCACCGACCTCGCCCGTGCGGCGGGCAGCGGTTCACGCGTGAACTTCACTGGCGTCAACCTCGGCTTTGCCGACGTCGGCAGTTCCCAGATTCTCCTCACCGCGCTCAATGGAGTCGCCCCGACGCTGGCGAGCAACCTCCTTGGCGGCTGGGCGGTGGTCAACGGCACGGAATTCGCCTCTTGGACTGCTCCTAAAGGCGTCGGCGCATTGAATAGTGCGGGTTATGCGGGTTACACCGGCACGACCATCACCGCTGGCAGCAATCCCGCGCATAACATTCGCCTCACCGCCACCGGTGCCATTGGAGCTGCGGACACTTTGAACAGCTTGAACATGGTGGGCGACATCAACCTGACCTTTGCCGCCGCCACCAACACGCTCAATATCGTCTCCGGCGGTCTGCTCAAGAGCGGCAACACCGCCAACACCATCGGTGCAGCGGCCGACAGCGGTCGTCTCACCGCAGGTGGCACGGCAGCGGGGATCAGTGAGTTGTTCCTCATGAATAACCAGAACACTCTGACTGTGAACTCCCGCATCATCGACAACGGTGTCGGACAGACTCGCTTGGTCATCGCCGGTGTCGGCACCGTGGCGCTCACGGCACCCAATACCTACACGGGTGACACCGTCGTCAACTCCGCCCTCAGCCTCAACGGCGCGGCAAGCGTCGTCACCATCCCCAATCCGGTCGCAATCGGTGGCAACACGCTGACCATCAACAATGCGGCAGTCACGATGACTCTGAATGCCGGCCAGATCGGTGCTAATAACAGCATCATCATCAATGGCGGCGGTTCTCTGACATACTTCGGAGCCAACAACACCGTCAACGGCACCATCACCCTGAACAACCAGGGCGGCACCGCCGGGCCGACCATCGCCGCCACCGGGTTCTCGCTGACCAATTCGACCACCGTCACCGGCAGCGCCACCATCACGGTTTCAGCCAGCGCAGGTCTCGCCGTCGGCCAGCCAATCACCGGAACCGGCATTCCGATTGGTGCTACCATCGCATCCATTGTTAACGGCACCACCATCACCATCTCGGCACCGGCCACAGCCTCCGCGACCACCACCACCCTCACCATTCCGGGTATCGTGAACCTCGGGAGCACCAGTTCGATTGCGGCGGTGAATGACGCCTTCGGCACCACGCCGACGATCAGCAGCGCCCTCAACCTCGGCGGTGTGGCCAGGACCATCACCACCAGCGGGCTCTCGGCGAACTCTCTGGTGATTTCGGGCATCGTCCAGAACGGCAGCATCACAAAAGAGGGCAACGGGGCACTGACCCTCTCCTCGAACAACAGCACCTTCGCCGACGGTGTCGCGTTGAACGCTGGCAGCCTCATCATCGGTGCGAGCGATCAATTCAATGCCGGCATCAAGGCTGCCGGTCCGCTCGGCCTCGGCACGCTCACGGTGGCTTCCGGCCTCAAGCTCATCGGGGTAGGAACGACGGTTTACAACCCGGTCACCCTCGCGGACAACACGCTCATCATCGGCGGCGTCTCCTCGAACAACCTGGTTCTCAATGGTATGATCACCCCGAACGTGGCGGGTTCGCTTACCGTGAATGTTGAAAGTCCCGCCGTGGTGGGCACGCTTGGTGCGAAATACACCGGCGCCTTCGCCTTCACCAAGGAAGGAGCCGGCATTCTCGCACTCGGCAACATCGCCAACGACTTCACCGGGATCACCCAGGTCAACAACGGCACCCTCCGCTCTGGTGCCACCAATTCCCTGTCCCGCTTCTCCAACATCAACCTCGCCACCGGAGGCACCTTGGACATCAATGGGACGAACGTCGTCACCGGTTCCATCTCCGGCACTGGCTTGGTCACCAACAACTCTGGCACGGGTGTCAATCTGGCCACTGGCTTCGACAACACCTCCTTCACATTCTCCGGTCGCTTCGGCTCCGCCAATCAGACCAGCACCAGCTTCAACCTGAACAAGATCGGCACCGGCACCATGACCATCGACAGCGCCGCTGGCACTGGCACCATGAGCATCGGAACCTTCACCACCTCTCAGGGCACCTCCGTCCTCAGTGGTGCCGCAGGCAGCACGAAGTTCGTCACCTACACTCTCCCCGAGGGTGGCACGCTCATCCTCGACAACAGCGTTGCCAACCTGAACAACCGCCTCGGCGGCACCGACTTTGCCATCGGCGCGGCCTTGGTGCGCAACATCACCATGGTGGGTGGTGAGTTCAAGATCATCGGCAACGCCGCTGCGGCGACCGTGGAAACGCTCAACCTCGGCACTGTCGGTGCGATCGGCGTGCAGTCCGGTGGCTCGGTCCTCACCTTGGATGCGGATGTTTCTCAGTCATTGATCCTGAGTGCAGGCAACATCGCCAACCTTTCCGGTGGCGGTGCTCTCCTGATTCGGGGTGACAACCTCGGTGCCTCTCCGGGCAATGGCGTGGCCAATCTCTTTGCTCCTTCGGTGGGCAACTTCCTCGGCGGAGCCACCGGCAACGGCAGCAACACCATCAGCATTCGTCCCGACATCATCGCGGATACCAGCGCCACTGGCCTCGGCACCGCCTTCGCCACCTACTCCGCCATCGGTGGCGTGCGTCCGCTGGCTGCCACCGAACTCGCTCCCGGCCTGTTCCGGGTGGTCAGCACCGTCTCCAACGTCGCCGTCAACAGCGCCCAGACCTATGGCAGCCTGTCTGTGAACAGCCTCACCATCTCGGGTGCCTCCGCGCTCACGGCCATCCGCAATGAATCCGTCCTGAGCCTCCAGAACAGCGGCGGCTTGCTGGTTCTCGACGCCAGCGGCACCGACTTCACCGGCGGCCTCATCCAGTCCGGCGGCAACCAGTTCATCCTGCATCAACTCGACAGCGGCAACACCCTGGATTTCAACGCCCAGGTGCTCGGCAGCAACGGCTTCATCAAGACCGGCGCGGGTGCTCTCAGCTTCAACAAGCAGCAGTTCTTCACGACCAGTTCGCAGCTCACGATCAACAACGGCCTCCTGACACTGAACAGCGGTGCTGACAACACCCTGACCGTCATTCCGACCAATACGACCCCGACTTTGCTCTCTGTTGCTGTGAATGACGGCACCCTCGACCTCAACGGCAGGAACCAGGCCGTCAGCCGCCTCAACAACAACACTCCCGCTCTCGCTGGCGCGGCTGGCATTGTCACCAACAGCAGCGGCACGGCGGCGCTGCTCACCGTTGCCGACATGGGTTCCACCACTTTCTCTGGCGAAATCACCGGCAATCTGAGCTACACGCGTTCCGGCAACAGCACCACCACCCTGACCAGCGACAACACCTACACCGGTGCCACCACGATCCGCAACGGTGTCCTCAACCTCCAGGATCAAGGCAAACTCTCCGGCACAACAGGCATCACCAACTACTTTGGTGGACTGACCCTCAACGACAGTGGTCTTTACGTTGTCTCCAACCGCGTCGGCGCGACGCCGATCACCATGCAGGGCGGCACCCTCACCTACATTGGCGTGCAGAGTGGTGCCACGGTCGGTGCCATCACCCTCAACGGCGGCGCTGGATTGGGCGGGGCCAACACCATCACGGTGACTCCGGCGACAGGCACGGTCGCTCCATCCACGCTGACCATCGCTGACTTGTTGCGCACCACGGCGGGCACCACGGTTAACTTCACCGGTAACAACCTCGGCCTTGGCGGCATCAACAACAGCCAGATCATCCTCACCCAAGTCAATACTGCGGCAATCGCCCTCGACGACGGCATCCTCGGCGGGTGGGCGACGGTGAACGGCACCGATTTTGCCGGCTACATCGCTCCGTCAGGCACCTCCGGCGGTGTCGGCGCGCTCGGCACCACGGGCTATCCGGCTTATTCGGCGGCGACCTTCGCCACCGGCGTCCTCACGGACAACATCAGGACCACCGCCACGGCGACATCTGGTGCCAGCCCGACCTTCAACTCCCTGACCGTCGCCGCAGCCGCTGCGACAACCTTGACCGTGAGCGGCACCCTGACCTTGGCCACCGGCGGCTTGCTCATCAACTCGGGTGCAAACGCGATGACCATCTCGGGCGGCACGGGACTGACCAGCGGTGGCGCTGAACTCTTTGTCCACACCAACACCGGCGCGGGCGTCAACACCATCACCACCCCGATCACCGGAGCAGGCGTATCCCTGGTCAAGAGCGGCCTGGGCGGCCTCGTGCTGAACGGCAACAATTCCTATGCTGGCGGCACCGTCGTCAACCAAGGTATCCTGACACTGAGCACAGCCGCATCAAACGGTACGTCCATCGTTTCGATTCCTGCGGGCACGCTGACGATCAACAATGCCAGTGTCACCCAGACCGTCGCGGGCACCATCCACAACACATCGCCCATCGTCATCAACGGTGCTGGCGTGCTGACTCTCACCGGTGCCAATACCCTCGGCGGTCTCATCACCTTCAACAACAGCGGTGGTGTGAACCCCGGTGTGCAGGTCGCGAGCTTGGCAAACTCCACCACGGTGGCGAATAGCGCCACCGTCACCGTCAGTTCGACCGCTGGTTTGTGGGCGGGTCAGCTCGTTACCGGCGGCAGCATCCCGGCGAACACATTCATTACGAACATTGTCAGCGCCACGCAGTTCACCATTTCACAGACCACACCGACCGCCGCCACCAACGTGACCGTGGTCGCCTCGAACGTGGCACCTACCATCTCGACCGGCGGCCTGCTCACGCTCGGCAGCAACATCAACGTCACCAACGACAACTTCAGCTACACGCCGATCATCGGCGGTACGGTGGCCTTGGGTGGCGCGACCCGCACCATCACGACCGCCGGCCTCTCGCCCAACAGCCTCCTTGTTCCAGCCGTCATCTCCGGTGCCGGGGCCACCAACGTCCTCAACCTGGCCGGCACGGGCAGCGTGACTCTCAGCGGTGCCAGCACCTTCGGCATTGCCGGTTCGACCTCTATCAATCTTCAGGGTGGATCCTTGATCATCGGCGCGGACAGCACGCCGAGCACCGTGGGCGCCACCATCACCGCCAGCCCGCTTGGCTTGGGCACGCTCGTCATCACCGACGGGGCCAAGATCCTCGCCGGTGGTGTGGTCGCTGGCACGCGCACGGTCGCCAACCCCATCACGGCCAATACTCAGCTTACCTTCGGTGTCGCCCAGCAGAACCTGACCCTCAACGGCACCGTCAGCTTTGGCACCGCCAATCCGACCATCACGGTTGAAAACAACTTCGCTGGGAACTCCCAGCTTACGATGGCTCTCGGCGCTTCCTTTGGTTCGGCGGGCGGGTTTAACAGCTTCACCAAGGCCGGCCCAGGTCTCCTGGCCATCAACGCCACCAGCAACAATAGCCTCACCGGCACCATCACGGTCAACGATGGCTGGTTGCAGGTCGGTTCGCAGTATGCGCTTGGTGGATCTCTCTACACGGCGGGTCCTGCCGTCACGATCAACGGCGGCTCCTACAACAACAACGTCGCGAACGTCTTCGTCCAGAACGCCGTGAACTACACGGCCAATGGCCTCCTCAGCGCCACGCAAGGCAGCACCGCCATCGGTCCTGTCAGCATGGGCGCGGGCAGCACGGCTCTCGGCATCCAAGGCGGCCAGTTCAACACCATCTTTGGCGGTCTGACCATGAATGGCACCACCGCAACTACGCTCTTCGCAACCAACACGTTGAACGTCCTCGGCACCTTCGGCGGTTCCACTCCTTCCGTGACCAAGCAGGGTGTGACCTCCAATCTCGTCCTCGGTGGCGCTTCCACCTACGCGGGCAACATCATCGTCGATATGGGCGGTCTTGAGTCCCGCGTCGGAAGCAGCACTCCCGCCAACGAGCAGCTCACCTCCGCAGGCACCATCACCGTCAATCCGGGTGCTCTCATTCGCGTCCTCAGTGCGGCCAACATCGGGGCCACCGCCACGACGGTGAACACCAACAATGACGGCATCGGAGCCTTCGGTCTCGGCTACAACGGCGCACTTCCTGGCAGTGTGACCTTCGCCACGACGAGTGGAACGGTGGATGGCACGCTCGGCATCGACGTGGTCGGCTACAGCACCGCCGTTGACCTCGGAGCGCTGGGGCCGAACAACCGGGTCTTCCTCGGTTCCACCAGCGGCGGCAACTACACCGCCACCACCCTCGGCGTTGGCGCAGGCAACACCTATCGCCTCGGCACCGGCGGCAGCACGCTTCAGATCAACGCCCCGGTCCTGACTGGTGCAAACTCCGTCATCATCGGCGCGGTCACCGGTACTCCTGGTGCCAATCTCATCGGCAACGGTGGCACTGTGATCCTCAACACGCCAAACGCCTACTCCGGCGGCACCACCATCAACGGCAACGCCACCCTCCAGATCGGCAACGCCGGTGCGCTTGGGACAGGGACCATCTCCTTCAACAGCGGCACTCTCGCGGTCAACCAGACCGGGCTCGGCGTCACCACCGCAGTCGGTCTGCTCCGGCCGATGACCATCACCAACAACATCAACTTCTCCGGCACAGGCGTCCTCAGCGCACTGGCCGGATCGGGCAACACCATCGGGGCCTTCGCGGCGGATGGCTTCATTGGAGACGGTGCGCAGGCCCAGACCGACCTCACCTTGAGCGGGACCGTGGACCTTGCCGGTGCCACCTATCGCGCCTTGAGCATCGGTCGCACTGATCGCATCGTCACCCTGTCCGGCAAGGTCACAGGTGCTTCCTCATTCGTGAAGACCGGCGTCGGCATCCTCCGCCTCACCAACGCGACCAACGACTATACGGGTGACACCGTGGTCAGCCAGGGTACCTTGCTCCTCGCTCCTGCTGGCATACCTGGCGCCTCCACCGTCAAGTTGAACTCGGGGGTGCTGGCCAACTGGAACTCGTCTCTCACCTTGGGCAACAATGTTCAGTTGATCCAGAACAGCACCATCGACGTAGGAGCGGCCACCACCCTCACCAGCACGGGAACCATCAGCGGTGACTTCACTTACGTCGGTGCGCAGACCGGCCTGACCAAGACCGGCCTCGGCACCTTGGTGCTCAGCGGAGTCAACACTTACCTTGGTGCCACCACAATCAACGGCGGTGTCCTCAGCATCAGTGCTGACAACAACCTCGGCAGCGTCGGCGGCCTCAGCGTCCTGCCTGGTGGCGTCACCTTTGGTGTCGCTGGTGGACATTTGGCGGTCACTGCCACGAACACCTCCAACCGCGTCCTCACCATGACGGCTGCCGGCAGCATCAACGTCGCCGCTGGCCAGACCTACACCAACAACGCCTTCACTGCCGGCGCGGGTCTCCTCACCATCAACGGACCGGGCACCGTCATTCTCAATGGCAACCAGACGGGTGCCAACCTTCACGACAACACCGCCATCAGCAATGGCGCCACCCTGATGACCCAGGCCACCGCCGGGACGCCGTTTGGAGATGTTGCAGTCACCATCAATGGCGGTTCCCTCCGCGTGAACACCAACGGTCCTGGTGCCGCCTTCACCATCCCGACCGTGACATTCACGGGCAATGCCTATCTCAGATTGGACGCGCAGATGGGCAATGACATCCAGCTCACGGCCACCACACTGGCTCGCAGTGGCTCGGGTGTTCTCATGATCGTCCCAGGAGTGGATGGAAATCTCGGCAACACGGCGGGTGCGGATGCCCGTGTCCTCGGCACCACCATCCTTGGTCAGGTGACCACCACTTTCCAGCAGCTTGACACCCTCAACAACATCGGCGGTTTTGCTGGTAACAACGTCAACGCCGTCGCCGGTTCCATCCTCCGGCTGGCTTCCAGCACGGATGCCTCTGCGAACTTCGTCAGCTACGATCCCGTCCTTGGCTTCATCACCGCCAGTCCGACTTCCACGCTGACTAACACCTTCAGCGGTTCCACCTCGGCCACGATCGCCAACATCAATGCCGCCACCGGCATCACGGGCATCGCCGATGTCTTCGGCCTGACGACCACCGCCAGCATCTCCGGCGGCACCCTCCGACTCCGGAGCATGAACACCAACGACATGGGGGCTCTCATCTTCAACGGCACCAGCACCCTGAGTTCCAACCTCGTCGTCAATGGCCTGGCGCCGACGGTGAATCTCACGGGAGCTTCCACCAACACGACGACCACCGTCACCGTTCAGAGCACCGCCGGCCTTGTCGTTGGACAGCCCATCAGCGGTCCCGGCATCCCCTTGGGAGCAACGATTGCCACCATCGCCAGCGCGACAACGATCACCATCAGTGCTGCTGCCACCGCCACCGCCAGCAATCTGACGTTGGCTGTCAATCCTGTGGTCGCCGCTAACACCAGCGAGGGCATCATCTATGTCAGCGGCAATGCGGGCGTCGCCGCCACCATCAGCGGCGGCATTTCCGCCAGGACGATCACCAAAACCGGTGCGGGCGAATTGGTCCTCTCGGGCAGCAACGGCATCTACGGTGCTCTCACAGTGAACAATGGCACCCTGACTCTGGGCAGTTCCTCCTCTTCCACCAAGCTGACCACCGCCCTCGTTCTCAACGACACCGCCAAACTCAATGTCAACGGCGGCAACGCCACCTTCGCCAGCCTCAGCGGCACGGTGGGTGTGGTCGGCAACGCCTCCACCGCCACCAATGGTACCCTGACCATCAGCGGCCTGACCAACACGACCTTCCTCGGTAACATCGTCGATGCCATCAATGGCGGCAACAAGACCACCGGCTTGATCAAGAATGGCACCAACACAATCGTTCTCGGCAACATCACGGCCAACAACACTTATGCGAACCAGAACAGCTACACGGGAGGCACCACCATCAACCTTGGCCAGCTCACGGTGCAGGATCCGCTTGGACTCGGCGGCGCGAACGGCAGCACCCCGGGCCTGGTCACGCTGAATGGCGGCACCCTTGCCCTCAACAGCAACGGCGGCGGCCCCAACGGCACGATCATCTACGGAAATCAGTCCTCCAATGGCATCAACGTGGCAGTCACCGGCCCTGGCATCATCAATGTGGACCGCGTTGGAGCAAATACTGGCAACCAAATCCAGATCGGCAATCTGTCTGTCGCGAACAGCACCCTCACGCTCACGGGCGGCAACAGCTACTCGCTCAAGGTGGCGGGGACCACGACCCTCAACGGTGCCTATGCCAACATCAACACTGCTACTGCGGGCGCAACGTTCCTTGAACTCGCCGGCATAGTCAGTGGCGCGGCTGACCTCAACAAGTTCGGCCAGGCGGCCACTGGCTACGGCACGCTCCGCATCTCCGGCACTGCCAACACCTACACCGGCGGCACCAACATTCACGGTGGTGCCGTTCAGATCACCGGCACCACCGGCACGCCTCTTGGCACCGGCCCGGTCAATGTGAATCCGAACGCCTCGATCCGCATCGCCGGAAACGGCAGTCTCGGGGGTGTCGCGGCCGATTCGCTGAACCTCAACAGCAACATCAACAGCCTGCCTTCCATCGTTCTCGACACCGACTACAATCCCGGCACGGGTTTGAACTCTCAGATCCAGATGCATGGCGGCTTTGGTGCGGTGCTCCAGTTGGCCGTCCCTGAGTTCAACACCGCCTTGAACATGGCCGACTTTGAGAATGGCAGGCTATTCCTCGGCGGCTACGGCGCGACGGAAATTCAGTACCTCGCCCCGACTCTCGGCGTCGGCGCAGACAACACCTACCGCCTCGGTGCCAACAACGGCCCCAGCTTGGCCTTCGTCGGTTCTGACAACGTCCTGACCGGCACCGCGCGAGTTCTCATCGGTTCCAATCTGAGCCAGATCGATGCCAGCGCAGGCAATAACAAGGGCGGCACGGTCATCATCCGCAACTCCAACGACTACTCCGGAGGGACCACTATCAACAAGGGTTCCGCTTTGATTTTCGACACAGGTGCGTCCGGCGTGACTCCGCTGGGCAGTGGTACTGTTGAAGTCTTCGGCACCCTTCAAAACGGCACGCCCGGCGGTCTCAACAGTTCCTCGTATTACAACGCAGCCGCCAATGCCAACAACAACCTCATTGTCATGCGGCCCGGCAGCCTGGTCAGAATCTTCGACCAGCTCGGTGCGGTGGCGGACGGTCAGGGCCGCTGGGCCGATGCCACCGGCCAGGATTTGAACGGCGGTCAGTTCCGTTTTGACGGTGTGGCCAACGCCCAGTCCTATGAACTCGTCGGTGCTCTTGGGGTGAACAAAGGTTCCATCGCCACCGTGGTTCGCGTGGCTGGCGCTGGCTCCGCCACTCTTGAAACCGCAGGTCTGACTCGTGGTTCCAATGGCACCCTCGGTCTCGCCACATCCGCAGCGGGGACTTTGGGGATTCCGAGCTTTACGTCGCTGACCGGCACCACCACCAACGCCAGCGCAACGGTCACCGTGGGCTCGACCACTGGCATGTATATCGGTCAGCCAATCTCCGGCACGGGCATTCCGGCCAACGCCACCATCACCGCGATCGCAAGCGGCACCTCCCTCACGATCAGCGCCAACGCCACTGTCACCGGTACCGCCGTCATCACGGCCGGTTTCTCCCCCACCTCCTTTGACCGTTTGGTCGTAACGGCTGGCGTTAGCCGTGCAGGCACCACCAACAACGGGTCGGGCGTCGTCAACGGCGGCATTGCCCCTGTCTGGATCGTGGACCGGACCAGCAACTCCTATGTGGGATATAGTCCGACTGCGGCCACGACAGGCTTCCAGACCCTGATTGCCCCTGGCTCCGCCACCTTGGGCACCGGTCAGTTGGGTTACAGCTCAGTCAGCACGGGTGGTGCGATCGGCGCGCTGGGTGCTGGCACAACGCTCGACGTGCGTGCGGCAGCCACCTTGTCGGCCAATTCGACCCTCTATGCTCTGCGCAGCGGCTTCAACATCAGCCCGACGGCCGCCTTCAACACCATCACCTTCGACAGCGGTGCGGGAGCCATCGGTGGTGGTTTGCTTCTGACCGGCGGAACCATCAGCCCGGTTCAGACCGCCTCAGCAACAGTGACCCCGGTCACTCTGCCGATGACTCTGGCCTTCGGTGCCAACGAAGCCGTCATCTACGTCGGCGTCGCGACCAGCGCTATTAACGCCCAGATCACCGGCAGCAACGGTTTGACCAAGTTTGGCCCGAACCAGTTGTCGCTGACCTCCAGCAATCCAGGTCTGACCGGCACCATCACCCTGAACGAAGGCAATCTGTTCCTCCAGAACCCGGTCTCGAATTCCGGCGCCGCCATCGCCAGCACGACCAACGGTCAAAACGTCGTCATGAACGGCGGCACGCTCATCATCGACAGCCTGCTGTCCAACGACGCCGGGCGTGACTCCAACATCGCCAGTGGCATCCGCCTCACCGGCAACATAGGCAGCAACGTTTTCGTGAATGCGGACTCCACGATCACCAACAACAACCAGGGATGGATGCAGCGGATCAACAATCTGACGATTGCTGATCTGGGGGCCAACTCGCCCATCTACCTGAACTTTGTGCAGAACGGCATCACCGTCACCGGCACCACCACCCTCGGAGCCAACAGCAACATCATTGGTTCCAGCTTCGGAGCGTCCAGCCAGAGCATCTTCGAGGGCCAGGTCGTCGGCGGTGCCAACGGCAAGCTCATCAAGCTCGGCAACGGCGGCCTGTTCTTCAACAATGCCACCAACACCTTCGGCACTGCCGCTTCCATCGGCCTCGAAGTCTGGGCTTCCACCCAGAACACCGCTTCCAGCCTCATCGGCACCACGGTGCTCGGAGCCGGAACACCCTTTGGCGTGGGCGACATCAACCTGCTGCCCGGCACGCAGATCCGTCTGGCTGATGCGCTCAACATCGCCGGCCAGAAAGTCACGGTCGCAAGTGATGACTGGGCTCTCTCCGGTGTGTCCTTCGGTTACAACAACAACGGCACCCGGCTGACACAGGCGGACATCCTCGCCCGCCTTACCACGGGTGCGGCGGCCAATGGCGTCGTCCAGCTCAGCACCACGGGCTCCAACCTCGGTGTGATCTCGCTCGACAACGCCTGGCAGTACGGCGCTCTCGACATGGGCGCGATGGAAACCGCCCTCAATCTCGGTGGAGACGTTGAGCGTCTCTGGCTCGGCTCCATGACCAGTGGTGTGAACAATCAGGTCTATTTCGCTCCGACCCTCGGTGCCTCCACTGACGGTGTCTATCGCCTTGGTGGCGGCGGCAACCAGGGTACGCTCTGGATTGGCTTCAACGCCTTTGAAAACGTGCTGACGGGTAACAACAGCGTCCAGATCGGCGCGACCAACGGCAACGCCAACGCTGAATCAGCGCTGATCAACGGCAACACCAACATCACCCTGAACACCCGCCAGAACTTCACCGGCGATATCACCTCCAACCGCAACTCGGTGCTCAACATCGGCAACTCCTTCGCCCTCGGCACCGGCAATCTGGTGGTCAACCATTCGACCACCACTGGCGGAAGTCTCGCTGGCAGCGTGCTGGGCGGCAGCGGTGGTGCACTCCAGACCTTCAGTGGGGCGGTCAGTCCTGGAAATAATGTGGACATCGCGGCTGACTTGCGCTGGCAGGGCAATGGCGACCTCGTCCTCCGAGGCAATGTCAACCTCGCCCCTGGGGGCGTCTCAGGCACGCATGTGCTCGAAATCGGCATCGGCGGCCAGCCCTCGTTCTTCAGCATCAACGGCGTCATCAGTGGCGCAGGCAGCAATCTGATCAAGACCGGCAACCAGCCACTCGTGCTCAATGGCCTGAACACCTACACGGGCACGACCACCCTCTCGTCCACGGGCACCTTGCCTGCGACCGGCACCACCTTCGCTGGCATTCTCGTCGGCACTGATGTCCTGCCAAACACCCCAGGTGCCCTCGGCAACAGCAACACTCCGCTGCTGATCAATACCAGTGATGACACCCAAAACATCGTCGGTGTCGGCCTCAGCGGCCAGGTGACCTTCGGGCGTGACATCATCGTCCAGAATCCAGCGGATAACACCAGCATCTCAATCTTTGGCAACACTCCCTACACCGCCAAGATTACCGGCGGGATCGGCATCGTTGGCGGTGGCACCAACCGCATCACGCAGTTGCAGGCGATCAACACGGGTCGTTTGGAGCTTCTTGGCTCGATCACCAGCTCCGCCAACACCTTTGTCCGTGTGGGTGACAACGCCACCACAGCCGTGCGTGCGGGCGTCGTTTACTTCGGCGCAGACGCCAACGGCTATTCCGCCAACACCTACACCGGTTCCACCTTCCTTGATGCCGCCCGTATCGTCATTGGCGCGGACTCGCTCTACACCGGTCCGGCCAACAACCTCACGATCATCAGCGGACCTTTCGGATCGAGTTCTCTGCTCTTCGGCTCAGGCTCCAGCAACAGTGGCACGACCATCGGTTCGGACGGTGCCAATCGCATCATCGCCAACCGTTTGGCCTCCATGGGAACGGATGCCAACTTGACGACCACTTTTGAAGGCCGTGGCAATCTGACTTTTATCAACACGAACAACTTCGGTACGGGTGGCGCATTTGATCTGCACACGGGCGGCACGCTTCGCAACCGGACCTTTGCCGTAAACACCACCCAGGGAGCCGTTCAGTTCGACTCCGATCTGATCTCCAGCGGTGCTCAGGGAGCCAACCTGCTCAAAACGGGCAGCGGCATCCTGACCGTCGGCGGCACAAACTCGGCCTACAACAAGAAGACCGATGACGGTAACTACGGCACATCTTGGTTCATCGACGCTGGCGTCCTCCGTGTCACAAGCGATGTCAATCTCGGGGCGACGATCGCGCTTGGGGTGGGAACCACAGCCCACACCGTGGCCGGTCTGGCCTCCGACGTTCGTCTCCGCGGCGGTGTCCTCTCCGTGGGTGGCACATTCACCACGGCTCACCAGTTCATCCTCACAGCGGCCAGCGGCATTGAGGTTTCCGGTGCCAACACCCTGACCCAAAGCCTGTCGATCGCAGGTGCTTTTGGCCTCACCAAGATCGGAACCGGAACACTCGCTCTTAACTCGACCAACGCGAACAACAGTCTCACGGTTGGCAACTTCAATGGCGGTGGTGGCATCGTCAGCACGTCGATGACCACCGGCACACCATTCGGGACCGGAGCGGTTACCCTCAATGGCGGGGGGCTGCTTGTGCAGGGAACCCTCGGCACCGCGCCCGTCGGCACCACGGGCAGCCAGACGACCACGGGCTACTATGTGACCGTCAGCACCGCCGCAGGCATCGTTCCAGGGATGACCGTCTCAGGCACAAATGTCCCTGCCGGTGCGGTCGTCACCAACGTGAACGGCACCACCGTCACCCTCAGTGCTCCGACCACGACCCTCGTGGGTGCGGCAACCGCCCTCACATTCACCGTGCCGAATACCGCCCTGACGGTGCCGACCCTCAACTACGCTGGCGCGGCTTCGCTCCAACTGGTCAAAGGCACCGCCGTCACCAACACACTTACCGCCACAGCGCTCGCCCGCCAGACCAATGGCATGCTAACTCTGATCTCCTCCGACCTCACCACCGATCTCGCTGTCAGTGAGTTCTTCAAGACAGGCACCGCCCAGACCAATGCGGACGGCATTCTTGCACTGCCAACCATCGTGGGCCGCAGCAGCACCAGCCAGGACCTCAACTTCCTGCGCTACGATGTGACCAACGGCTTCCTGCTGCATAATGCCACCACCGTCTCGGATCTGACCGTGACCGCAGCAAACTCGTTGGGTGACTTCAGCGCCGCCCAGCAGGTCGCCGCCGGCATCATCGACATCCTTGCCCTCCGCACGAGCGCCAATATCACTCCGACCGATGGCACTTCGCTCCTCCGCCTTGCGAATGGCGGCCTGATCATGAACGGCACAACAGCCCCGGTAATCAGCAGCAATCTTCGTTTCGGCACGGGTGCCACGGCTCAGGAAGCCCTCGTCTGGATCAGCGGCGGCCAAACCGGCAATTCCACGATCTCAGGCAATTTCGAGTCATTTGACTTCACCAAGGCCGGAACGGGAACGCTTCTGCTTTCCGGCTCTGGGAATGTGATGGCTCCGACGCTCACGGCGTTCCGCAGCCTGACGGTGCAGGAAGGCACCTTGAAGTTTGCCAGCAACAGTGCGGTGCCATCAGGCGGGCTCATTAACATTGCCGTCAACAACGCTGCCAACTTTGACCTCAACGGGCAGAACATCACCATCGCGGGTCTCAATGGAACCGGTAGTGTCATCAACAGCGGAGCGGCCTCGATCCTGACCATCAATGCGGGTCAGGGCCAGACATCCACCTTCTCGGGAACACTTGAAGGAAACATAGGCTTGACCAAGGACGGAAACGGCACGTTGACCTTGAATCAAGCGACCAACCAGGATGGTGCGCCTCTGGCCAGCACCTACACAGGCGGAACCATCGTGGGCGTCGGTCGTGTGAACTCGGCGAATGCCGTCGCCCCCGCCGGTCTTGGCACGCTTTCAGTGCGTAGCACGCTCGCGCTTGGAAATGGTTCGGTCACTCTCCAAGGAGGCACCTTGGACCTCGCCGCCCTGGCTCCCTATGCTGCTGGTGAAATGATCGCGGGGCTGAACACGATTCAGTTCGGTGCGGGCAACGGCCTGGACATTACTGTGGACGCCCTCAACACCTGGGGCCAGGCAAACACCACCTCCGTGCTTTCTGTCGCAGTCACTCCCATAGCTTGGATCAAGGTCAACAATGTGACGCTCAATGCGCCTGTGATCACATTCTCGGGCAGTGCGAACAATTATTTGATCAATGGCACTTTCGACCTTTCCGCCAATCCAAACAGCAACGTCATCATCAATGGTTTAAGCACCAACGCGGCGCTCATCAATGGCCGCATCAGCGCGGCAGGCAAGACCATCACCAAGATTGGAGCGGGCACGACCTACCTCACCAATGGCAACAGCGGTGCCGGTGCCAATGACGTCGGCGCATGGAACATCGCCGTGGGCCGGATCGAGGCCCGCCTCACCAACGGGGGCTCCAACCCGCTCGGGGCAAATGCCGCCATCACCTTGAACGGCGGCGGCCTCAACATCCGCCACGACGGTGACAACACCACGGCGATGCAGGTGCTCAATACCTTCCAGACCAATGACATCACCATCGGCTCCACCTCGGCCATGGGGGCCTCTGATTATGTGATCAGCACCAACAGCGTCATCAGTGTGGACCGTCTCAATGGCGGGTCGAACAAGACGATTCGCTTCGGTGCTCTCACCATGGGCGGTCTGCTCGGTTCTCCTTTCCTCACCGTGAACGCAGGCAACGGCCACACGGTTGCTTTTGAGTCCCTCACCATGACCAAGAACGCTTATCTGGCGCTTGACCCAAGCACCACCATCTACGGTGCCATCACCGGGAATGGCACCCTCTACAAGCAGAACGGCGGGGCTCTCTTTATCAACTCGGACAACACCGCCAACTACAAGGGCGGCACCGTGATCAATGGCGGCACCCTCTTCTTCGGCACTTTCGAGGGGAATGTGCTCACGCTCAACGAGAACACCGTGACCAACAAAGCCAATCTCGGCTCCGGCAATATCCTCGTGAATCCTGGTTCCGCGATCCAGTTCAACACCACTGGGAACCTCGTTTCCGGCTGGGCAGGCTCGCTCGACCTCCGCAGCAATGCCATGGCCAACTACGGTATTCTCCGCATGGCGGCCAATGCGCCGCTCTCGGACTTCAACCTTCTGATCGGCAGCACCGGCGGACCTCAGACCACCTCTTTCTTCGGTCTTGAGGGTGGAAACGGCCTCAATGGCACAGGTAAGGCGGGCGGGGGCAGCATCATCGCCCTTAACACCGTCTATACCCAGGTGATTGACCTCGCCAGAATCGGCGACGGCACCGCCTTCCTCGGCTCGACCACCAATGGCGTCGGTTTGAACGGCAGCTACAATGCCGCCACTCTCGGTGCGGGCGCAGGCAACATCTACCGCCTCGGCGCGGGTGGCAGCACGCTTTATGTCAGCAGTGACATGGCCAGCAATAACGTCCTCACCGACACACGGCCCAGCGCCAGCCTTGTTGTTGGCATGCCCTTCAGCGGCCTGAATGTCGATAACATCACCGGCGCTAACGGCCGCGGCACCGTCGTCCTGATGACCAACAACGACTTCACCGGCACGACCACGGTGAACCGCGGCAGCACCCTGGAGTTCCGCGGCAGCCTCACGACCAGTTCCTTTGATACGTGGGGTCTTCTCACTGCTGGCGGTCTTGGCGGCACCTTCATGGACACCGCAGGAATAGCCCCTCTTGCCCCGGTGACACTGCGCAGCACCTCCGAACTCCGCCTCGACTACGCCACCGGCTTGCTCGCCACCAGTAAGCTGGAAGGCTACGGCGGCCAGGGCCGCTGGGATGACGACACCGCTCTTTCCCTCAACAACAGCACCCTCCGTCTCATGGGCAACCGGGACATCGAGGTGACGGAAACGATCGGTGACCTGACTGTCATGAAGCAGGGCTTTTTGGTGCCGCAGCGTGATCTGCTCAACCGCACCACCACCCTCGTCATCGGGGGCGGAGCGGGACAGGACTTGGTTCAGGCGACGGACGTTGCCAACAACGGTCTCACCATCGCAGGTAACAATGGCTCGCTTCAGATCAACCCGGCCAATACAGGCCAGCTTGGTAGCGACGAGCGCTTGAAACTCTTCAGTGGCACGGGTGCCGATGGCATCACCGCTTTGGGTGGTATCACCAACGGCATGGTCGCTCCTTGGATCATCAATGGTACTGACGCACAGTTTCTCACCTACACGGCGGACAATGGGTTCGTGAACGCTGGGTTTACAGGCGTTCGCAGCGGAGCCTTGGGCACCACCAATGTCCCGACCGAGCGCACGTTCATCAATGCGGCCTCTTCAATGGTCGGCGGCGGCGGTCTTGCCCTCGACACCTACGCCCTGCGCTTGGAAGGCGGTGACATGACCTTTGCGTCCGGCACGGCTGCGGCGACCGACCGCATCCAGATCCGCAGCGGCGGCCTCATCGTCAACGGAGGCCGCACCATCCATCCCGGGATATCCTTTGGAACAGCACCACAGACGGCCTACATCTTCAACAATAACAACCTGGTCATCGGCAACCTGGGTGCCGCAGGTGCCAGCACTGGAAACACCACCGGTCAAATCACCAACGCCACTCACTTCGTGAAGCAGGGAGGCGGCAATCTCTTTATCGACGCCCGCCAGGACACTTTCACTGGCAACTGGATCGTCAATCAGGGAAGCATCTTCCTGCGTTCCAACACCGTTCAATCCAACCTCGGTGGTGCCGCCACCAACGCCAACCGCACGGCGGGAACGGGTGGTTGGGTCGTCATGAACACATTTGCCGGCAGCCTCAATCTGCGTTCGGATGTGGCCAGCACCATCTTCAACGTCGGCCTAGCCATCGGCGAAGGCAATCCTTACGCGGCGTTGCTCACGGATCGTTCCGCCGGAACCGCTTCCAGCGTCGTGACTCAGTTGGGAGGCGGCATCCGCTTCGGTGGCTCCCCCGGTGAGCAGGGGCAGACGCTGTATATCAGCTCGGGCAACAGCTACACCCATCAAATCAACGGCGGCATCGACTTCAGCGCTGCGACCATGGAAGGGGCGCCTGCCTACAACTTCATCCGCACGGACGTGAACGCCACCGTCCTCGGCAAGCTCACGGGTGGTGCGACCTTCGTGAAAACCGGCGGCAGTCAGATCGACTTCAGCAACATCACGGGTGCAGGTGGCATCAACGACAACAGTGGCGGCATCCAGCTCGTTCAAGGAACGCTGCTCTTCCGTGCCACAGGCGGCGCGGCGGTTGCCTTCCCGACGGTGAACAGTGTGGTCACCAACGGCGGCATCGGCAGTGGCACCGTGACACTCAATGGCGGCGCCATGAACTTCCGTTACAATATTGGCACGAACAGCGGTGCACGTGAGAAATTCTGGCTTGGCAACAACGCCACTGGCAACAGCCTCATCGTCAATGGAGCCAGTTCCATTGATGTGCGCGCGGATTCCGGCTCCTACGCCAACAAGCATCTTGCTTTCAAGGATCTGACCATCGGCAGCAGCAGCCTCACTGTGGGCGCGGCCAACACCTATGTGCTTGAAATCAACGGTGGCACCAACCTTGTTGGAACACCGCTCTTCCAGGTGAACAACGAACTCCTGCTGAATGGCGCCATCACCGACGGCGGGTCCGGGCAGGCCATCCTCAAGAACGGCGGCGGCAGCCTCTGGCTCAACAGCACCGCCAGCACCTTCGGCGGACTCTACAAGACGGCGACCAATCCAGGTCTCGGCATCGTCGTGAACGCCGGTCTGTTGCGCTTCGGCGACGTCAATGCTGGTGACAGCAACCTCGGCAACGTCATGGATCTCTCCGCCATGCTCAATGGCAGCAAGATCCGCGTGAACCCGGGCGCCCAGATTCTGGTGGGCAGCAGTGGTCTGAACTTCGGCACCGGGCAGATCGAACTCCTCAGCTCGGGCTCGTTCCTGTCCTTGTTCCGCCTTCGTAGCAACACCCTCACTCAGGCCAAGCTGCAGGACTGGCTCTCCAGCAACTCCAGTGGTGTCATCGCCCTGGATCAGGCACCTGCCACGGCGCTGAATCTTGCCACCATCGGCAACGGCACTCTGTTCCTCGGTGCCGCCACGGCCACGACCTATGTCCACCAGACATTGGGCATTGGTGCCGGCAACATCTACCGCATCGGCGGTGGCACGGTGCGCATTGCGCTTGATTCGACGCAGGCGGGCGGCATGGGCGTTCTCGTTGAATCCGCCCCAGGAACCAAAGTTCTGTATGGCACGCAGGCCGGCAACGGCAATAGCGGTGAGATCGACAACTTCGACATCCACACCTACACTGGCGGCACTGTCATCAGCCGAGGTTCCGACCTGCTGGTGCGCACTGGAACCACCGGCGCCAATGGTTCTCTGGGCAATGGTGGCACGGTGGATGTCTTCGCCCGTCTCCGCTTCTACAGCTCCGCCACTGCGCGTAACTTCGCCGGCACCGCCAATCAATACACCATCAACCTCCATCCTGGTTCCATTCTCTTCCTCGATAATGAGTCTTCTGTCTTCAACCGATGGGATGACAACACGGCCATGACCTTGGATGGTGCCCAGCTCTACCTGCGCTCCGACGATGATCAGGCCGTCACTGGCAGTGAAATTGTGGGAGGCATCACCTTCGCCAAAGGTGCCTCGATCCGCCTGGACCGGCATACTGGCAATGGTGCCGTGCAATTGACGGCGGCGAGTCTGACCCGCTCCGGTGTTGGCAGCACCCTTGTCCTCGCACCTACCGCCAATCTCCTTGGCGTGGCAGGCAATGACGCTGCGGAGCGTCTGGTCATCTCCGGTGGAGTGGGCGCTATCTCTGGCAGCATTGCCAATGGCATGCTGCCTGCCTACTACATCAATGCCACGGACAACCGTTTCGTGACCTATGGGGCCAACGGTTTCGTCAATGCCGCCTTCACCCAGACCTTCGCAGGCGGTGTCTTCAGCACCAATACGGCGACGACGGACGTGGTGGACATCACCACGGGAGTCCTCACCCTGACGCAAGACCAGACAGTGTATGCCCTGCGCACTGCCTTCGGCATCAACAACGGCTTTGGCCAGTATAATACCATTACCTTCGCCGACGGTCCCAGCGCGGCTGCCATGGGCGGCCTGTTGGTGACTGGCACGACCATCATCAATCCCAACCTCAAGTTCGGCACCACCGGCGCCAATGAAGGCATCATCTTCAATGCCGGCACCACCACCTTGAATGGTGACATCACCGCTGGTTCGATCACCAAGTTCGGTGGCGGCACCTTGGTCATCGGCAAGGATCAGACCAACGCCGCGCGCGGCACCGACTTCTCCGGCAACTGGGTGGTCAATGCGGGCGCGCTCACCTTCAACACCTTCGGCGGCGCTGGCGATGGCGGCACCATCACCCTGAACGCCAGCGGCAGCGCCTCGGGAGCCGGAACCACGCTGAACCTCAACATCAACCCCGGCAGTCCTCTCCTGGCCCAATACAGCATGGGCAGGATCATCGCGGTGGACAATGCCGTGGTGAACATCGACACGCAGACCTCCGACCGCACCATCGGCCTCAATGGTCTTGAAATTCACTCAACTGACACGACCGGACTCTCTCCGGCGCGTCTCCGCATGGTGGTGGGTCGTGACCGGACCATCGTGAAGGCGGGGGCACTCTCCCTGACCGGCGCGGGCAACTCCATCCTCGACATCGCCCAGGCCAGTGCCACCAACAACCAGATCACCTCTGGCAATTCCACCGGCGTGATGGTGAGCGGTATCACCGGCACCAACAATCTCATCAAGTGGGGCAATGGCTACCTCTATGTGGATGGCAACAACAGCGCCAGCTTCACGGGCGACATCTCCATCGAACAGGGCGTCGTCGGTGTCCTCAACGCCAACGCCTTCGCTAATGCCGGCACCACCATCACCGCCCGCCGTTTCGGAGTTCTCGACATCCTGACGACCGGGTTCACGAAAGTGCCAACTTACGAGGCCGGTTCTGCCGAGCGTTGGAGTGTGGATAATGCCCGCAGCGGTGCCATCAACCTGGGTGCTGGCAGCCTCCAGGTGAATGCCGACCAGTTCCTCACCAATGCCACCGTCACCCTGAATGGCGGCGCCATTGAGGGATTCCTCCGCACAGATGATCTTGTCAGCCTCAACTCGGGCACTCTCTTCCGCACTTTGGGCGCCGGAGTGAACTTCGTTCTCGCCGGTAACTCCTTCATTGGCCAGAATGCGCTTACCGATGGCCCGAACGGCACGGACAACGGCCGTCCCGCCGACAACAATCCCGGCTCTGCTCAGCCCGATGTAAATAACAACAGCGCTCTCACGGACACGGCCCGTGGCATTATTCTTGAGATCAAGGGTGACATCAGCGGTGCCGGGAGCCTGACCAAGCAGAGCGCCGACACGGTGATTCTCTCCGGGACCAACAGCTATCTCGGTGGCACCCACATCGCCAACGGGTTCCTTCGCCTCGGTTCGGCCACGGCATTGCCGAACGGCACCAATGTCTCCACGACGGCTCGTGGCGTCCTTGACCTCGGCGGCTACGATGCCTCGATCGGCAATCTCACCACCTCGCTGATTACCGGTGCGGCTTTCTCCAGCTCCGGTGGCTTCATCACCAACAGCGCCACGGAGATGAAGACCCTCACCGTCACCCCGACGGACGATGGTTCCTATGGTGGTGTCATTCAAAACAACATCAACGTCACCAAGAGCGGCACCAAGAAGCTCGTCTTCACCAACGCCAACTCCTACCAGGGTGAAACCACCGTCAGCGGCGGCATCTTGGAAGTCACCCACGTCACCGGCAGTGCTGGTTCCGGCGTCATTGATGGCATCTTCGGCACCTCCAAACTTACGGTCGCCAACGGTGCCACCTTCAACCTCCTCACCAACACCATCGGCGGCACTCTTACTCTCGCTGGCACCAGTGGTACCGTGCTCGAACTGGCGGGCGGCAGCCGCCTCGGCGTCGAAGTCGGCCCCAACCTCGGCACCAATGCCGGCAGCGGTGCGGGTGAAAACACCGGCAGCAGCATCCGCCTCAACACCGATGCCAAGGCTCTCGTGACCGGCAATGTCACTGTGGATGCCTACTTCCTCCCTGGCATCGTGACCCACGCGGGCAAGTCGGACATCCTGGTCGCCCAGGGCGGTGGTCTGGTAAACACGAACGGCAGTTCCGGAACCTACAGCGTCGGCAATCTCTACAACGTCACGAACTTCACCGTCACTGGCATCACGGCCACGGACACCTTGGTGCAGTTTGATATTGCCACGGCGACGGCGCTCACAGCGGCCTACTGGAAGGGCGGCTTCACCGGCGCGGCCAATGTCTGGGCCGTTTCCAACGGCTCCACACAGAGCAACTGGGCGACGGACATTGGAGGCACCAACACCGGACTTGTCCCAAGCGTCGGAACAGATGTCTTTGTCTCCGCCACTTCCAACGTGAACCAGAACAACATGGTTCTCGGTGCCGACATGAGCATCAAGAGCCTCACAGTGAACACCTCAAACACCACGGACGCCGTGGTGCTTCAGGCCGACGGCGGACACACCCTCACCATTGCCGATGCGGCTGCCATCACCATCGACAGCGGTGCCAGCGCCACCACCATCAACAGCAAACTCGCTCTCAGCGCGGCCACCGCCACCGTCGCGGTCAATTCCACCAACGCGCTTACCCTCAACGGCGCTGTGAGCGGCTCGGCCATCACCAAGACCGGCACAGGAACGCTGGTTCTGGGTGGAGCCAACACCCACACAGGTCTGACCACCATCAGCGCGGGTATTCTCAGCGCCGCCAACGATCTTGCCCTTGGCACCACCGCTGGTGCCACTACGGTGACCGCCAATGGCTCTCTCGAACTTCAAGGCAACATCTTGATCTTTGGTGAGTCGCTGACCCTGAATGGTGATGGTGCCGACGTTGGTGCCGACACCAGCGGCGGCGCTCTTCGCAATCTTAGCGGCAGCAACATTTACAATGGCGCGGTGACATTGGGCAGCGCCTCGACCATCCAGTCGGATGCAGGAACCCTGAGCATCAACGGCAACATTGGTGGAGCCTTTGCCCTGACTGTGGAAGGTGTCGGCAACACAACAATTAACGGCATCATCGGAACCGGTGCTGGGACTCTGATCAAGAACGACACAGGCACCCTGACCCTCTCCAATGCCAACACCTACACGGGCCTCACATCCGTCAACGGCGGCACGGTGATCGTTTCGAATGCTCTTGGCTTGGGCACTGTCGCAGGTGGTGCCACCGTTGCCGTCGGCGCGACACTTAACATCAGCGGGGTGACGGTGGCCGAAACGCCCGTGACACTCAACGGCGCTGGTTTTGGTGGCAACGGTGCCCTCAGCGGCACAGGCACCGCCACTGTGAGTGGAACGGTCGCATTGGCTACCAGCAGTTCCGTCGGAGCCGCCAGCGCATCAGATATTCTCACCATCAGTGGTGTGATTTCTGGCACGGGCACAAATCTGACCAAAGTCGGTGACGGCAAGGTGATTCTCTCCGCTGCCACGGCCAACACTTACACCGGCACGACCACCGTCAGCGGTGGCGTCCTTCAGCTTGGCGACGGTGGCACAGCCGGTTCCCTCAATACGGCAAGCACCATCAGTGTCGGCACTGGAGCTGTGTTTGCGGTCAATCAGACCGACACAGTCACCCAAGGAACCGATTTCAGCGCCAGCGCCATCACGGGTGCGGGCGGGTTTGCACAGACAGGAACGGGCACCACCGTTTTGTCCACCACCGCCAACAGTTACTCTGGCGCTACCAGTGTCACCAACGGTGAACTGCGTATCACTGGCAGCCTGACGGGTGCCGGTGCGGTCACCGTGGGCGAGACTGGGGGCACTCTCCTGCCGGCCAATGCGGCAATCCTGGCAGGTGCCGGCAACGGCACCACCACCGGTGTCATCGCCGGTGCGGTCACCGTCGGCAGCCCGACCAGCGTCGGCATCATCGCTCCGGGCACCACCCCTGCGGCGATTGGCACGTTGACCCTGACGGCCTCCGGAACAGCCCTGACGGTGGCCGGTGGATCGCAGATTCAGATGGGTATCACCACGGCAACCGTCGCGGCTGATGCGGGCATCTTGAGTGCCTTGGCTGCTGCCAGCTATGTCAGTGCTTCGGACTACATCACGAATAACACTCCTACTTGGGCGGCAACTTCGGGTGTCACTCCTGGCAATCATGACTACCTCAATCTCACCAACGGCACGATCTCCCTGGGAACCCGTTCCAGCGGCACCTTGGGCAATGGCACGGTGTCGATCACGAGCCTGGGGGGCTACACCGGTGTCCAGGGGGATGTGTTCAATCTTCTCGATTGGCAGAGTGTCACAATGAGCGGCACCTTCACCGGAACCAATGGTCTCAATTTCTTCACCAATGGTGGAGTCTGGGGGGATCTTGACCTGCCAACACTGACACCTCAGCTCTTCTGGGACACCTCTGCTTTTGCCACCTACGGTGTCTTGGTGGTCGTCCCTGAGCCTTCCCGCATGCTGCTGCTGTTGTTGGGTCTCCTCGGCCTCTTCTTCCGCCGCCGTCGTCGCACAGGCTCCTTGTAATCAATCGGGCTCAGCCCACAAAAAAAGCCCGGTCCGCTTGTCAGGCGTGACCGGGCTTTTGATTGGCCCCTTTCGGATCAACCCGGCAGCAGCCGGGACGCGACCCCGCTGGCGGTCTTCAGAAGCTTTTCTTTTTCCTCCGCTGTGAAATCATAGGGTGTCAGCTTGCCGATGCCCAGCGTGCCGCAGAGGCGCTGGTCGTCCAGCACCGGCACGGCCAGCGTGCCCTGCACTTGGGTCTGTTTCGCGCCCGGCTTCGCCACGCCGGAGGTGTCGGTTTGCAGATTGCACATTTCCACGGGCTCCCGCCGTTCCGCCGCCGTGCCCGCGATGCCTTTGCCCACGGGAATCGACTGAATGATCGGCATCAGTGCCTCCGGGATGCCCTGGTGCGCCACCAGCTTGAGATGTTTGTCCGCCGGGTCGAGCCGGTGCAGGGTTCCGGTCGTGCAGCCGAATTCAGCGATCGTCTGCGCAAGGAAATCGTTCCAGGAAAGGGCTGAGGAGGGCATTGGGAGGGGGATTTGGGATTTGTCGTTGTCGTG
>Ga0058868_1053175_pt1 | contig 35597 bp, 1 predicted proteins | sample TNRReaAerobicRNA_2_FD_59631 | JGI IMG/M metagenome (GOLD analysis project Ga0058868, IMG submission 59631) | Wastewater treatment Type I Accumulibacter community from EBPR Bioreactor in Madison, WI, USA - TNR Reactor, Time F- 52min-Aerobic_ RNA... | ecosystem: Engineered > Bioreactor > EBPR >...
CGCGGGATTGAGCAGGAGTCTGACTCCAGCTACAGCAACGATAGTGTCGGCGGTGCCAACACCCTGACACTGGCAGTCTCGGGCACACACCGCACGGCGACGGTTGCCGGCACGATCATGGCGGCGGAAGGCAGCAACACCGACGAAGACTTCTACAACCTCGGCCAGATCAAGGCAGCTGAAACCGTCTTCCTGAGTACCCGTATCCTGTCCAGCAGTACCCTGCGACCCGCCCTGGAACTCCGCAACTCGCGCAACGTCGTGGTGGCGATCAGCACCAACGTGGTTGGCGCGGCGGCGCGCTTCGATGTCATTGCCGACGACACCTACTACGTGGTCGTCAAGGGCATTTCGGGCCAGGGGTCGCGGGGTCAGTATCTCCTGGATGTGGCCGTCTGGCCGACGGGGGAAGTGTCTTACGCCGACCTGATGGTGCCTTCCGTCACCCTCCCGGCAGATGCTTCCAGTGGTGAGACGATTCGTGTCGGCTGGACCGTGGATAATCTCGGGACCGGGATCACCGACCGTGAGAACTGGGCGGACCGCCTCATCTTGTCCGCGAACGAGCAGTATGGCGATGCGGATGACACGGTGCTGGCGACGGTTCTGCACAGCGGGGCGCTGGCCGTCGGCGAGTCCTACACCGCGGAGGCTGACGTGCAGTTGCCGCGCGGCAAGGCGGGTTCCTATTGGCTGTTCGTGCAGGCGGACAGCAGTCTCGGTGTTTTCGAGCACCTCTTCGACGGCAACAACGTCGGCCAGAGCACCACACAAATCGCCATTGCACGGACGCCGGCGGCGGACTTGCAGGTTGCCGATCTGCAGGCAAGCGCAAAGGCTATATCCGGGCGCTCGCGGGAGGTCAGCTGGACTGTCGAAAATGCCGGAGATGGCACGACCGGTGACGGCTTGCCGGCTGGCGTCGTGTCCGAGTGGACCGATCGGCTGGTCCTGAGTCGCAACCTGCTGCGCGGCGATGGCGACGATACCGTTCTGGGGACGTTCACGCATTCCGGCGAACTGGCGGCGGGCGGTGCTTATGACCGATCGGAGACGGTGCTGCTGCCGGCGGGGATCGAGGGTGAGTTCTTCCTCTATCTGCAGACGGATATTCCGGACAGGGTTTACGAAGAGGGTCTGGAGGCCAACAACGCTTCCTCATTCCGTCCACTGCGCATCGACCTTCCGCGCCCCGATTTGCTCGTCAGTGCCGTCCGCAGCCCGGCTGCTGCGCTCAACGGTGCGGAGATCCAGGTTTCGTGGGACGTCGAAAACCAGGGAACTCTGGCAACCGGGATTGCCAACTGGACAGATCGCGTCATTCTGTCCACCGACGCTGTGCTGGATGACGCCGACGTCGTGCTCAAATCCCTTGCGCATGCTGGCGCGCTGGCAGTGGGCGAGAGCTACTCCGCGCAAACCACGGTGGCCATCCCGACCGGTTACAGCATGTCCGAGGGCGAGTATTTCCTGTTCGTCGAGACGGAAGCGGGCAAGCAAGTCACCGAAGCGATCGAGAGCAACAACGCAACGTCGTCGCCAATTCAACTCGCCTTCCCGCCACATGTCAGCTTCTGGGATGGTGGCGGCGACGGAGTTTCGTGGGGCGATCCAAACAACTGGACGCGCAACACGCGACCCGGAGCGGAAGACACGGTCACGATCGACGCGCCAGGGGAGCTCACGGTGGTGCACCAGGCGGGCGACGACACGCTCGGTCGGCTGATTCTCGAGAACGATCTCTTGCTTGCCGGCGGTAGCCTGACGACGGTCGATGGCTTGACCCTGAACTCGACGTTGACGCTGGCCGGTGATCCGAGCCACACCGTTCTGCGCGGCTCCATCGCCGGCTCCGGTTCCATCGTCGTCGCCGAAAACAGCGGCGCAACCCTCGACGGAGTGATCCTGGAAGTCGTCCCGCTCACGGATAGAGGCCAGCTCCGGGTAGTAAATGGGCTGACCCTGCAAGGGTCGACCATCACCCTGCTTGGCGATACGCCGGGCGCGGACCGTTCGCTGGAGTTTGTCGGCACTCAAACTCTGGGTGGTAGTGGAGAAGTGTTCTTCAGCGGCGACGCCAGCCGCAATCGGGTTCTGGCGAATGGCGGCACGCTCACGCTTGGTTCCGGAATTACTGTCCATGGCGGCTCCGGTATCGTCGGGCAAGATTCCGGCGCTCTCGGCGCGGACTCGGAACTGGTGGTGGAAGGCCGGATCAGTGCCGACTCCAGCGGGCAGGAAATTTTCGTTAGCGCCAGCTCCGTGCTCAATCACGGCACCCTCGGCGCTTCCAACGGCGGCATCCTGCGCCTGGCGGGACTGGCGCCGAACAGGGGCGTTCTGGAGGCCGGTGCGGGTGGGTTGATCACGATTGATGGCGACTTCACGAACACTGCGCTCGGAACAGTCAGTGTTGCCGTCGTGGGCGACCTTCCGCCGCAGTATGGTCAAGTCAACATAGGCGGGACGGCGCATCTCGGAGGGACGTTGAATCTGTCGCTCAGCGCCGCTGTGCTGCCAGAAGTTGCTCGGCGCTTGTCCTTTCTGGCTTTTGACGGGCGTGAAGGCGCGTTCGCCACGGTAAATGGGTTGAGCACGTCGTTTGGCAGCAACGGCGCGCTGCGCGGCAATGCGGGTTTCGGCTCGGGCGTTGTAGGCCAGGGGTTTGCTTTGGACGGCAGTTCCGACGCGATTTTTCTTGGCAACCCATCGGCACTCAAGCTACAGAACTTCACCATTGAGGCATGGATTCAGCGCGCTGATGTGGGGAAGGTTTCCAATGACGTCAATGAGGTAAGCACAGGGGTCCTCGCCTACGGACACGGCGGCTATGCTCTTGGGCTGTACGACGACGGTGCTATCTTTCTGACAAAGGTCGGAATCAGCAATGTCACCACGAAGTCTCTCCGGGTGACTGACCTGCGTTTCCACCACATTGCGGTCACAAAGACTGGCAACGTCGTCACGTTCTATCTGGATGGCGTTGCGGAAACAGCGGCGCCGTACGATCCAGGCTTCACTTTCACGACTCCCGCAGCCATCGGCGCTCGCGGAGACAACTTCCGCGGTGCGTTCTTTGGCCACCTCGACGAGGTTTCGATCTATCAGCGAGCTCTCACTGCCGACGAAATTCGCGCCATCTTCGACGCCGGCAGCGCCGGCAAAGGCACCACCCCGGAGTCCCCCCCTCCCGCCGGACTAGTCGGCTGGTGGAGCGCCGATTGGGGAGCAAACGACTTCGTTTCCGCCTTCGAGTTCACCACCGAAGTCACCGACACCGGCATCAGCCTGGTCACCAGGGAGCGAGAGGTTCCCGACCTGCAGACCTTCTCGGTCAGCGCGCCGAGCGCCGCGCAGAGCGGGGACTACATCGTCGTTTACTGGGACGTGCGTAATCCCGGGCTCGATACGGGCAACGTCTCGTGGATCGACCGGGTCATCCTCTCTGAAGACGCGGTGCTCGACGCGGGCGATGTCGAACTTGGCCGGGTGCTTCACGAGGAAGGCTTGCCCAAGGGTGAAAGCTATCGCGAGGCAGGCGTCTACACGCTGCCGATCGACTCCGCCGGAGACTTCACCATCTTCGTCACGGCGGACAGCGACTTCGCCGTCTTCGAAGGCCTCAAGGAAGCGAACAACAGTGCCCGGAGCGCACAGCCGATCCATGTAACGCTGCGCCCGGTTCCAAACCTGCACGTCAGCACCATCGACGTGCCGGTCGAAGCGCAACCCGATGAGCGCGTCCGTCTGTCGTGGACGGTGGCCAACTCGGGCGCTGGCAATGCGATCGGCCCCTGGATCGACGAGGTGTATCTGTCCGCCGATGGATCGCTTGCCGGGGCGACGCTGCTGGCCACTGTCCGGCACGATGGCGGCATGATCCCCGGGGCGACCTACAAGGCTTTTGCCGACGTCACCTTGCCGCGCGTCGCGGATGGCGACTACCGGATTGTCGTCTCCACCGATGCCACGAAGAAGGTGCACGAGCGCTTCGACGAAGGCGACAACATCACTGTTTCCGCGTCGACGATCGCCTTTGGGCACGCCGACTTGCAGGTTTCGGCGGTCTCGGCGCCTGACGAGCAGCAACTCGGGTATCCGGTGCAGGTGCCGGTGACCTGGACTGTCACCAATCAGGGTCAGCGTCCGACGATACCGGGCGCCTGGCAGGATTACGTTTTCCTGTCGCAGAACGCGGTGATCGGCGACGCCGACGACGTTCAGGTTGGGAGCTTCCTGCACAACGGGAGCTTGCAGCCCGGAGAGAGCGCCGTTCAGACGCGCACCGTCTCGCTGCCGTTTGGCGTCAAGGGCCAGTACCACCTGTTCGTGATTGCGGACGGCGCGAACCATGTCTTTGAAGCCGATCAGGAGGGCAACAATCGATCGCTGCTCGAAGCGGTGGACCTACTCACCGCGTATGCGGACTTCGCCGTTGACGCGGTGGTCGTTCCCGCCGACGGTGGCGCAAGCGGCACGCCGGTGCAGTTGTCGTGGAAAGTGAGCAACGTCGGGATTCACGAGACGCTCGACAGCAGCGCGTGGTCGGACGCCGTCTACCTGTCGGCGGACGACGTGCTCGACGGCACCGACACGCTGCTGGCGACCGTCCCGCGCGGCGGCGTGGTCCCGGTGGACGGCACCTACACGGGACGGGCCGCGCCGGTTTTTCCGAACGGCATCGAGGGACCGTTCCACATCATTGTCGTAGCGGACACCGGCAGTGCGGTCTACGAGGACGGTCGTCGCGCCAACAATCAGGGCAGTCAGGCCATCGAAGTGCTGCCGAAGCCGGCTCCCGACCTGCGCGTTGAGCCGAGCATCGTCGTTCCGACCGAAGGTCAGCCCGACCGCAGCGTGGCCATTTCCTGGACCGTGACCAACAGCGGCCTCGGCAACGCCGAGGGTTCCTGGGTTGATCGCGTCTATCTTTCGGCCGATGGCACGCTCACCGGCGCCACGCTGCTGGGTGAGCTGCGGCATGACGGCGGACTGGCGGTCGGCGCGAACTACAGCCAGACGGCGAACCTGACGCTGCCGCGCGTTGGCGATGGCAACTACCGTATCGTGATCCAGACCGACGCAGCCGATGCGGTTTTTGAAGGCAAGCCGGACAGTGTGGCTGAGAACAACAACCTCACGGTTTCCGCGTCCACCGTCGATATGCGTCACCCCGACCTCCGCGTTCCACAGGTGAGCGTACCCGGCGGGCTGATTCAGGGCTTCCCGGTGCGGCTGCCGATCAGTTGGACGGTGACCAATGATGGACCGCGCGGCTCGCTGGCGACGACCTGGAGCGACCAGGTCGTTCTCTCGCGCAACGCCGTGCTCGGCGATGGCGACGACCAGGTGGTCGGCAGTTTTGCGCGCTTCGGATCGCTGCAGGCCGGAGAGAGCTACACGCGCGGCGAAACGCTCACCCTGCCGATCGGCGTCTCGGGGGACTATCACCTTTTTGTGCGCACCGATGCGCAGGGGCAGGTGTACGAGGGTGGCGCCGATGAGGCGAATAACGCGTCGGCGTCCGTGGCCGTCTCGCTGCTGACCCCGTTCTCCGATCTGGTCGTCGATTCGGTCACAGCACCCAGCGAGGCGAACGGGCGCGATACCATCCAGGTCTCCTGGACCGTTCGTAATCAGGGCCAGGACGCGACCCACGCCCAGGCCTGGAGCGAGCGCATCGTTCTTTCTGCCGATGGGACGCTTGACGGCAGCGACCTGGAAATTGGTCGCATTACCCATGTCGGCGACATTGCACCCGGCGAAAGCTACAGCGAGTCGGGCCTGTTTACGCTGCCCGAGCGGCTGCAGGGCAGCTTCCACGTGTTTGTCGCCACGGATGCGGCTGCGACCGTGTACGAAGACGGCTTCGAAGACAACAACCTCGGTGAGGCGAGCGCGCTGCTGACGGTAACGACGCCGCCGACGCCGAACCTGCGGGTGACCCGCGTCGCCGGACCGGCCAGCGGCTACGCCGGCGATTTCGCGCGCGTGACCTGGACGGTCACCAACGACGGCGCCATCCCGGCGCGTGGCGGCTGGACCGACCGTGTTTACCTGTCGGTCAATGGACTCGCCGAGGGGCCGGTGTTGGCCACGGTTCGCCACCAGAACGCGCTCGGTCTCAACAACATCTACTCCGCTTTTGCCGACATCACTCTGCCCGACGTGGCGGACGACAGCTATCGCTTCGTGGTGGTGACCGATACGGCTGACGAGGTATTCGAGGGACTGGCCGGTGAGGGCGACAACCTGTGGGCTTCGGCGGGGACCCTTGCCATCGTGCACCCTGACCTCACGGTGAGCAGGTTCGCCGGTCCCGTACTGGCGACTGCGGGCGATGTGATCGCCGTGGACTGGATCGTGAGCAATGTCGGATCCGCCGCTGCGCGCGAAGATTGGGTCGAGCAGGTCTACCTGTCCACGGATGCGACGCTCGATGGCAGCGATCGCCTGCTGGCGACGCTGCCGCGCAGCGGGCCGCTGGCGAGCGGCGCCAGTTATTCGGCGCAGAGCACACTGACGCTGCCGGCTGATCTTTTCGGGCCGGCCGAGTACTACCTTATCGTGCGTTCGGACGCCGACGGCGCGGTGAAGGAGTACCAGTCCGAGAGCAATAACCAGCGTAGCAAGCGAATCGTCGTCATGATGGCGCCCTTCGCCGATCTGATGACCTCGGAGGTTGGCGTCAACACCGAACTCGCGATCGGTGACCCGGCAGCGATCACCGTCAGCTGGACGGTGAGCAATGTCGGGATTGACCCCGGCGCGAGCGATCAGTGGGTCGACCAGATCCTGATCGATGACCGGGTCGTCGCCAGCTTCGCGCACCAGGGGGCGCTCGAGGTCGGGCAAAGCTACACCCGTACCGAAAGCATTCTCTTGCCGGCAGCAACGCAGGGCCGGTTCACGATTTCGGTGCGCACCGACGGGCTGGGGCAGGTATTCGAGAACGCCGCCGAGGCCAACAACCGGGCCAGTGCGGAACACACGGTCGACGTCATGCCGATCGGCTACGCTGACCTGCAGGTGACCGCAGTGCAGGCCGCAGACGGCTTCAGTGGCCGGCCGATCCAGGTCAGCTGGACGGTTGCCAATCAAGGGATCAGCAGTACCTCTACCGCGGAGTGGAGCGACCGACTGATTCTGGCGCGCAATCCTGATGGCAGCGATGTCATCCGCGACTACGGCTCTTTCGGTCACCTTGGCGTGCTCGCCAGCGACGGAAGCTACACGCGCTACGCCGAGATCACGCTGCCGGAAGGGCTGAGCGGAACCGTTTTCGCTGTCGTGCGGGCAGCTGCCAGCGGCTTCGCACCATTCGAGTTCCTCTACACAGACAACAATCGGGGATCGGCGGCAACGCAGGTGAGTCTCTCGCCGTCACCCGACTTGCAAGTCGTGGACATCCAGGCGACAGCTACGGCAAGCGACGGCGGCCTGATCGACGTCACTTGGAGCGTCGAAAACCAGGGGCAGGGCGCTGCCGCCGGTACCTGGAGCGATCTCCTGGTGCTGCGGCCGGTGGGCAATCCCGCGGCGTCGGCGATCACGCTGGGCTACTTCAACTATTCCGCACCGCTTGCCGCCGGCAAGCATTACACGCGTACCGAGCAGTTCCGCTTGCCGGAACGAGTCACAGGTACCTACCAGGTGGTGGTGTCGACCAACAACAGTCGTTCGCTCTATGAGCACGGCGTTCTCGCCGACAACAACGTGACGACCGACGAATCGGCCGTGACCGTCAGCCTGCGGCCGCGGCCGGACCTGCAGGTCGCGGTTCTCGAGGTTCCCGAGCGGGCCACGGCTGGTGGCACTCTGGCCGCACGCTTCGAAGTCGTCAACCAGGGTATCGCCGCGACCTCTGTCCCGAACTGGCAGGACCGGGTCTACCTCTCGCTCGACAACCATCCGAGTGGCGACGACATCCTGATCGGGAGCTTCCAGAACGGCGCGGCGCTCGCTGCCGGCGAGCGCTACGCGACCGAAACGGGCAGCGCGGTGATCCCTGTTCGCTATCGCGGCGACGTGTACGTCATCGCCGTTGCCGACGCGTCGGATGTGCTCGACGAGTACCCGAACAATGGCAACAACGTGCGTGTCCAGTCGGTCTATGTCGAGCCCAGAGCCTTTGGCGATCTGGTGACCAGCAATGTCGTCGCTCCGAACCGGGCACAGCAGGGTTCGCAGCTCGAAGTCCGGTACACGGTAAGCAACCGGGGATCCGCGCCGACCTACGCCAGCGATTGGCACGACACGGTCTGGCTGACCCTCGACAAGCGGCGGCCGAGCGGCGCCAATGGCGCCATTCTGCTCGGCAGCTTCGCGCATGGTGGCGCCCTGGCGGTCGGTGAGGGCTACGACAACGTAGTCAGGGTCAACCTGCCGTCAAACCTGCCGAGCGGCATCAACACCTACTACCTCACCGTCTGGAGCGACGCCTACGACGTTGTTATCGAGGACACGCTCTCGTCGAACACCAATCCCGACGATCCGAACGAGATCGACAACAACAACTACAAGGCGCGCGCTCTGCAAGTGATCGTGGAGCCGCCACCAATCCCCGAGCCGGTGCTGGTGCCCGACCTCACCGTCACTGCGGTCAGTCCGGACGCTGTTGGCACCGGTGGCGAGCGCTTCAGCGTCAGCTGGAGCGTGCACAACGATGGCGGCGGAACGGCTGTGGGAGGCTGGACGGACTACGTCTACCTGTCGAAAGTGCCGAACCTTTCTCTGAACGACCCGAGCCGCGTCTTCCTCGGCTCCGTTGGTCGTGCCGAAGCGCTGCCGGCGGGTAGCAGCTATACGGTCGAGCACAGCTTCCAGCTGCAGCCACCGGCCGAGGGCAGCTACATCATCGTGCTGACCGATGCCAATCGTTCTCGCGGTGCAAATGGCGATGTCGCCGAGACGGCGGAAGACAACAACGAGTTTTCCGCAGCAACGCTGGTCGTGCCGCGCGCGCCTGCGGATCTGGCAGTGAGCTCGGTGCTGGTGCCGCGCGAAAACTTCTCCGGCGAGCCGAGTACGGTGCAGTGGACGGTGACGAACATCGGTGCAGAGGTGTGGACCGGGACGAGCTACTGGATTGATCAGGTCTGGATCTCACCCGATCCGGTCTTCGACAGAAACAGTTCGTTCTACCGGAATCGCGCAATCAAGGTCGGCGACTTTGCGCACAGCAATTCGCCAGCCATGGCGGCCGGTGCCAGCTATACCCAGACGGCCGCAGTTGCGCTTCCGCAGGGAATCCGGCAGTCCTGGTTCGCGCATGTCTATGTCGACCTGGGCGGCCAGCTGACTGGCGGCAGTTTCGAGCGCCAGGCTTACGAACTACCGTCGAGCAACTACGCCAAACAGACCGTCCCGGTCACCTATCGGGAACCCGACCTGAGTATCTCCGGTTTGGTGGCTCCGGCAGCTGCGATGTCCGGGCAGCAGATCAGCGTCGAATGGACGGTGGAAAACATCGGTACGCGCGAGACGCGTCAGGGTGACTGGCGCGACACCGTCTATTTGTCCCGAGACCCGTCGCTCGATGCGGGCGATGTTCGACTCACAGGCGTGGCGCGAGTCGGTGCGCTTGCGGCGGGCAGCTCCTACACCGGTCAGGCGACCGTCACCTTGCCCGAAGGCATCGAGGGTGACTATTACCTGCTGCTTGGAGCCGACGGCGGCAATAAGGTCCCCGAGTTCCAGGACGAAGGAAACAATCTTGCGGTTCACTCGCTGACGATCTCTCTTCACGAACCACCCAACCTGCGGGTCACAAGTGTCGGTATTCCCGAGCACGCGACGGTTGGGCAGTCTTTCAGCCTGAGCTATGAGGTCACCAATATCGGTGACGGTCCGACGCCGTCGCCGGAGGAGAAATGGACCGACGAGTTCTACCTCTCGCGTGATCAGTTCCTCGACTTCCAGGTCGACCGCTACCTGGGTAGCCGCGCAAACAGCGGTGGCCTGGCGGCCAATGCCAGTTATAGCGAAAGCGTGATGCTCAGCTTGCCCGGCGACCTCGTCGGGCCGTACTACGTTTTCGTCGCCACCGATCCCACACGCGGCTCACAGCGTGGCAGCGTCTTCGAACTGGACAACGAGAACGACAACGCCACCGCCAGCGCGCAGCCACTGCTCATCGAACTGCTGCCGCCCAGCGACCTGCAGGTGGATAGCATCGTCACCGGTGGTTCGGTCAAGGCGGGTGATCCGCTGCATGTCTCCTGGACGGTGAGCAATCACGGTGTCGAGGCTGCAGCAGGCAGCTGGAGCGATGCGGTTTACCTGTCAACCGATTCCGTCTGGGATATTGGTGACCGCTTGCTCGGCCGGGCCGATCACAGCGGCACGCTTTCCGCCGCGCAGGCTTATAGCGGCTTCCTGGAGGCGCGCGTGCCACCGCTGGCCGAGGGCCAGTACCGCATCATCGTCCGCACCGACATCTACAACCAGGTCTTCGAAGGCGCAGAAGAGGCGAACAACCGCGCCGCATCGCCGGATCCATTGACCGTTTCGGTCGAAGAACTGCACCTCGGCATTGCCTTGGAGAGCACGCTGGACACCGGGCAAACCCGCGTCTTCCGCATCGAAGTCGCGCCGGACGAAACCCTACGCGTACGCCTGACGAGTCCCGCCGCCGACGGTGCAAACGAGCTGTTCCTGCGTTACGGCGAGGTGCCTACCTCCGTCGCCTTCGATGCCATCTACCAGGATCCGCTGCAGCCGGGGCAGATCGCGGTGATTCCGAACACCAAGGCCGGCACCTACTACGTGCTGGTACGCGGTCATCAGGAACCGGCAGGCGCCACACCAGTCCGGCTGCTCGCCGAAGTCGTGCCCATGGCCATCGCCGGTATCAAGCAGGACCGTGGTGGGGACTCGGGCCATGTCACGGTGACCATCACCGGCGCGCGTTTTGAACCCAACGCCGTCGTCAAACTGGTGCGCCCCGACATCGCCGAGATCGAGCCTGTGCGCGTGCAGGTGCTGGACAGCACCAGGATCGTCGCGCTCTTCGACTTCACCGGCGTCCCGCATGGCCAGTATGACCTTACAGTGATCAACCCCAACGGCCAGCGCGTCGTCGAGCCCTACCGCTACCTCATCGAGCGGGCGATCGAGCCGGAGGTTGCCATCGGACTGGGGGGCCCCCGCGTGGTTCTCGCCGGCGACGTCGCTACCTACGGCGTCGCTTTCCAGAGCCTGAGCAACATCGACACGCCGTACGTGAAGTTCGAGTTCGGCATCCCCGAGATGGGCCAGAATCCGCTCATCTTCGGCTTGCCCTACGTCACCGCGGTGACCAACCTGCGCGGTTCGCCGGATGGCGGGTCCGAAGACATTCCGTGGGCCAGCCTCGACTCGCAGGTCAATACCGATGGGCGCGTGCTGGCGCCCGGCTACCTCCTCGACGTCGGTGCTGGCGATTTCACCGGCCTTACGTTCAACGTTGCCACCTACCCGGGTCTGCAGGAGATGTGGGACCGTGAGTATCCGGCCCTGAAGAACCGCCTGGCGGGTGCCTTCCCCAATCTCGACGAACTTCTGGCCGACGACGGTGCGGGGCTCGATCAATGGTGGGACTCCCAGCGTTCGGAACTGGCCGCGAGCTACCCGGATGTCGCCGATCAACTGCAGTCGATCGACCTCGCCGGAATGATCAAGGGCGCCCTCAAGTTCCCGGACAGCGCGCTGCAGACTTTCATCCCCTTCCGCTTCAACGTTGTCGCCGCGGCCACCGCGATGACTCGCGAGGAGTTCATCGCCGAGCAGACCACCGAGGCGCTCAAGCTGCGCGAGGCGATTCTTGCCGACGCAAAAGCCGCACCGGCCCTGCAGGTCCTGGCCGCCAATCCGGATGTCTGGGTTACTTCCTATCTGGCGGCCCTGGAGGCTGGTGGATTGTTGCGCCCGCAGTCCGCGGTGCCGCCGCTGCGCGAGGATGCCAAGGCCCTGAGCCTGCAGAGCGTACTCGCCACCGGCGTCCTGCTCGGTCCGGTTGGCGAGCAGATCACGACTTCCGGAAATCTTGTTGACTTCTTCGGGCATATCCACGCCTGGTACGGCGATACGCCGGGGACCATTGCGCCACTGGTCGGTGTCGACCACCGCGAGTTCCGTGGCCGGAATGACGCGGGCGTTCTCGTCGACTACGAGCTCGACATCCCGATTCCGGCCCTGCCCAGGTACTCGGATTTCGACCACGCTCTGCAGCAGCAGACGCACTTCCAGGCGTTCAACATCTTCGTCCCGTGGGTGCCCTTCGAGAAGCGCAGCGCCGGCATGGCTCTGCCTGATTTCGGTTCACTCGCGTCCACCCTCGCAGGCGAGGGCACCGGGTTCTTCGACCTCAACAAGGTGGGCAGCGAACTCAGTGCACTCGATTTCTCGCAGGCCTTCGAGCGCGCGGCGACTGCCGGCGTCTCGGCCAACATCACCGGCCCGCAAGGCTTCGGCGCCGCGGAATTCCTGCCGAGCGGGCAGGCGTTGCCATACCAGATTCGCTTCGAGAACCCGCCAACAGCAGCAACGATCCCCGGCAGTGTCGAAGTCATCGCTAAACTGGATTCTCAACTCGACGCGCGCAGCTTCCGGCTCGGTGACATCAGGATCGGCGATATCCAGGTACATATTCCCGACAGCCGCGCGACCTTCCAGGGCGACTTCGATTTCACGCGCAGCAAGGGTTTCATCCTGCGCGTTACCGCCGGCGTAGACGTCCAGCAAGCGATCGCCAGCTGGCTGTTCGAGGCCATCGATCCGCTGACCGGCGAAGTTATCCGCGACATCACCAGAGGCCTGTTGGCGCCGAACAACGCGCAGGGGGTGGGTGTCGGCACGGTGGGCTACACCATTTTGCCGCGCACCGACGCGCTGACCGGTGACGCGCTCACGGCCCATGCCCGGGTGCTGTTCAACACCGCTGCCCCGCAGGATGCGCCGCAGATTAGCCAGACCCTTGACGCCGTCGCACCGAAGACGACGCTGAGCGCCGAGCGCATCAGCGCCAGCGGCAATGATTATCAACTGCGCTGGTCGTCGGTCGACGACGATGGCGGCTCCGGTGTACGCCATGCGACCGTGTATGTTGCCGAAGACGGTGGCGACTTCAGGATCTGGCTGCGCCAGACCAGCGAGATTGCCGGCATTTACCACGGCCGGGAAGGGCACAGCTACGAATTCCTGGCCCTGGCCACCGACAACGCCGGCAACCGCGAACAGCCGCCGCCCGGTGCATTGGCACCCGATGATGGCTCGCGTGCCAACCTCGGCAATCTGCCGACCTTCGAGACCACTCCGAGCGATCTGCCGGCGCCATCGCCCGCCGAACAGCCGGCGACCAACCCGCTGTTCGTCGAGGCAGCCAAGGAAGCGCCCAACCTCGCGCAGAGTTCACGCCCGTCGGAGTTCACTACCGTCCTCAGCCCCTTCGCTGCCGAGGCCTTCGCCACCGGCATCCGCCAGAGCTTCGCCGACATCGGTCCGCTGGCCATCGTGCAGATGCCCGACGGCAGCGTTCTGGTCAGTGGCGGCAGCAATCGCGGTGAACTCTATCGCCTGAGCGCCCTCGGCGGCGTCGCCGGCAGCCCATTCATCCGTCTCGACGTGCCGATTTTTGACCTGGCGCTCGACGCCACTGGCCGCCTGTGGGCAACGACCGGTGGTGGCGCACTGCTCGAACTCGACCCGGCCAGCGGCGCCATCCTCGCCGAACACGGCGACGGCATCACCCAGGCTCTCGCCATTCACCCCGAAACCGGCAGGATTTACGTATCCACCGGCGGCGGGGTGGCGATCTTCGACCCGCTCAGTGAGACCTTCGAGGCCTTCAGCGAGGCCCGCGTCGACGACCTCGCGTTCTCGCCGACCGGCGAGTTGTGGGGGACTTCCTGGCCGACACGTGGAACGGTCGTCCAGTTCACGCCACTTGGTCGTGCGCAGCCGGTCGTTCGCCTGGAAACCGAGGTCGATTCACTGGCCTTCGGTAGGCCGGGTTCGGCGCTGGCCGGGCTCCTTTTCGTCAGCAGCAACGACGGCAACCTGGTGATGATCGACCTCGTCACCCTGCGTCAGGTGACCATCGCCCGTGGCGGCTCGCGCGGCGAGACCGTGCAGGCAACGGCCGATGGCGCCCTGCTGGTCGCCCAGTCGCACCAGATCGACCGCATCGCACCGCAATTTGCGCCGCGGGTGATCGGCAGCAATCCGCCGCACCAGGGCGCCGCGGCGCTGCCGCTGGCGAGCCTGAGCGTCACCTTCGATCAGGACATGGATGCCGACGATCCGACGCGGCCGGGGTCGGTGCTGAACCTCGCCAACTACGCTTTGACTGGCGCCAACACGGGCGCCGTGGTCGCGCGCTCGGCAACTTACGACGCCGCGACGCGCACTGTGACGCTGCGTTTCGAACCGCTGGCGCCGGACAGCTTCGAGTTGCGCGTTTCTGGCGACGTCGCAAGCCGCCTCGGGGCAACGCTGGGAAGCGCCTACACCGCCAGCTTCACCACCACCGCCGACCTGTCGACGCAGGTGCGCATCGACTTCCTCAACACCCGCTCGTCGCGTGCCGACGCGACGGTTTCCTACGACGTGCGGGTCACCAACATCGGCGAAGGCGACCTCCTGGCGCCGATCGTTCTAGCGCTCGACCCGGCGCGCTACTTCCAGGGGCAGCCGCTGAATGCCGAAGGCCCGAACAACCTCGGCCTGTGGCTGATCACGCTCGACGAGGAAGTCGCCGACGGCGCCTTGCAGCCCGGCGAGTCCACGCTCGCCCATACGGTGACGGTCAGCGATCCGCTCTGGCAGCGCGTCGACATCGGCCACGGCGTCTATGCCGTGCCGGCACCGAATGCGCCGCCGGTATTCGAGTCCACTCCGCTGGTCGAGGCCCGCGCCGGTGAGGCCTATGCCTACACGGCTCTGGCCAGCGACCCTGGCGGCGGGGCGGTCAGCTACCTGTTGCTGAGCAGCCCGCAGGGGATGTCGCTCGACGGGCAGTCCGGCGTCCTCACGTGGACCCCGGACTTTGCCAGCCCCGAGCAGGCGGACGTGGTGCTGCGCGCCTACGACCGCAGCGGCGCCTATGCCACCCAGTCCTTCACCATCGCCGTCGCCGAAGTCAACCGCGCACCGCAGATCATCGGTCTGCCAGCCCGGATAGAGATCGACGAGGGGCAGCCCTTCGAACTGCCCCTGCCGGCCACCGACGCCGACGGCGACCGCTTGTTCTTCTTCGCCGAAAACCTGCCGGGTGGCGCGACCATCGACGTCGAGCGGCAAACGCTCACCTGGACGCCGGGCTTCGACGCCGCCGGTGACTACCGCGGCATCAGCATCGCCGTCAGCGACGGCCGCGCCGTGGACCGCGTCAGTTTCGACCTCACCGTTTTGCCGGTCGACCAGGCGCCGACGCTCCTCACTCCGCCCGACCGCACCGTCCGCGAGGGCGACCCGGTCCGCTTCCAGTTGCAGGCGAGCGACCCCGAAGGCGCGCCGCTCTACTACTCGAGCCGCTTCCTCCCCGGCGGCTCCTTTCTCGACCACAACACCGGCGAGTTCGAGTGGACGCCGAGCTTCACCCAGGCAGGCACCTACCGCATCCCGTTCTCGGTCGGCGACGGCACATCGGCCGCATCGGTCACGACGACGATCACGGTGCTCAACGTCAACGGCCAGCCGGTCTTCGACCAGCTTGGTGAATGGCAGGTGCGCGAAGGGCAGACACTCTACTTCCGCGCTTTCGCCTTCGATCCCGAGAACCCGAGCTTCGTCCCGCAGGACCGCCTGCCCGACAATCAGCTGACGCCCCTGCTCGAAAGCGAACCGACTGTCGCCTACACCGCCAGCAACCTGCCCGCAGGCGCGACCTTCGACGCCGACACGGCAATGTTCGTATGGACACCGGGTTTCACCCAGGCTGGCGCCTACCAGGTCGACTTCACCGCCAGCGACGACGGCGACGGCACCGGTACGCCGGGAGTAGCGGCGCTGAGCGTGCCGATCACGGTGATCAACGCCAACCAGGCGCCGGCAGTTCCGGAAATCGCCAATCGCACGCTGGCCCGCGGCGAGGTCATCGAAGTGCCGATCGTCGTCAGCGACGCCGACGGCAACCCGTTGACCCTCACCGTTTCCGGCCTGCCCGACTTCGCCACCTTCACCGACAACGGCGATGGCAGCGGAGTATTCCGCTTCGCACCCGGGGAAAGCGACCGCGGCAACCACGTGCTCACGCTCACCGCAACCGACGACGGTGACGGCGAGGGTGCCGCAGCGGCGCGCAGCAGCACGCAGAGCTTTGTCGTCAGCGTCAGCGTGCCCAATGAGGTGCCGCAACTGGCATGGACCGGCGACAAGGTGGCCGTCGCCGGCGAAACGCTCAGCTTCACCGTTCGTGCATCGGACCTCGAGCAGAACCCGCTGAGCTTCACCGCCGACGCCTTGCCGGCCGGCGCGACCCTCAGCCCGCAGGCCGTCTACGGCAGCGCTCTGTTCACCTGGACCCCGACGGCGACCGACATCGGCGCACACGCTCTCACCCTGCGGGTTGCCGACGACGGCAACGACGGGATGGGGCCCGTCGGGACCGACGCGCAGGAGCTGCGCATCGTCGTCCGTGCCGCCAATCAGGCACCCGTGCTGCAACCGGTCGGCGACTACACGCTGCTCGAAGGCGACACCCTGGTGTTGCCGCTGGCGGCGCTCGACCCCGACGGCGATCCGCTGAGCTTCAGCGCCGCCAATCTCCCGGCCGGCGCCAGTCTCGATGCGCAGACCGGCGTGCTGCGCTGGACGCCGAACCTGATCCAGGCCGGCGACTACGATGGCATCGTTCTCAGGGTCTCCGACGGCAATCGCAGCGACAGCGAGACCATCGCCCTGCAGGTCGTGAACCTGAACCAGGCGCCAATACTGACACCGCTCGCCGACCAGTCGACGCGCGAGACCGCCGAACTCAGCTTCACGCTGGTAGCCAACGACTTCGATGGCGACACCATCGCATATGCCTCGGTCAATCCACTGCCAGCCGGCGCCCGCTTCGACGGCCGCAGTGCGACCTTCAGCTGGACGCCGGGCTACGAACAGGCCGGTGAATACCTGCTGAGCTTCCTCGCCCAGGACCCGGACGGCGCCCGCGACACCGTCAACGTCACCGTACGCGTCGCCAACCTCGATCGTGCCCCGACGCTCGCCGTCGAGAAACACCAGGCGAGAATCGGTGAGACCTTCAGCCTGGCCCTGAAAGCCTCCGACCCCGATCTGAACACGACGCTGGTCTACCGCGCCAAAGGCCTGCCCGAAGGTGCCACTCTCGACTCGGCGACCGGGCTCATCGAATGGACGCCGAACGTCGGCCAGGCCGGCGACTACCTCGCCCTGATCACCGTCTCCGACGGCGAGCTGTCGACCACCGAACCTCTGGTGCTGCGCGCAAGCGTTATCCCGGCAGCGCCGAAAGTGTCGATCGAACAAACGCCGAGCTTTGCCGCCGTTCCCGGCCAACCGGTGGTCGTGCACGTCCTCGCGAGCAGCTTTGCGCCGATCGCCGCAACCACGCTGACCGTCAACGGCCAGGCCGTGGCACTCGACAGCACCGGCACCGCCCGCATCAAGGCCGGCGCGCCGGGCAAGCTCGAACTGGTAGTGACTGCCACCGACAGCGACGGGCTGACCAGCACCACCCGCAGCACCCTGCGTATCCGTGACCCGCTCGACAACGCGGCACCCATCGTCGTTCTCGATTCCGCGCTGCACTCCGCACGCCTCTCGGCCCCCGCCGAAATCCGCGCCACCGTTGCCGACAGCAACCTCGACGAGTGGCTGCTGGAGCTGCTGCCTTTCTCCACAGACCCCACCTCCGCCGCCACCACCGCCCTCTCCCCTAGCGGGAGAGGGCAGGGAGAGGGGGGAACCACCCTGGCCACCGGCACCGGAACGCTCACCAACGCCGCCCTGACCACCCTCGACACCGGCAAGTTCGCCAACGGCATCTACCGCCTGCGCCTCACCGCCAGCGATCTGGCCGGTCGAGTGAGCACCAGCGAGGCGCTGATCGAAATCGCCAGCGCCACCAAGCCCGGCCAGTTCGTCCGCCGCGAAACCGACCTCTCGGTCACCCTCGACGGCGTCACGCTCGACCTCGTCCGCGAGTACGACTCGCTCACCACCGCCAACCCCGGCAGCTTCGGCCCCGGCTGGCGCCTGGCGCTGCGCGATCTCGACCTGCAGACCGATGTGCCGGCGACGGGTCGCGAGGCCAGCGGCGCCGTAAATCCGTTCAGCCTTGGCACACGCGTTTATCTGACGCTGCCGACCGGTGAGCGGGTCGGCTTCACCTTCACCCCGCAGAAGCACGAGCTGCCGGGGGTCACTTACTACACGCCTGCCTTCACGGCTGACGCCGGCGCCAGCTGGACGCTGAACGCGGCCGACCGCAAACTCAGCCTTGCCGGCAACCGGCTCTTCGACCTTGGTACCGGCTTGCCCTACAACCCGGCGTTGGCGGTTGGCGGCGAGGCGCAGCTGGTGTTCACCGCGCCCGATGGAACGGCGTATCACCTGGATGGCGCGCACGGCGTGTCGGCGATCGTCGCCAGCAACGGCACACGGCTCGTTGTCAGCGACAGTGGCATTTTTGCGCCGAATGGCGAGGCGGTGCGCTTCGTGACCGACGCCGAGGACCGGCTTTCGCGCATCGTCGCCGCGAGCGGCGAGCAGATGGTCTACGGCTACGACGCGGCAGGGCGGCTTGCGTCCGTGCGACGGCAGTCAGAAGCCCAGTCCACGCGCTACGGCTACGAGCGCGATAGCGCTCAGCGCCTCAAGCTGGCCACCGGCACCGACGGGTTCGTGGTCGACTACTCGGCGGCCGTGAGCCCGGTCACACTTTCGCTGGAGGCAGACCTTGGCGCCGCGCGCAGCTATCTAGTGGCACCCTATGAAGGCGAGCTCGCTTCGGGCGGCACCGACCGGATCAGCTTCAGCATCCGGCCATCCGAGCTCGCGTCCACCGCCGGCGGGTCGATCTATCTCGGCGTCCTGATCAAGGCCGACCAGGGCAGTGCCTTTGCGCCGCGCGTGCCTGAGATCCCGGGCCTCACGCCGATTGCCAGTCGCCGTGATGGCACCAGCGCTGTCGCGCTCTACCAGATCCAACCCTCGCCCGCTGGGCCAGGGAAGGGTGAGGGCCTCCTCCAACTCCTCAGCATTGCCGGAACTGACGACCAAACCTCCGGCGCCTACCGCCTTAGCCTTTTCATCGCCGGCGACGCCAACCGCGATACCAAGGTGGACGGCACTGACGTTGCAGGGCTCGGCCAGGCCCGCGGCAGCCATGCGGGCGAGGCCGGCTACCTGGTTGAGGCCGACACCAACCTCGACGGCGTCATCGACACTAGCGACAACCAGATTCTGTTCCAGAATCTGGGCTACCTGACCAACAGGCCGCCAATTATCACTCCGCAGCCGGTCAAGACCCACGAGGACCTGGAGGTTAGGGTCCCGGTGGGCGATTTCATCAGCGACCCTGAGGGCGATACCACGTTCTTGCGTGTGGTCGGCGCCGAGCATGGCACCGCGAGCATCAGTCTGGATGGTCATTCGGTCCTTTTTGTGCCGGAGGCGGCCTATACCGGGGTGGCTGGCATTAGGGTCGTATCCGATGACGGTTACACCGGCTTGCCCGCAGCTGACTTGACGGTACACGTCAGCGACGCCGTTTTGCTGTCCGTCGACTTTAACCTGCGCAGGCTGGTGGGCGAGGTGGGGAATGCGAACTTCATCCACGCAACCGGCGATTTCACCGACCAGACCAACGTGCTGTTGCCGCTAGACTACGTTAACGCTCGCACCCTGGACCCGTCCGTGGCCAGCCTGTCTCGCCAGGGGATGCTCTCCGCCCAAGGTAACGGTCACACCATACTCATGGCCAATCGCGGCCCAGTGGCGGCTGCGACGGTGGTGGGCGTGGGCATTCCAGCTGAGGACGAGTTGTTGATCTCTAGGGTACTGGGAATCGACGCCTATCCGGACAGCGTGGCTCTTCTGCCTCAGGGTGGCAGCCGGCAGATCGTTACTAGCCTGGGACCCGGACAGCAGTTATTCGTTACGGAGGGAAGCTACGGCACTCAATATGTCTCCGGTAACCGCGACGTGGTAACAGTTACCGAGGACGGACTGATGCAGGCGGTGGGTGTTGGCAGCACCACTGTGACAGTGATTTATGGCCATGCGGAAGATGTAGTCCACGTCAAAGTCGAGTCACCGGTAAGCAACGACGGCACTGCCCTGATTGGGCAAGCCGGGGGTGTGGTTTCAAGCCCCGAGGGGGTGATGGCCGCATTCGGCCCCGGACAACTCCCTGACGGGGCCACGGTGACGCTGCAAAGCGTTTCCAAACAGAACCTGTCCTTGCCTCTGCCCCGTAATCAGGAGACTGGGCAGATTACTTTCGACTACGTTGGCGCGTTCGACCTAGACATCCAGCACGGTACCCTCGATACCCCCATACAGGTCGCGGTGCCGGTGGCGCCGGGCAATGCCGACCCCGGGGACACGGTGTATTTCTTCCAGAAGCGCAACCTACCGGTGGGGGCGGGCGGTGAATTCCTGGATGTGTGGGTCGTGGTAGATTCCGGCGTAGTGGGCGACGACGGTGTGGCTCGTACCTCGTCGCCGCCCTTCCCAGGCCTGAGTGGCAGAGGCAGCGTGTTGGTGGCGCGCTCTACCCAGCCCCTCGGCGTAATCCGCATCGATTTGGGATATGTCGCCCGCCTGTCCATCGCTTTCGCGCCAGCCATCGGCATTGTTGCCGTGGGCGGTCTCGCCGGGGCAGTCGTCGCCGATGCCCTGGTGGGTGCTTACGCTTCGATGTTGACCTTGCCCATGCTGTACCAGGCGGTAGACATCAAGATATGGCGCGACTGGGCGAATAACAAAGAGGGCTACAACCTCAACGTCAATATTCCGCCAGGGACGCCCGTGACCCAGATCATGCCGAGTATCCCTCATTCGCCGGCGATCGTTTCCGAACCTGTGTTGCCGCGAATTAGCAATCTGAGCGCGGATTTGGACGCCAACGGCAAAGTCACCCTGACAGTCGAGGGCTACCATTTCTACGACTTGGACAGCCCACTGTACGGTGGCGATGCTGTCGGGGACGATCTGCGCGATGCACGAGTTGCATTCAAGATGCACGACCGCGACATCTACGTAGATGGCGGTGAGTTTCTCTACGCATACGAAAAGTTGGATGGAAGCGGTTTGCTCCTTAGCGTACTCGAACTCGACGTACCCCAGGAAGTGTTGTTGGGCATGAGCGACGTCCGCGTGGAACGGCCCTACTACATGATCTCCAATTCCACGTCGGGCATCGGTACAGATGTTCTTTGGCACGAGAGCGTTGCCGCCAGCATCGACAACAAAGGCGGATATGGATTCGTCGGTAAGCGGGGGGCCAGTGGCAATGCGCTGGTGAACGTCATCGACACCACCCGATTAGATGAAGTCGGCGTCGAAGAGAAGATAATCAAGAGCATTGAGTTAAATGGTGGAGACCTAGTTTGGGATATTCTGCCAACGCCGGATCTGTCTCGCGTCTACGCGGCCCTCGATAGCAAGGTGGCAGTGATCGACGCATTCACACTGCAGCAGTACGACGTGAATCCGTCCACGCCAGAAATCGACTCAATTGATATCCCTTTCGGCGGCTCAATAAGAGCCTTGACTTTGGATCCCAAGGGACGTTACCTGTACGCCGCCGGACCGGGAACGATACACATCATCGACTTGGATGCTGGTTCCGCTACCTTCCACAACGTGGTCACCAGTCTTAGCGGCTTCACACCGGTCGACGGCTCGGGTCGCATTAATAGCCTGGTGGTCAATGCCGACGGCACTCGGTTGTTCGCCGCCGTACCGTATACGGAGCTGTTCGGCGGCACTCAGGCGTGGAGCCGCGGGGGTAGCGACCAAGGCAAGATCGTGGTCATCAATGTGGACGAGAACGACCGCACACCCAACGGGTTGCCGGGCGGCCCGCGCTCTTGGCGCCAAGTGATCGAAGAACTAAGCGGTGGAACTGAGCCCTTTGACATCAAAGCCAGCACCGACCGCAACCTACTCATCTTCACATCCCGCGGTGATCTGCGAGGAGGTCTACATACACTTCGCATTACCAACGACGACCCATCACGGTTTACAGCAGACGCCCACACCATCAGCTTGAAGCTGAACAAGGGTGAGGTGGGTGTCCGCTATCTGAGCAATGAAGGTTCTTACAATCCCACGTTTGCCACCCGCGTATCCAGTCAGGTGTACGACCTGGACATCCGCAACGCCAGCGGAGTGGCCATCACGCCCGACTTGGAGTGGGCTTTCGTGGCCGATTGGTATGTGCCGCGAATGTACTACGAGAGCGACTATACCCGGGCGTCTGATATCGAAGACCTGCATCACGTAGGTTCCAAGGTTGCCATCGTAAAAGATCCCTTCGGACCTAACCCGCAAATTCTGGGCGCCACCTCGCCGATTCCCATGACCTTTGTCCAGGAAGTCGAGGTGGACGCGACTGGCATGAAGCTCTATGTCAACTTCCGCGGTGTTGGCAACGTGGCGGTGTACGACATTGAAAGGATGAAATACCGGGCGCAGAACGTCCCCTTGACCTTGGACTGGCGCGAACTGCCTTTGGATCACGCTTTGGCCGACCAAGCGGACCCAAAGCACGAGATTAACCTGCAGGCTATTGACGTTGCGGAACTTAGCCGAGGACTGTCCTTCCAGGACAACCAAGCTCTCCGACTCATTTCCCCCACCGGAACGGTGGACACCAGCAGCACCAGTACGGACCCCCTGATCTTCGAGTGGCAAGTGGAGACTGGCTTGCCGGGTATCGTTCCCGGCAACATAAAGACCCACCTGTACTTCAGCTCCCTGGCCCCGGGGGAGGGCCTATGGCCTGATGATCCATACCGGCCGCGTAGCGAAGACGCATTGGTGAAGTACGTCCTCGGCCAGGCAAGCTTCGGAGAGCTGCTGGAGTATGCCTTCAGTGACCCTCCTGCTCTGGGGACGGATGCCGATAAGAATCCAGGCCGTATTCTGACCGTGGGCAACGATCTGGAACCAGGCAAGAAGTACAAGGTAGACGTTGACGGCAACGTGACGCCGAATGGTGACGCGGGCGATCCCACCCATATCGTTATCGAACTGGATCACGCGTATCGTAAGGCACTAACCGCTGGTCAGTTCTACTACTGGGGCGTCGAGATTGAGGGGCGAGGCATCAGGCGTGCCGAGGCGTTCGCTGCAAAGCCTGCAGGAAACACCAGCCCGTACAGTTTGGTCACCGTGCTTACCCACGGATTTCAGCTGGATCCCAGCCTCGACCTAGCAAATTCATCCTTCCAGCAACCGCCGGCATTTGTTGCCCTGGCCAAGCTCATCGGCAAGGTCAGCGGTGGTGGCGTAGTCATGCTGTACGACAAGAACCGGGGAATCTGGGTTGACGCCGACTGGGTGGCGGCCAATCCAAGTCCCTCGGCGGTGCCGCCTGAAAGCGCCATTGGCGCCAGCGCCCTGATTGTCGGCAAACCGGTGATCTTAGTACCCGACTGGATGAGGGAATCCGACATTAGCGACTCCGGCTTCTCTGAGGCGGCGGCGGATGCCCTGTTTGCATCACTAATAGCGCTGAACCAAGAGACCAGCGGGGACCTATTGAACTCGCCGCTACACTTTATCGGCCACAGTCGCGGCGCGTCGGTGAACAGTGAGATCATCCAGCGTCTTGGTTATTACGCCATCGTTACCGATGGGATTCACATGACCACCCTGGATCCACATGACTTTAATCAGCCCAGCTTGGACATCCCCCTGACCGAGCTGGTGGAATACTCGCAGATCGCGCTGAAGCTGCTTGGTGCCGCCGCTTCCTCCGCCTCAGCCGTGACCGGCAACGTCCCGCTGTCCGTCAACATCGCGCTCTGGACCTGGAAGCTCGGCCAATGGCTGGCCAACAGCGTCACCGGCGCGGCCAAAAATCTGGGCGTACAGCTTGCACCGGTACCCTACGCCGATTTTAAGGATCCGGATGTTCAGGTTTGGAGCAACATCGTCTTCGCCGACAACTACTACCAAAAAGCCGCCAACGAAGTCGCTACGCCCGGTCTTTTCCTTAATCATTTCACCGCCACGCCCAATGGTCGCTCTATCCCCGGCGCGACCCTGGACGTCAATCTTAGCAACTCGGCTGGCTTCGAGAAGGAGGACTTCGAGGGCTTTGGCTTCGACATGGGCGTGGGCGGATCTCACAGCCGGGTTTGGCAGTGGTACGCCGGAACCGTGAACACCAACATTCTAGAGTTCGAGGGCAATCCCATCTGGCGTAGCCTTGGGGATGAGGGCTTGGCTACCGAGGCGCTGGGATTGCTCATGAAGGACTTCCAGTTCACCACCTCACCCTGGTACTTTAGCGACCCGAGTTGGGTTCTGAGCCGGGACTATGATACCAACGTCAGCGCCGTCATCAACGAGGGTATCACCAATGGCTGGTATTTCAGCGCCTTGGGAGGAGGAGTCGACTATCGGCCGCAACGCGGCGGCACGGTTGGCTTCGCGTTCGACAATACTGAGGTAGAAACCCCGTCCGGCTTCCCTGACGTACATAGCGTGCTTAACGGTAGCTTCGAGTACGGCACCCGCCAGTCGCTGCTCGACTATCTGGCCTGGAAGATCAGCGGTGCCGAAGACCTGCCGCCAGAATCTGGTCGCTTCCCCGTCTCCTACGAGCTTCCCGGCTGGTCGCTGCACGGCGGCGGTGGCTATTCCGTGAGTTTGCCGTATTTCGGCCAGGTCGATATCGCCGGCCTGTTTGTCGTGGAGACGTCGCCTACTGAGTTGTTCAAAACGTTCGTCAAGAGGGCCATTGAAGGCTACATCGACAAGTTCTTCGACATGGCTCGGCAGCGGGTGCTGAATTTTTCTTTAGGCGACGAGCCGCCCAGCATCGACTTCATAGAGAATCAGTTAATCAATATATTTGGTACGGCCGACGACATCTTGGTTGCCAAATACCTCAACGCGGCGGACGCGGTTTGGAAGGCCGGAGAATCCGCTTTAGAACTTCTGAATAGAATTATTACGCAGATCGCCAGTGAAACTGGCACGCCGGGACCAAACCTGATGGATGCACTCAATGGCGAACCGGTAGGCCCTAACGGGCTGCCCGTTGGCGTGGACAATATCAAGGATTACCTCAATTTCGGAATAGACAACGCGGTGAGCTTCCTCCCAAATATGCCTAGCGACCACGCGTTGATTATGGGGATGGGTAATGCGCTGGGGGGAGTGATCCAAAATCTGCTGCCGGATGGATTGAGTACCGTGCGCGACACGCTGCTGCGGCTATTGAACAATTTCGAGCTTAACGAAGTAACTCATAATCGGCTATATATTCCACTCGGCATGAACTACCTGCGCTTCAACGGTTGGACGCCGCTGGCTTTTCTTCCCGATTCGAAGCTCGAGGTGACCTTTACCAAAATGGACGGCACCAGCGTCTCGGCAGAAAAGCAGATCGAGCCCGGGTTGTTCTCGGGCCGTGATTATGCGGTTGCTATTCCAGAAGGCTTCGCCGGGCAGGTGGCTACGGTAACGATCCGTCACGTTAACATGGGGGTTAGTGAGGAATTCCACCAGCAGCTTCAGGACATGCTGGATATCGACCTGCTGCAAGATACTGCGCTGGATTTCATCGGCGGCATTTTTCAGTATGCGGGCGGAGTTTTGGCAGATGTGGTGGGAGGTATGAGCCAGATTATACTGGTGGACGATTTCCAGTTTACTGTTACCGCAACCGGAATACCGCTGCTGGGCGATGGAGAATCGGTTTCTCTCAGCTCTGCCGGGGGTGGCATCAGCCTGGACGATATTCAGCAATTGGTCGACGTGGCCCGCCACCAATGGCAACGTTTGTACGGTGCGGACCCGGTGTTGGACAAGCTGGCAGATATCGAAGTCGATTTGGTGGACCTGGACGGTCACGCCCTGGCCGTGCTCGATGGGGGCACCATCCTAGTGGATCGGGACGCCGCAGGCCACGGTTGGTTCGTCGATACCACGCCGAAGTCGTATGAGGAATTCTGGAGCACTGGACCGTACTGGAGGTGGGTAGCCCAAGAAGATTCCGCAGCCTGCGACCGCTACGATCTGCTGACCGCGGTGGCTCACGAGATGGGGCACATGTTGGGGCTCGCAGACGTACCCAACAGTGATGCCCCCGGTCGGCTGATGACTGGCAGCCTTGAAACCGGCGTCCGCCTTTTGCCTTCAGTTTTAGATCTAAGCGTGCCTGCAACCGCGTCTCCCGCTACAGACGTCACGGAAAGCTATGCAGCCTTTGGGTTCGGCGTCATACCGGCCAGCACCTTGGACGAGATCGCCGGCGACGACCGGGGGACGTTCTACTTGAACGGCGCCCCGCCCGTTCCCCGTACGTCCGGCATTATCAACGGGAGCTTCGGTATGGGCAATCCGCTGGCCGCTGGTTTTGGCTGGACGCTTTCCGGGGGCGCCGGGGTTGAGAACTTTATGGGCGTTCTGTACGAGGACGACCGCTTCCTGTCTGGTTTCGCCCAGAGCATCCAAGTGCCGGAAGGCGCTCAGATTTTGCGCTTCACGCTGCTGAATGCGGATTTTTCCGAAAATGGGGGTGGGCCGGACGATGCCCTGGAAGTTGCTCTTCTGGCTAGCCGTGACGGCGAGAGCTTGGCCGGGGAGGCGCCACTGAGCGATACGGATGCTCTGTTCAACCTGCAGAGCGACGGTCGCGTTTTTGCGTCTGATCGTGTCACGGTATACGGCTTGACCAACCGCAGCGGTGGGCTGCTCGACTTAACGAGCCCGATCACTGTCGACATCGATCTCACCGGCTTAGGTGCAGACAGCGCATTTAGTCTGTACTTCAACCTCCTAGGCTTTGGCAACCCGGGCAGCTCCGTTAGCATAGACGACGTGGAGCTGATTTACGGCGGCAACACGGCGCCCCGTGGAGTTAATGACGTGGTCGCGTTGGATGAGGATAGCTCCGCCGTTTTCGACGTCGACGCCAACGATAGCGACGCCCAAGACGAACCGGTAACCGTCGAGCTCCTGTCGACCCCAACCGAAGGCACGCTAACCGCTCAGCCCGACGGCGGCTTCCATTACCAGCCTGCCGCCAACTTCAACGGCGAAGACCGCTTCACCTACCGCTTGAGCGACGGCAGCCTCCAGTCGAACACTGCGACCGTGCGCCTGGTCGTCCGGCCGGTCAACGACGCACCCATCGCGCAAGCGGACTTCGGTACCCTGGCCGAAGACGGCGCGCTCGATCTCGACGTTCTCGCCAACGACAGCGACATTGATGGAAACGCGCTGAGCGTCGCCTCGACCGGCACGCCGGCGCACGGCACGGTGACGGTGCTGGCCGACGGGCGCTTGCGCTACACGCCGAACGCCGATTATTTCGGTGCTGAGCGTTTCACTTACCGCGTCAGCGACGCGCAGGGCGGTGAGGCTACTGCGGAGGTGGTGCTGACCATCACCCCGGTCGCCGACGCGCCGCGGGCGCTGAACGATGTCGTACAACTCGACGAGGACGGCAGCGCCCGCATTGACGTGCGCAGCAACGACCTTGAACCCGATGGCGATCCGCTGATCGTCGAACAACTCAGCAGCTCGGTCTACGGCGCGCTGACGCTGCAGGGCGACGGCAGCTTCCTCTACCAGCCACAAGCCAATTTCTTCGGCGAGGACAGCTTCACCTACCGCCTGAGCGACGGGGCGTTGCAGTCTTCGGTGGCGACCGTCACCCTGCAGGTCGCAGCCGTCAACGACGCGCCCGGCGTGATGCTGCAGCAGTTCGTCATCAAGGAGGACGAGACACTCCTCGCCACGATCCTGGCGACGGACTCCGATGGCGACCCGCTGAGCTTCACCCTCGACCAGCCACCGGCCCACGGCGTGCTGCAACTCGGCACCGACGGCAGCTTCCGCTTTACTCCGGCGACCGGCTTTGTCGGCGACGACAGCTTTACCTTCGAGGTCGGCGACGGCCACGACGTGACCACTGGCCGTGCCGAGATCCGCATCAGTGGTGTCAACCACGCCCCACTGGCCGCGGACGACACGGTCCAGGTCGACGAGAACAGCAGCACGCGCTTCGACGTGCTGGCCAACGACAGCGACCCGGAAGGCGATTTGCTGACGATCGAACTGCTGTCTGCACCGATGCACGGCGAACTTGCCGCGCAGGCGGACGGCAGCTTCGAGTACCGGCCCGCGAGCAACTACAACGGGCAGGACAGCTTCAGCTATCGCCTCAGCGACGGCTACCTGCAATCCGCCGTGGCGATGGTCCGGCTCGACGTGCAGGCGGTGAACTATGCGCCAATCGTTGCCAACGACAGCGTTACGCTGCCCGAGGACGGCACGCTGGACATCGATGTCCTCGCCAACGACAGCGATCCCGATGACGACACGTTGACACTGGTGGCCGTCGGAACGCCGCAGAACGGTCGTGCCGAGGCGCTTGCCGACGGACGTGTCCGCTACACGCCGCGGGCCGACTACTTTGGCAGCGATAGCTTCGCCTACACCGTCGCCGACCCATCGAGCCTGCGTGCGGTTGGCACGGTCATGGTCCAGGTGACGCCGGTGCTGGACGCGCCGACTACTCGCACCCAGCGCTTCACGTCGCTCGAGGATGTGACTCTTTCCGAGCGCCTGACGGTGAGCAACCCCGATGGCGCCGCGCTGAGCTTTGTCGTTGTCCACGCGCCTGCGCACGGGCAATTGACGCTTGCTAGCGACGATGGGGCTTTCGAATACCTGCCGAACGCCGGCTATGGCGGCAGCGACAGCTTCACCTTCGCGGTGAGCAATGGCGCCGGCGAGGCAGTCGGGGTGGTTGAGCTGGGCATTACGCCGGTGAATGATGCGCCGCTGGCACAGGGTGAGCGAGTCGAACTCGACGAGGATGACTCGGTGGTGGCCCATGTCGGTGAAAACGACTCCGACGAGGAGAACGATCCGATCAGCTTCGAGCTGGTGTCGGGCGTGGCGCACGGCGACCTGGTCTTCGAAGCGGACGGGTCCTTCACTTACCGCCCGTTTGCCGACTTCAGCGGTGAGGACGGTTTCGCCTATGTGGCCAGCGATGGCCAGCTCAAGTCGGTACGGGCGCTGGTGCAGCTGGTGGTGCGGCCGGTCAATGACCCGCCGCAGGCTTCCGACGACAGCCGCACGATCTTCAAGAACCAGACTCTCGACATCGATGTTCTGGCCAACGACCAGGATATCGACGGTGACCGCCTGGCGGTCGTGACGCCGGGGACGCCGGCCCACGGCACCGTCGAGGTTCTCGCCGACGGGCGCCTGCGCTACGTGCCGGTGGCCGCTTATGTCGGCCAGGACAGCTTCAGCTACGTGATGGCCGATCCTTCGGGGGCGCAGGCACAGGCCGAGGTGCGCATCGAGATCGTGCAGGCGAACACCGCGCCGCAGGTCGCGTTGCAGACCTTCCAGATCGAGGAGAACAGCAGCCTGATGACTCGCTTTGTCGCCAGCGACAGTGAGGGCGATGCGCTCGGATTCACCCTGTTGCAGACACCGCAGCATGGCTCGGTGACGCTCGACTTCGACGGACGTTTTCTTTATGTGCCCAATCCGTTCTACTCCGGCAGCGACCGCTTCACGGTCAATGTGACCGACGGCCTCCTGAGCAGCGAAGGCCGTGCGGAGATCACCGTTTTTGCGGTCAACGACCCGCCGCAGGCGGTGGACGATACGGCTGAACTCGCCGAAGACGGCTTCGTGCTGATCGACGTGCGTACCAACGACCGCGACCCCGACGGCGATGCGCTGACGATCACTGCGGTTTCCGTTCCGGAGCACGGCACGGCGACGATCGACAGTGGCCGCATCCGCTATACGCCGGAAGCCAACTTCTTCGGCGCCGACACTTTCACCTACACCCTCAGCGACGGTCAGGAAAGCGACACGGCTGTGGTGACCGTCAAGGTCAACTCGGTGAACGACCGGCCGATCGCGAACAAGGACGACGCGAGCTTCGATGAGGACAGCTCGGTGCTCATCGACGTGCTCGCCAACGACAGCGATATCGAAGGCGACCCGCTGCGGCTGGTCTCGGTATCGCCTCCGGCGCACGGGCAGGCAGTCATCGACAACGGCTCCATCCGCTACACGCCGGCGGCCAACTTCTTCGGCAGCGACAGCTTTACCTACGCCGTCAGCGACAACAAGGAGAGCAGCACCGGGACGGTGGCGATTAGCGTGCTGCCGGTCGATGACCTGCCGCTGGCGCGGGACGATTCGCGGACGATCGAGGAAGAGCAGTCGGTGCTGATCGACGTGCTCGCCAACGACAGCGACTTCGATGCGGTTGGCCTGGCTATCGACTCCGTCACTGTGCCGGAACATGGCACGGTGGCCATCGAAGGCGCCGCCATCCGCTACACGCCAACGGAGAACTACCACGGCACCGACAGCTTCAGCTACACCCTGCGCGACGGCAAAGATCGCACCGCCACCGCCTCGGTATCGGTCGCCATCACTCCTGTCGACGACGCCCCGATCGTCACGCAGCAGCAGTTCAGCATCCGGAAAGGCCAGCTGCTGTCTGCTCAACTTGTCGCCACCGACGCCGACGGCGATCAACTCAGCTTCGCGCTCGATGAACCACCAGGCCACGGCCAGCTGACGCTTGCTGCCGACGGCCGCTTCGATTACCAGCCAGACGTGAACTTCTCCGGCAGCGACAGCTTCGCCTTCACCGTCAGCGACGGCGTGACGACCGTTCCGGCCCAGGTCCAGATCACCGTCGCCTCGGTCAACGTAGCCCCTCAGGCGCAAGACGACGTCGTCCAGCTCAGCGAAAGCGGCAGCGTCAGTTTTGACGTGCGCGACAACGACAGCGATTCCGATGGCGATCCCCTGACCGTCGTCGTCCTGACGGCACCGTCCAACGGCGAGCTGCTGACGCAAGCCGACGGCAGCTTCACCTACACCCCGGCGGCAGGCTTCAGCGGCGAAGACCGCTTCACCTATCGCGCCAGCGATGGCCAGCTGCAATCTGAAGCGGCGACTGTCCGCCTGATCGTTGCGGCGATCAACCATCCGCCGTCTGCCGTCGCTGACTCCGTCGAAACCAACGAAGACACGCCGGTCACCATCGCCGTGCTCAGCAATGACAGCGACGCCGACCACGACCCGCTGTCGATCCGCTCAGTCACCACGCCGCAGCACGGCAGTGCAGTCCTCAAGGACGACGGCAGCATCACCTACACCCCCTTCGCCAACTTCTTCGGCGCCGACGGCTTCGAGTACACGCTCAGCGACGGCCACGGTGGCCAGGATGTCGGTAGCGTTAGCATCAGCATCACCCCGGTCAACGACCCGCCGCAGGCCGTCGACGATGCCGCCGAAGTCGCCGAAGACGGCTTTGTCCTCATTCAGGTGCGTAGCAACGACGACGACCCCGATGGCGACGCCCTCGACCTGACCGCCGTCTCTTCGCCGGAGCACGGCAGCGCCGTCATCGAAAGCGGCGCCGTCCGCTATACCCCGGTGGCCAATTTCTTCGGCAGCGACCGCTTCACCTACACCGTCAGCGACCAGCAGTACAGCAGTACCGCCATCGTCACCATCGATGTTCGACCGGTCAACGACCCGCCACTTGCCCAGGACGATGAACTGCAGGTCGCAGCAGGCCGCTCGGTCAGCTTCGACGTGCGCAGCAACGACAGCGATGCCGATGGCGACGCACTCAGTGTCGAACTCCTGTCCACTCCCACGCATGGCGAGCTGGTCACGCAGCCGGATGGCAGCTTCCTCTACACGCCAGGCACCGGCTTCAGCGGCGAAGACAGCTTCACCTACCGCGCCAGCGACGGCCAGCTGCAATCGGATCCGGCGACCGTTCGCCTGCTCGTTACCGCGACCAGGCATCCCCCGCTTGCCGTCGCCGATGCGGTCGAAACCAACGAAGACTCATCGGTCACCATCGCCGTACTGAGCAACGACACCGACGCCGATCACAACCCGCTGTCGGTCATCGCCGTGAGCACGCCGCAGCACGGTACTGCCTTGCTGAACAGCGACGGCAGCATCACCTACACGCCGCTTGCCAACTACTTCGGTGCCGATCACTTCGAGTACACGGTCAGCGATGGCGACGGCGGTCAGGATGTCGGAAGCGCCAGCATCACTGTCAACCCCGTCAACGATCTCCCGACGCTGGACATCATTGCCGACCAGTTCCTCGACGAAGGCATGAGCCTGTCGATTCAGCTCGTGGCGCAAGACATCGACGGCGACGAGCTCAGCTTCAGCGTCGTCAGTGGCGCTGGCGGCTTGCTCGACGCCAGCGGTCTGTTCAGCTTCACCGCGCTGGACGGCGACTCGATACATGCCATTACCGTCCAGGTCTCCGACGGGCAAAGTACCACCGAGCGCAGCTTCGCCATCCGCGTGACCAACGTCGCCCCGACCCTGAGCGTCAGCGGTGCCGCCACTGCCCCCGCGGCCTTGCCCTATACCATCGACCTCGCCGCCAGCGATCCCGGCCAGGACACCCTCAGCAGCTGGTTCGTGAACTGGGGCGATGGCCAGAGCGACACTCTGCCCGGTAGCGCCACCCAGGCCAGCCATCACTATGCGCGTGCCGGCGGCAACTTCAGCGTCGAAGCCTCGGCCAGCGACGACGACGGCAGCTACGACGCCTCACCCCTCGCTGTCACCGTCAGTCCCGACCTGCTCAATGTCGAAAGCTTCACCGCGACCGCCAGCGGCTTCAAGGTCCGCTTCGACCACACCTTCGACGCCGGCGCCATCGACCTCAACGACGCTGACGATAGTGTTCCCGACGTGCAACTCATCGGCGATCTCGGCGGCCCTGTCAGCGGCTCGCTGCTTTTCGACGCCGACGGGCGCGGCTTCAGCTTCCTCCGCAGTGGCGGCATCCTGCCCTTCGACAGCTACGGCGTTCGACTCGCCAGCGGCCCATCCGCCTTCCACGACCAGTTCAGTGCGCTCGACGGCAATGGCGACGGTACGCCGGGCGACGATTACCAGACGCGTTTCGACTTCCTCTCCACCGGCGCCGGCGTCCTCAGCATGCCCGACTTCATGCGCGGGCCCGGCCAGGCGGTCGATGTTCCCGCCACCGGCAAACTGCTGCCGGTCACTTTCAGCAACGGCGGCGGTTTGCGCAGCGTGGTGTTCACGGTCGACTACGATTCCCGCCTGCTCGACATCAGCGGCGCCCAGGCCGGCGCTGGCCTGCCGGCAGGCAGCGAAGTCCGCTTCGAGAGCGCCGCACGCGACAACGGTGGTCAGCGCGCCCGCATCACCGTCATCCTGCCGGACGAGAGCACGCTGGATGCCGGCAGCACCCGTCTCGTGGACCTGCTTGCCCGGGTCCCGGTCAGTGCTCCCTATGGCGCCAAGCAGATCCTCGATCTGACCGTCGAAAGCATCAACGGCGGCATTCTGCCCTTCGACGGCATCGCCGACGACGCGCTGCAACTCGTCGGCTACTTCGGCGATACCAGCGGCGACGGTGCTTACAGCAGCTGGGACGGACAGAAGATCCAGCGCGTGCTGGTCAAGCTCGATTCCGGCTTCGAGGCCTATCCCAATGTCGACCCGCTGCTCGTCGCCGACATCAACGGCAGCGGCACGCTGACCTCGCTCGACGCCAGCCGCGTCCTGCAGGAAGTCAGCTACCTGAGCGGCGCCAGCAGCATCGACCGACTCGAGATTCCGCCGATCCCGGACGGCATCGGACCGCTGAGTTTCGCCGGACCCGACCCGCGCGTCGATATCCCCATCGACGCCATCGCCGACCCAGGCGAAGTGGTCACCGTGCCGGTCCGGATCGACACCACCGCCGGCCTGGAATCGGTACAACTGCGCATCGGTTACGACGCCGCCCGCTTCGAACTCGTCAGCGTGCGTCGCGGCTCGGTCAGTGGCGACTTCGGCTGGTTCATCACCGGCCAGCAACCCGGCCGGATCGTCGTCGACATGACACGTCTGGAGGCGCTGCAGGAGGGCAGCGGTAGCTTGCTCGACATCGACCTGCGCATCAGGGCAGACGCGCTGCCCGGCGTCAGCCCGATCGATCTGCAGTACGCCCGGCTGAACGACGGGCGGCTGACGCTGAACGCGGTGCCGAAGCTTGGTGCCGACGAGACCGACGGCCGGATCACGATCGCCGAAAGGACGGTGGCGGCTGGCGACGATGTCGACAAACCGCTCGCCTCACAAGCGCTCAGCGAACCGACAGCCGTACAAGCGGCCGTACAGGCGGCCGCCGAAACGGTGAGCGAGGCCGTGGCGCCGAAGCAGCTGCTGCAGCTGCAGAGCGTCGAGAGCGGGCGGTATATCGCACCCGCTTCGACCGACAGCCCATTGGCTGCGCCAATCATCGATTTGTCGGCCAGCTTCTCGCTGCCGACAGGGGTCAGCGAGGCCCTGGCCGCGGACGGCAAGAGCAAGCCCTGGCTGAAAGATTATCTCGGCAACGTCGGCCAGGTGCGCAAGGCGTCGCCGAACGCGGCGCTGAAGGTGACGATACCGGTAACGACGGCAGTGAGTACTGCGAGTGGAGGGGCGCGTGCGTAGGCTGCTTGCGCGCCCTGGACTGCTGCCGTTCCGCGCGCTCGCCAGCATTCGCCATGGGACGGCCAACGCCACTCCACCCGCGGACTACAAAACGCTTGCCTGTTGTTGAAGCTTGATATGAAGGAGATTCGATGAAGACAAGTGCTGCTGCGCGCGCACTGGGGGCGTGCGCTTTCCTCCTGGCGGCGATTCCGGTGGGTGCCGCGCCGTTTTCAATAGTCAGTACGCCGACGAGCGCCGAACGGATCACCATATCCTTGTTCGACAGCGCTGTAGACGAGCTCGAAGCGGCGGATTTCTGGCTCACTTTCGACTCCGCCGTCTTCAGCTATTTGAACGCCTTCCCAGGTTCCGCGACGAGCGGTTTTTCTCTCGCCGTGGGGAGTCCGATGCCGGCAGGCGGTCGCCTGTTGCAGGTCGATTTCAGTCTGGCAAGCATTGGCCTGCCGGTCGACGGGGTGTCCGGCACGCTGGTGGATGTCGAATTTTTAATCAAGCCTGATGCGCCACTCGGTAAGTCCGCGCTGGTCTTTGGGGAAAAGTCCACGCCACCCTCCGATTACGCTATTCCCATAACGGCAGGAACGGTAAACGTAACCGGGGCATCCGCTCCCGAACCCGGCTCGTCATTGCTGGTCGGAATGGCGCTGATGACTCTGGGTGTGTTTCGCCATCGACGGCGGTGAACAAGCAGGCGCACCGGCAGGGAAGCAGGGGAGCAGGGGAGCAGGGGAGCAGGCGGGAATGGGCAATTGTGAACGGTGAACGGTGAATGCGGAACCTGTGGAAGGTCGAATGGGAGGGGCGGAATCAGCTGGCGTCGGCGGCTGGCTGCTCGTCGGCGAGGGTCCCGACCAGGCGGTCCTTGACCGTGTTGAAGTTGCGCAGGGACGCCAGATGCAGGTACAGCA
>Ga0058868_1063526_pt1 | contig 24860 bp, 20 predicted proteins | sample TNRReaAerobicRNA_2_FD_59631 | JGI IMG/M metagenome (GOLD analysis project Ga0058868, IMG submission 59631) | Wastewater treatment Type I Accumulibacter community from EBPR Bioreactor in Madison, WI, USA - TNR Reactor, Time F- 52min-Aerobic_ RNA... | ecosystem: Engineered > Bioreactor > EBPR >...
CGCAAGCTACTGGAGTGGGTTGTAGGCGACGCGCGAGAGGGAAAGCTCGTAGTCACGGACCAAGACGGTAGGCCAGGGACGTTCGACGAGGTTATCCAGCGAGCCAACAGCGACGGCACATATAGCGAGGTCTTGAGCGGCCCTAGTTCAACCGACGTCGACCTGAATATGACGCACGCACTGTGCATCTATACGACGCTCAGCAGTCTGAACAAATGGGCTCGTGAGCGAGGTGACGAGTTTTCAATATCTCGCGTTGGCTGGATTGACGAGCGCGGATGGATTGAACCCAATGATGTGGCGACTGAGAATCGACCGACCACAGACTCCGTACTGACCGTATCGGGTGAAAGGAAAACTCGGCCCAAGCCCGTCCATTTGGGAGCGATAAATACCAGCGTTGTAGTTTTCATTTGTGGCCGTGAAGCCATTCCGGTGCGCGCTATTCCGCTCGTGACCGGTAGGTGGATGTCGCCCGATGTGGTTGCGAAATCGCTCGCACACGCTGATTCAATGAACCGCTTTGAGGGCGTATATGCCTATCAACTGCTGGCGGACGGGGGATATTCTCAAGTCTTGCCTAGCGAGTGGGATGTTGTTGACGACCAGTTGGAAGGGCTCGCCAGTAGACTAAATGCTATGAGCGATGACAAAAAGCTAACTCGCCCGATTTGGCTGGCCGAGTCGACAAGGCTGCTGCATGTCGGAGTTTTCCTCTGGCGCGATGAATTCGAGCGGGAATTCCGCCGATGCTATTCGCCTACGCGCTTTACCGTGCTTCACGCGCGTCCCGGCGACCTGACACTAAAATTTTCGCCTTTAATCGCCCCGCCAGAAACGCGAGAGATAATTATGGAGGGCTTCGAGGGGCTCCCACTGGCCGCTATTACTCCACCCGTTGTTGGCGAAAAACCAGAGACGAGAATGTACGAGGAAAACGATGTTTCCGCATGGGATGAATTGGAGCCCGCCAGCTATCACGAGCACATGGGACTGGCAGTTTTTGCTTCCTTGTACCCGACAGGGAAGCGTGCCGGCAATGCGTCGGACGAAAGGTGCATCGAACTGGCGGGCGCTCCTTGTCTCCAAGCAGCGGATTGGATCGAGCTTAGCGGCGTTGGATTAGGAAAGTACACGCACTATTACGTAGAGGAATCCGGTATCCGGTTTGTGAAATGGGATGAGCAAGCGCTCATTTCTGCGCCCAGAGGGTGGCAGCCTCCTATGCTCCGTGACAACGATACGCCTCCCCTTCTTTTCCCTTGTACCCCCTGTCAGCTCTTGCTGTTCGTCGACACCCTGCGCGCAGGTGTTAATGCGTTCAGCGTACCGGATGCTTTTCGACGGGCAGTAGCCGCGATGGCGCAGAAGACAAATACCAAGCCGCAAGTACCGTCTGAGCCGCAGGAACAGAGCGACACCGCCCATTCTGGAGCGGCAGAGAAGGCTATGCCAGAGGTAACGCCTGCTGCGGCCAAAACAGAAGCGCCCTCCCAGCTTCACGGTTTAGGCAAGAGGGAAATTCTTTGCGTCGACTGGCCGTTAGTCGGTAAATTCAAGCAGGACAGTCTGGCCAGAGCCATGTCTGACGTACCTAAATGGTTAATCGACGCTCAAGTGTGCAAAGGCGCGCCAGGCAGAGCCTCCGCACTCTGGAACCCCGCTGTGCTCGCTGATTGTCTTCGCGAGAAAGGGTATGCAAGCAGGGGTGCGTTATGCAGCTTTCTTAAAAAGCATTTCCCCGAGTGTTTACCCGAATTTAAGACCAGGCAAGACTTCGAGTAATACCGGCACGGAATACCGGCGTTTTTGCCGTATCTCATGCCGGTAATCCTTGCTGTTCCTGGGATTAAATACCGGCGCCGGTACCTCTCAAAAGTGCCGTAATTTGAACTACGCGCTCCGCCGTGGAAACGGCTTCTTGGAGCACGATTCAAATGAATACAACGCACACCGAACGGAGCGCTCGCCCCGGTTCAAAAATCAGCACTGAGACAGTAGCCGCGTTGTTCGGCGCAAAGGCGCAAACTCCCCGCCGATCGTATTGCCTTTTCGGGCACTGGATGAATTTGGCGCCGACCAAGCTACCAAACGGCCGCCTTCTCTGGGATCTCGACGAAGCTTGTCGAATATTGAACGGCGAGCCAGTCAAGCCTGACGCTGCGGCGATAAAAGCGCATCACGAACGCAAGGCAGCCGCAGACCCTGCAAAGCTTCCCAAACACATCGCGCGCAAAGTCGCCGCCAAAGCAAAGCGACTGGCTACAGCCAATCCCACCGCCGACGCTGATAAGCCTCTGTCTTCCGACGAGGTGGCTAAATGAAAACGCCCCCGAACCAAACAGCATTCGAGAGCGCCCCAAGCAAGCGCAATTATACCCTGCAAGCCCCCTTCCCCGAATCGCTGTACACGAGGTTCACACCGGAATGGTCGGCGCCTGGCTTCCTTGATAGCGAGGTGCCAGCATGGTGATGGACAATCCTATCGAGCAATTCCGCGATGCGATCCAGGCATCGGGCCTGACGCCGCCGGACAGCATTGAGGCAGACGGCAAACTTCGGCGTTTCGCCAGTAACGGCCGGCGCAATGACGATGCCGGCTGGTATTTGTTGCACGGCGACGGCATACCATGCGGCAGCTTCGGCGACTGGCGCACAGGCCTGACGCAATCCTGGCGGGCTGACATTGGCCGCCCACTGACGCCCGCAGAAGAAGGCACGCACCGAGCAAAGGTCGAAGCCACGCGACGCGAACGCGAAACCGACGAAGCGCGGCGACAGACCGAAGCCACCAAGAATTCGACCGCGATCTGGAGGGCCGCGACACCGGCAACCGCCGCCAATCCATATCTGAAACGCAAAGGTGTGGCACCAGTAGCGACCCTGCGCGAAATCGATGTCGCTGAGGCCGCCGCGATCCTGGGCTACTCGCCGAAATCGAAGGGCGCGCCGCTGACCGGGCGTTTGCTGGTCGCGCCTATCAAAGTCGGTGCTGCCCTGTCGACGCTAGAGCTGATCGACAGCGACGGGCGCAAGTCGGCCCTCTACGGTGGCGCGAAGATAGGCGGCTATTGGGCGGCACAGTCATTGCCAGAAACCGACGGGCCGGAGCCGCTGCAAATATTCGAGGGGGTAGCGACAACGCTGTCCGGAAAGGAGGCGAATGGCGACCTGAGTGTTGCGGCGCTCTCGTCCGGCAACCTAATCGCGATGGCGACAATCATGCGCGAACGCTACCCGACGAGGCCGCTGGTCATTGGTGCTGATCTCGTAAAAGCGACCGGCGAGCCTGACCCTCACGCGATAGAGGCGGCGCGATCCGTCGGCGGCAGGCTGGCAATCCCCGAATTCGGCACTGACCGACCAGACGACGCCAAAGACTTCAACGACATGGCGCAGCTATGCGGATTGGAAGCCGTAAAGCGCTCCATATCCGGCGCGGCGGCACCGCCAAGGGGAGACGGCCAGGAGGAAGGAGAAAGCAGGCCAACGGGCGATTCTGAAAGCCCTGCATGGCCTGCACCGCAACCGCTGCCAAGACTTCCGAAAGTGCCAGATTTCCCGCTGGATTTGCTGCCAGATGATCTGGTGGACTACGTTCGAGACGCATCGGAACGAGCACGATTTCGGCCGGACTTCGCCGCGGTGGCGAGCATGGCCGCTCTTGGCAGCGTCATCGGCAGAAAGATCGGTATTCGCCTGAAGCGGTACGACGACTGGACGGAGTACGCCAACGTCTGGGCTGCAATGATTGGTCCGCCGTCTGCGCTGAAGTCGCCTGCGGAACGTGCAGCCATGCGACCGTTCAAGAAGTTGCAAGTCGCGGCTGACGATCTGCACCGGCAACAACGGGCCGAACACGACCTTAGGGCGGAAGCATTCAAGTTGCGCAAGGATGCAAAGCGGAAGAAAGTCGTCGAAGCGTTGGCGAAGGACTCCGGCGCCGCAGTCGATCTGGGTGATGAGGAACTGCCTGCCGCGCCTGTTGCACGGGCCTACTGGACAAGCGAGCCAACGGCCGAAAAGCTTGGCGTGATGCTGGCCGAGAATCCGCATGGACTACTGGTTGAGCGCGACGAGCTATCGTCGCTGCTGGTCAAACTGGAAGACGATCGCAACGCGACGTTGCGGGGCCTGTACCTGTCGGGGTGGTCCGGCAGCGAGGGATACCGATTCGACTCAATCAGCAGGGGCACAACGGCGCTACCAAAGTTCGCGCTTTCCGTTGTCGGCGGAATGCAGCCTGGGCCGCTATCGCGCTACGTGCGCAGCGCATATTCAGGCGAACGGGCGGATGGCCTGCTGCAACGATTCCAACTAATCGCCTGGCCGGATTCTGAACCGTTTGCGCTTGTCGATCGATTCCCGAGTCGCGACGCACGAACCGCGGTCGACGCCCTGTTTGAGCGGGCAGATAGCTTTGACCCGATCGCCATGGGGCAGACAGACGGCTTCGGCAACGACCCGCCATTTGTTCGCCTGTCCGACAAGGCGCAAGGGCATTTCAACGAGTGGTACATCACCTTCATGCAGAACCGCCGATCTATCGAGGCGTCGGCCGATGAGAGCGGGCCAGTATCGGCGCACTTCGGGAAATACCCTGGGCTTGTCGGAAAACTGGCGCTGATCATACATGTTGCCGATGACCCTGCTGGTACGGAGGTATCCGAGCGAACCATTCTCAAGGCGTTGGCGTGGATCGACTACCTGACGCCGCACGCGCAGCGCGTCTATCACGCGGCGCAGCACCCGGAAACGGGAGCGGCCGACCTGCTGCTCGCACGGATGCGGCGCGGCGAATTGCCCGACACCTTCAAGGCTTGGGAAATATCGCGCAAGGGATGGCATGGGCTGGCCGACCGCGAAGCAGTCAAGAAAGCGTGCCGCCTGCTGTTCGAGTTTGGCTGGCTGATCGAGATACAGGAAGGTGGCGTGTCGAACGGTGGCAGGCCTGGTGATCCGGTCTACGCCGCGTCTCCGGCGGTGAAGACATGACCGACTACCTCGCACTTCTCAGGCAGAAAACGCCAGCGCGGGCAACTGCACAAACTGCAAAAAGTACTTTACGCAGTTTATGCAGTTCGCCCATAGCGCTCAAAAGCCCCATTTCTTCAGAGATCACCTCGTCGCCCTGGCTGGTCCACCTCATGGAGCGCGGCCCGTTGGAAGTGTCTGTATCGCCCGCTGCGAGCCATGCCGAAGTTCTCGCCCGCTATCCCGACGCGCTGGCGGCTGAACCATTCGTGGCAGGTATTGAGGAAGGGGCGGCGCCGATCACCGCCGACCAAGAAGCCGAAGTTGTCCCGTGGCTGGCCGAAATCGGCGAAACCGATCATGCGATCACTACCGACGTCCTGAGTAGATGCAAGCAAGACAGCGAGGCGCGGGCGTACTACCTTGCCCGTGCGCGTGGCGCTGTCGGAGACGACCTTGACGACCGGCGATTCTGTACGCAGTGCGAAAACCTTCGGTCTGGCGTGTGCAGCGTCGCCAAGCCCGGTGGCGCGGTATCGGCGCCCCGAGTTTACCGACCAGTACCTGACATGCTGCATCGCTGCGCCGGCTATTCGCCGAACAGCAATTGCCTGACGAGGCCGACGTGAACCAAACAACGGAAAGCACGACGATGAACAAGACGAAGAGGCAGGCGACCTCCAAGGCAGAAGGCGCACCGCACGAGAGCACTCCATGCGAAGCCGGTTCAACCGGTGACCAAGTCAAGCGCAACATAGCGCACTTGACTACCTCAGCCGAGTTGGCTGCGTACCGCGTGATTGGTGCCGCCGAAGCAACCACAGCCATTGGCGACAGTATCGACGTGCCGACGATACTGGAGCAATTGCGCGGCGAGGCAGCAGCTGTGCATTGCGGCGATCTGTCGCGAACGGAATCGATGCTGATGAATCAGGCCACGGCGCTGCAAACACTGTTCGCACGGCTGGTCGAGTCGAGCATGAAAGCCGGAATGTTGCCGCAACAAGAAACGGCGATGCGCCTGGCACTAAAAGCGCAGAGTCAGTGCCGGGCGACGCTGGAAACGCTGGTTGCGATCAAAAACCCGCCGATTGTCTACGCCAAGCAGGCCAACCTGACGACCGGGCCGCAGCAGATCAACAACGCCGCAGCGGCACCCTCGCGGGCGCGCGGAAAGAAAACCAAGCCAACCCAACTATCAGGAGGAAGCCATGAGCTACTTTCGGACACCCGAACATCGAGCGTTGCGCGCGGAGCTGATCCGGCGCTGGAAGCCTTGGGAGAACTCGACCGGGCCAAAGTCCGACGAGGGTAAAGCACGGTCCGCGATGCGCGGCTTCAAGGGCGGCGACCGGGCCATGCTGCGGGAAGTCGCGCGCGTGCTGCGCGAGCAGGCCGAAACGTTGAAGCGCACCCCGTAGGGCGCGTGTCAGCATTGACCGACGCAGACTCGCAGAGAAGACGATGTCGTCTGCCATGCGTCCCTTGCCGGCGTGGTCCGCAGGAATTTCTACAGATTTTTTCTCTGCCCAGGGTTCGTTCGAGGGTTCTCGTTGCTCGACGTGTGTCGTCTGTCAAGCTCAGGCCGAGACCATAGGCTCCAAGCGACCGTCTTCGTACTCCATCACTACGGTCGTCACGCAGAGCGGGGAGTTCGACAGCTCTAAACGAAACCTGGAGTAATCGCCGTGCAGATTTCGCAGTTGCTCGGGCAGACCCTTCGCCAGAGAATCCATGAGCGGCCCGAACAACGGTTCCTGTGCGTTCGGGTCGCCCACGAGCGATGCATGCGCAACGCCCAGCATCTTCTGACCATCTGCGTTGTGAACAGTGAAGTTCTGGGGGACTTTCTGCCACGGCGCGGACAGAAAGTCAGTGGCCGACAACTGCCTTAGCAACGTGAGTTTTTCGGCGTCGTCGCCATCCATCACGTAGGTCTTACCCGCAATGCGCATGACGTAGCCTTCCTCGTCCGCATACGCCCACAGGTTGAGTACGACTTCAGGATCCCGGAGCACCCGGGCGTGTGTCTTGGCTTGCATCATGTGAAAGCTCCATATTGATCATGTCGAGCGCGCAGACGACCACTTGCTCTCCGATGGTGCCTGGCACACGCAACCGGTGTAGTGCCAAGGAACCCGGACAAGCCGGACCGACAGATGTTGGACAGGAAGTTGTCGCGCATCGTTATGCATCAAGCTCGGCCCCTTTTCAGTTCCACGACGTCCGAGTCGAGCCCCTGTCGATGCATTCGGAACTGCGAGGCGCCACGAACATGACTGGCGTTCACGTCGACCTCGAAGGGGAACAGTGCTGGATGTCCGATCAGCTGGTCAAGCGGGATTGATGCCTCCTCGGCGTCGACGAGCAGCGCCTCGATGAGCACCGTGCCCACAGCCGGCCCGACCTTTCTGCGACGTAGCGCGCCTTCGTACATTCCTCGCGTTTCAGTGTCCCGCAGCACTCCCCACTGAATCATGGAGCGAACGATGCGCTGTCCAGCGCGCTCGAGGGTGGAGCGCTCACCCCAGGTGCCGACGAGGCGGCGCGTCAGGTGCGCGAGGGTGAAGCTACCCTGCAGCATCAGGAGGCGCCCGATGGCGGCCGCGAGATCCGTGAATACCGGATACGTGCCCACCATCATTGCCCAGTGCAGGGCGAGGCTCTCGTCGGCCGAGCACCTGACGAGCTGCACGGCGGCGCGCTCCCGGAGAGCCTCGGCATCTTCATGGACGTCGCCCCAGATGTGATTTAAGACGGTTACGCTCTTACCCCGGGCGCTGTTGGACTTGTCGCCGCTCAGCACGCCCTCGAGCAAGTTCCAAAGGTACGCTCGCATCTCGGCGGGCGAGGCCTCCGCCGCCACCTGAGCGGCCGCCGAGTCAAGCCACGCGAGATCGATGCGCCGGTCGAATCCGATGCTTGAGCGCCGATTCATGGCCTCGCCGCGATGCGAACGAAGGGCACCATCACCTCCTCGAGTGCGATGCCGCCGTGGCTGACTGCCTCCGTCCCATCCGGCATGAAGCAGGAGCCGTATGGCGCGATCAGCGGGAAGTAGTTCTCGGGGAGACCGACCTGCGGCCACTCGATCGCGTCGGGGTACTGCGGGGCCGTGTTGTCGCGGAAATCCTTGTTGCGGAAGATGTGGACGCGCTCGCCCCGCTGCTGCGCGGTTGCTCCAACGTCTGGCTTTCCGAAGCCCCGCCCGAAGACGTTGCCGTGGTCCGCGGTGATGAACACCACAAAGCCTCGCTGAATCAGGGCGCTGACGAGCTCCGAGAGCTGCTTCGTCCGTGCCCAAACCTCGACAAGACCGTGAAGGCCCGGCGTGCCGAGACCCACCTGGTGCATGCTCTGGTCTATCAGCCCGATGACGGCGCCGATAACGCGCACGTTCTTGTCATCCGCCGCGCTCAGGATGCCCTCAGCCACCGGCTCAAAAGACTCGTTCTTGCCCTGGGGCTTCAGGTACCGAATCGCGCGCTCCGGCAGCCCCCGGTCCTGCCAGAAGTTCGACCAATGCTGCGGCTCACGGTGGGTGCCTTCGATGCTCGTCGCGAACTCGAGCGGGATGCGGCCCGAGAAGATGGCCTGCCGCCCAATCTGCGTGAGCGTCGGGATCCAACTGAAGATAGCGTGCTCATCGACGTGAAAGCCTTCGAGTGTGTCTCTGAGGATACGCCACTGGTCGATGGCCATTCCGTCGATCACGAGCAGCGCGACACGCTCAGTGCCTGGCTGCCCGAGGTGATGAGCGAGATAGTGGGGTACGTGGTGTCCCAGCACAGGCTGCGGCAGGTAGGGCAGCGACGACATCGGTCCGAATCGCCGGAGGAGCCAGGTCGAGAACGCCGCCTGCACGCGAGTGACGAATGCGACGGCATCCGCCTCGCTCTGGGCGTCCCGGTCGGGTTGGGTCTGCCAGCGCAAGCGCACCCAGGTGCCCCAGCGCAGAGCGAACTCCTGCCACTGCTGGAAGTTAGCCTCCTCAGCGCTAGGAATGGCCGGAGCCAACTCGTCCAGCAGGTGGGAGAACCGACCTTCGGCGCTCGACGCGGGCGATCCAGCGATCCCGACGCCGAACCACCGGTCGTCGTCGACGGCTCGCACCGCAGCGGTTGTTTCGAGGAGCCCCTCGACGAACAGGTTGTCCATGTAGACGCGCACGTCGTCATGGTCGAACGGAAGCTCGCGCGGCCCGGACATGCTCGGCTCGGGAGGCTCGCGACCGGGCACCACCTCGAAGCCATTGGCAACAAGGAAGTGGGGCCAACGCTCCGCGAGGAAGGCCAGGAACGCCTCGCGGTTCGATACGATCCGCTCCAGTGGCCACGATCGCCAGACCTTGTTCTGCGTCAGCAGCTCGATGAACCGATCGTCGAAGCTCGCGGGGAAGACCTGAGACCGGTAGTGGCGACGGAGAAGTACGCGGAGCAGGTCGACGGGCTTCTTAACAAGCTCCGGCGCGATCTCGAAGAGGTGCCTCAGAACGAAGTCGCGGGTCGCGTTCGTGCCGAGCTTGCCCGGGCTCGCCTTTTCTACCGCGAGTGACAGCACATCGAAGTGCTGTTGATCCAACTCGTCGACGACGTTGGGGGCCAAGGAAGGGAACAGGTCGACGAGGCTGAACGACAGCACACGACCACTCTCACGCGCCTCTTCCAGCAGATCGTAGGGGATGCTCCTGAGGTCGCCCTGATCGGTGCGTATGACAACGACCAGATGCGTGGCCTCTCCGCGATCCCAGTGCTGACGGAAGCGGCTCTCGTAGGCGTAGCGGAAGGCGACCGGGTCTGCGAAGGTGATGAGCTCGAAGCCACGCTCGGCAAGTCGCTCGACCACCCCGGGCTCGGTCAGCAAGTCGTCGGGGTCGCTCACGACCGTGAGACGCCCCGCCTTGGCGCTCGCCTCGCTGAAGTGTTGAAGGATAGGGGCGCGCCAGCCAGCCGTTCGCAGGGTCATCGCGTCGCCTCCACGCGTGTGACGGCGACAAACAGCAGCGGGGTCAGGTCAGGAAGCCCATTTTCCCGCTGCGCGACGTCCAGCCGCCAAGATGCTTCCTCCTGCGTGAGGTGAGCAAGCCGGAAGTCGCGCACCTGTGGTAGCCCGAGCCGTTCGACCGCCCGACGGCGTGCGGCGAACGCGACGGCCATCTTTCGGCGCTCTTGGCCGAGTCGCTCGTCATGACGCTGGACCAGCTCGTCGAACTGTGCCTTGCCCTGCTGCTCGGCTGCGGCGCGGGACTGCTCGAAAGCGCGGATCGCAGCTGCGTCGGGAAGCGCCGGTGCAGAATCCACTTTGAGTCCGTCAGCGAGCTCGACCAGTCGATCCCAAACAACGCGCGCCGTCGGGCCGAGTAGCTGGCCTTCCAGCGTGACGAAGATCGGAAGGATACGCTGCTCACGGCCATCGAAGGTCGCCAGCCCAACCCGCCAGAGCGACCAGAGCCCGGCCACCTTGTCCGAGACCCCGGGAACGACGAGCTGGGCAATCGGAAGCCCCGGCGCATACGGTGCGATCCGCGTAGTCAAACCTCGAACGCGCGGATTCTCGATGGTCACGACCGTCTTGCCGGGATCCTCTTCCGCACCACGGCTGAAAGACACCGCGGAGATCTCCTGGCCATCGGGCCAGACCAGGTCGTAGACCCCATGCCCGCGAGCCTGCGCTTTAGCTCCACGGTCGACCTGAGTCCGCAGCCACGAGACCGTCATGCGCTCGGTCCAGAAGGGCATCTGATGCCCTGCAACCTTCTGGGCCGCCGATGGGTCGAGGTGGTCGGTCGCGCCGAGGACCGCGGCTCCATCCCTGGCGGAACGGGCACGGGCTCTGATCGACTCGGCCAATGCGTCGGCCCGTGCCTCTGCCTCCTCGGGGGAGAGCACCGCACCGACGTAGAGCTGTTCGAAGTCCACGCCACCTTCCTCGGAGTCCAGGACGTCGGACAGCTTGTCGACGCCAAACTCTTCAAGGATACGCTGCAGCTTCTCTTCAAGGACCTCGCGCACGCGCAGTTCCACCGTATCCTCGAGGGCGAAGTTGAGCGCCCGAACGACGTGCTGCTGCCCGATGCGGTCCACGCGACCAATCCGCTGCTCGATCTTCATCGGGTTCCATGGCAGGTCGTAGTTCACGATGACGTGGCAAAACTGCAGGTTGAGCCCCTCCCCGCCCGCATCGGTGGAGATTAGCACCTGGGCGTCGCCAGAGAAGGCGTGCTGGACCGCCTTCCTGGCCTCGAGGTCCATCGAACCGTTCAGGCACACGACCGTGTAGCCGCGCTGTCGCAGGAACTCGGCGAGCATCGTCTGCGTTGGCACAAACTCGGTGAACACAAGCGCCTTCAGCACAGGGTCGCCCTCCTCGCGCTGGAGCTTCTGGATCCACCCGAGCAGAGCCTCCGCCTTGCCGTCCGGAGCGCGGGCTTCACAGCGGCGTGCGGCCGACAGCAGGAGCTCAACCTCGGCGCGTTCGTTCTTCAGACCCTTGAGGCGGTTTTGCAGCAAGGACTCCATCTGGTCCTGACCGTCGAGCTCGACCCAGTCGTCGCCGACGTCTTCAGCAAAGAGCGAGAGCTGCCCAGATGGAAGTTCGAGCACTTCCAGGCGCCGCTCGAGCGCCGTGCGGATCGCGGCTGTGCTCGACGTTACAAGCCGCTGCATCAGGATCATAAGAAAGCCGATGGCTGTCCTCTTCTCGCGGAGTGCCTGGTTGTAACCTTCGCGAACGTACTCGGTGACGGCTTCGTAGAGAGCGCGCTGCTCCTGCCGCGAGGCGTCCCACTCGACCGACACGATCTGCGTGTAGCGTGGCCGAAACAGGGGCTGGCCGTCGGCGTCAATGGCGCGACCCTTCTCGGTGCGTATGACATAGGGCGCGACGTTGTCGCGAGTGACCGACTCGTCATCCGGCAGTGCGTCGGCATCGAGAAACGCCACCAGGCGACGAAAGGCGTCGGTCTTGCCCTGGTGCGGCGTCGCCGACAGCAGCAGCAGATAGGGCGAGGCCTTCGCAAGCGCTTCGCCGAGGCGGTAGCGCGCGACTTGCTCCGAGGTGCCCCCGAGCCGATGTGCCTCATCGATCACAACAAGGTCCCAGCCAGCGGAGACCAGGTCTTCAAAGCGCTCGCGGTTGTATTTCTCGACCTGCTCGCGCGACCATCCACGGCGGCTGTCCATGGGTTTGATCGAGTCGAGCGGGCACACCACCTGGTCATGCAAACGCCAGAGGTTCTCCTTCTCGTCGACACCGGCGAGCTGGCGCCAGGCCGGAAAGTTCCCTGGCTGCACCAGCCGAAAGTCCTCGTTGAAGTGGGTCTGCATCTCGCTGACCCACTGGCTCGTGAGCCCCGCGGGGGCGACGACGAGGATCCGCTTTGCCAGGCCGCGGACCTTGAGCTCGCGGAGGATGAGCCCCGCCTCGATGGTCTTGCCGAGGCCCACTTCATCGGCGAGTAGGAAGCGCACGCGGTCGCCGGACATCGCGCGCTGCAGCGCATAGAGCTGGTGGGGCAGCGGGATGACCGAACCCTCGAACGGCGCAATGAGCGCGTCGCGCTCCATCGCGTCCAGGATGCGCGCGGCCGCGGCCACGTAGACTAGGTAGTCGAGCGTCGGCGCGACGGCTTCTGCGAGCGGCTGCAGGCGACTCACGGACAGGCGCACAACTGCATCCCGGCGGGCGAGCCAGACCTGGGCGATCTCCTCGCCCCACACGGAATCGACCGCGATTACTCGGCCGGGCTCATCATGGTCAAGACTGAAGCACCAATCCCCCGTGGATACGCTCATCGGCAGGCCTCACCCGTCTCCGAGGCGCGTGAGCGCGTTGTCGTAGTACATGAGCAGCTTCTCGTCCTCCTGGAGGACGGCTTCGGGGAGCTTGTCCGCGACCTTGACGATCGTGCCGTACTCGCGCTCCTGCCAGCATGCCTTGAACCCAGCGCGTACAGCCTCGGTGCGGAAGACCTTAAGCTTGCGCTGGGTGCTGGTCTTGTACTCCTCAAACTCCTTGACGAGAGCCTTCTCACGAACGAACTCGCGCTCGGCCTGCTTGTTCGGATCCGGCACGTACCAACGGTTGCGGGCCTTTTCAGCGAGGCGCCGATCCTCCTTCGCGAGGTTGCGAAGGTCCTTGAAGTTGGTCGAGAGGTAGCGGTGAATTTGGCTCGGGACTGGGTCCTTGCCGTCGTAGTAGAGAAAACCCTGCTCGAGGATGACCTTGAGCTCTACGGTCACCTCGTGCTTCGCCCATGCCTGCACTTCGCGCATGTACTGCGGCGTGAGATCCTGGAAGCTCTGCGGCTTATCCTGGAGCTGCTGGCGAACCCACTGAATAGCACTGGCTTCGTCGTTGACGAAGAGGCTGAGCTGGCGCAGCTCACCCACGCTGGTCCGCTTGCGGTCGTGCTCCGCCACCTGGCCCGGCAGGAAGTACATGCCATCGCGTTCGGGAAAACTCTGCGAGAGCCCCTTGAGGAACTCGGGACCCGATAGCGGCACTCCCACGCCGCGCTGCACGTGAAAGGCGATCATCCGGTCGAGAAGCCTCTGTGCCGTACGCTCCGCGACGACATCACCCTCGTTCGAACGGCCGACAAACACGGGCACGTTGCCCAGGTGTTCCTTGATAAACGCCCATGCCCCCTCTGCGGTGGCATGGCCGAGCTCGAAGCGGTAAGCGAGAGCTTCGGTCGGCTTGTAGGCCGAGATAACGAGATCCTCCTTGACCGCAGAGCTTGTGACTTGGCGATACGAACCCTGCTTCTTGTCGAGCGTGCGCACGTCTGCGACGACGAATCCTGCCGTTCCCATCGCCTCCTGTATCGCGCGCCAGATCCCGTTGCTGGAGTTGCTGAAGACCACGGTCATCCAGCGGCCGGGTTTCAGCACCCGGTGGTACTCCTCGAAGCACCGGCGCATCAGCTCCTGGTACTCATGGACAGCCTTCTTTTTCGCCTGGTCGACGATGGCTTCGTTCGCCGACGCCGTCGTCACTCCGTGCCAGGCCTCGACCAGAAAGTTCAGGTCCGCGTAGTAGATGTTCTCGCCGAACGGAGGGTCGGTGAATACGTAGTCGACCGACTTGTCCGCGATTGGAATCGAAGCGCAGTCACCGGTCTGGAGCATCGCCGCAGCGGGGGCTGCTGGCATAGGCGTGAACGACTTGACGAGCCGCGGGAGCTTAGACGTCCGCTTCGCCTCATCGTAGAGGATGTACCAGGGGCTGACGTCGACGATTTGGGAACCGACGTAGTATACGCCGTTAAGGTATTGATTCACTTGCGAGTAGTGGGTTGGGGCATACCTGGCGAGGACCGACATTCCCCAGATCGCCTGCTCGACGAACCACACCACCATGCGGCGCGTGCCCACGTCACTGATTGCCTGTGCCCTGCGCCAAAGAGCGGCGAGCGCATGGGAGGCGCGCGGAAGAAAGAGGTGATGTACTCGAGAGAAGCCCTTCGGGTCGAGTCGCGAGCCGTGATACATTTCGTCAATTGGAAACGGCGTGGTTGGGACATCCACCGGGTACGGCAACTGCTCGATCCGCGACAAGACTCTCTTGTCTTCGTCGGTGATCGGCCGCTCGTGGGTACTCGCCCCGACGTTGTAGTTCACGAAGACGGGGCGAAGAACAATGCGCTTCCATGTCTCCCCAGTGATCGGGTCTAGTCGAGTGTCGAACGACCGTTCGAGGCGATCCTTGTTGAGCTCAACGCCGCAATGGGGACACGGAAACACGCTCCGAGTCTTCTTGCTCTCCTCGTCGAGGGCTTCCTCAAGGAAGTTGACCTCGCCGGCACACTGGGGGCAGGAGAACACCTCGCTCCATACCGTGTAATTGACGCGTCCCTTTGTTTTCCCGTCAGTGTGAAGCACCTCGTACATCCAGCCTAGTTCCTCCTCAACCTCTTCCAGAATGCGGCGGCCCGCTTCCTCGAAGCGGCTCACATCGAACGGTAGGTTGTAGCCGGCGGCGATGAAAGAAGCCGCAGGGCCAAGGTCGTTGAGCAAAATCCTGCGCGCCCCCCACTCGGGCTTTGCATGGCCCGAGGCCTTCCAGTCCGCCTCTAGCTGCTGCCGATACGTGCTCGGCGCAGTGCCGCACCACTGCGCGGCGACGCCCGTCATCCCCGAACCGCAGAAGCCGTCGAGTACAAGATCGCCAGGCCGCGTGTAGTGCAGGATAGACGGAACGATGGCGAGGTGAGGCACCTTGGTGTGGTAGCCGTGCGCCTTGTAGAGCTGGTCGGTCTTTCCGACGCTCGTGTCTACAGCGAAGGGTTCCCGCTCATAGTGCTCATCGGGGTCGTAGGGCGTGCCGTAGATCCGAGCGAAGTCCTCCAGAAAGGGGTTCGGGCAGGCCGTGTAGTACGGTGGATCGGACATGCGGAGGATCGCCTCGTCAGTTCCGTTCGGGAACCCGAGTGTCTCGCGGAACTCGGGGTCCCGGAGCTTTTCGCGCAGCAGCCTGAGGAAGTGTGCCCGCCGAGCGTCGTCGCTCTGGAAGGTCTTTCCAAGGCACTCGACGGGGCCATTCGTTGCGATAGGCTTCTCGAAGCAAAAATCCTGTTGGTTGCTCATCCCAACTTCTCCCTGATGTGCGGCGCCAGCCGGTAATTCGACTCGTCCTGCTCGACGAGAACCTGAAGGACGAGGTAGTCGAGTGCCTCGATGACGTCGTCCGCATCTAGGCCGGTCGATGTTTCGATCACAGCGATCGTAACGCTCGGAGACTCCGCTATGGCGTTGAGCACTTTGGCCTGCGCTTGCGAAAGGTGGGCCCCCACCAGTGTGAGCCAGTAGTTGTCGACATCTACACCACCTTCAGACCAGTCGAGCATCAGGGCGAAGGTGTTGGCGTCCTTGTCGCTCTCGAAAGTCGGCGCCCGCCGACGCGCCTGTTGGCAAGCACGGTGGACAGCCCGAATACCGGAGCCAGAGATTTCGGCGAAGCCAATCAGGCGTAGTGCCCGCGCGATCATCGGGTTGCGCGACTGGCTCTTGCTGCCTTCGAGGAGCTTGTCTGTCGGCACGAGCGAGTAGCCCGTGTTGAACACGGTCACCCTGTCGGGGTAGATCTCGATCTGGGCGGCTGCGGTCGAGTCTCGGTAGTCTTGATGGATGGTCTGGTTGACGAAGATCTCGCGCAGCGTCAGGTAGTCGATTGTCCCCTCGGTCTTGCTCAGGTCTTCGGGATCCACATCCTTCAAGCCGGTGTGTGCCGCGAAGAAGCGCACGGCCCGCTTGAGCGCCTCGATGAGATTTGCCGACTCAACGGTGTCCCGCTTGTCCTTGGCAGGGCGCATCGTCCTTGGATCAATGACCCGAAGGTCCAGCACGTCCCGCTGAAGTTCACCGCGAACCGTAGCCCGCGTACCGAAGAGCAATCGAAGCTGCCGAAGTTCGTCGGGTTCAACCAAGAAACGACCGTCCAAGAGTCGCTCCCGGATGAGCGCGTGCGGTTCGGCTGCATCGCCGTCCAACCGCTCGGCGTACCAACGCACGGTGGCAGTGTCGAAAATACCCCAGTCGACCAAGCCATCTTGGCGCCGCCCATTTTCCTCGATTCGTTCTCGATGATCCGCCCACTCCTGGGCGAGATGCCGACCGTCGACGAGTAGCACTCGGTCAGATGGCCTCGACACGCCACGAAAAAAGTCACGAATCGCTTCAGACTGTCCTCCGACCATGTCCTGCTTGTTGCCATCGATGGTGCAGTAGACGGTCTTGTCGACTTCCACGCTATCCAGGAACAACAGCGATTGGTTCTTTCGCTGCTCGTCGATTCCCCAAAGTATCCACGGTGGCAGTTGGACGCAATATTCGCCGATCGCGAGATATGGTATGCGCAGGCTCTCGATGCTCGATTCACCCTGAACGACAACGAACGTTGGAGGCGGGTCAAACGACTCGCCCATGAGCAGCAGACGACGCAGGACGAACACGGCGTCCTTCTTCACCCAGTCCTGCTGCTCTACGACGAACAGTGGAAGGGTGAGGAGCGCCTCTGCTCCGTTGAGCGCCAGAACCAGTGCGTCAAGAGGGCGCTCCTCTGCCTCGACGATACCTGCCCTAGTTTCGTCGAGCGTGGCGAGTTCGTGACCGAGTCGGTTCCGCAGGGTCAGGAGCTGAATCAGCGCCTCGTTTGTTCCACCACTGCCCTCTTCCCTTTTGCTGAATCTGAAAGCGTGCCGGAGCGGCTGTTGTGCTGGATGCTGCCCCCGGGCCGCAGTGATCTCCTGCACCATCGTCAGGAAACGGCCGAACGAGAGGTTGCCGCTCAGCTCACTGAGCTTGGCGTCCGCCCCATCATCCCGGGATGCGAACGACGCCACCGCAACCGCTGCGAGGTATCGTGTGAGTACCTCTGCAGCCTTGAGACAGGCGTGGACCCGGTCCGGGGCCGTTCGTGCGCGAAAGACTCGCCCGCACGCGATGGCGACTGGAGAAGGGTAGATGAGGCTGCCGCGACGTAGCGGCCACTGATCGACTGTGGTCTCGGCCATCTCAGCGCTCCACGACGATCCGGACGCGGGAGGCGTCCTTCCCCTTGGTCAGGTCGGACACGAAGGCGCCGAAGCGTTCCTTCAACTCGCTGACCGTGCAGGGGACCCCCCCATCAGTGAGCGCCGTGCGCAACCGATCTTCGGTGAGCACGACCTTCTCGAGCCCGCTCAGGATCTCCTGAAGCGCTTTGACGAAGGCCGGGCCGACCGGGTCCGGGAGGCTCTTCTCCTTCAAGAAGGACTCTACAGCCTCAAGGCCATCACCAGCACCCAGGAGTTCGATGTTGCCGGCGACCGTCGGATCGAGCAGGTTGCCGAGCAGCGTGTTCGTCCAGCTCTGCACCATCTCGTCCAGATCGGTGTCGAGTTGTGGAATGCGGTCGCCGACCTTCGCTCCCGCGAAGGGTTCCTCGACCGGGCGGAACGAGCAGTGAGGGCAGATCGGGTCTGCGTCGAGGTCTTGCTTGGTGAGGCTGAAGCAGGTCTTCAGCCCGAACAGCGTGTTCTGATAGTCGCGGAGCTGCTGCGTGGGCATCATCTCCACCGTGGAGAGCTGCTGCAGCTGCTTGAGGCGCGGGTCCCGTCCGAGGCGAGCTTTGCGCTGGTCGCCGGTCGCGCCCAGGCGCGCCTGACCGTGGCTCGTCAGATAAGCATCCTGGTAAGCGGTCTTCAGCTCTGCTAGCGACTGGCCCAGCGCTCGCTGGAAGCCGGCGTCGGCGCGGTGCTTCGGGCTGGTGATCTTGGCCATGAGCTCGCCACGACGCTCGCGCATCTGGTCAACCCAGGAGTGGCCTGCCTGCAGCACGGCCTCGGCCTTGCCGAGGTAGGACGTCGTGGGCCCAATCTGCTGAACGAGCTCGACCAGCTCCTCTACCTCCCGCACGAGCAGGAGACCTGACCGCTGAGCCTGAATCGTCGTGACGTCATGCGGGAAGCTCTTGAGCTTGCCGGCGGTGTTGAAGGCCTGGAGTGATTCCAGGAAGCGTTTCAGCTCTCCGAGGCGTTGCCGCCACTCGGCCTGCTCCTGCTCCGAGAGGATCGGCTTGCCCCACAGGATGAGCTCGGCGACGCGGGCGTGAGCGAGGACGACTTTGTTCACCAGCTCGGCAACCTTGGCCTGCAACTGGGTCACGGCGTCGTCGCGCTTGGCGGGGTTGACGATCAGTCCCTTGGGCACGCCCAGCAGGTCGAAGAGCTCCTGCAAGGCGCCCAGAGGCAGATCGCGCGGGCGTTCGAGATGCTTGAACTGCGCGACGTCGACGATGGCAAGCTTGGCGAACTGATCGATCACGCCTGCGTCGATCTTCTTGCCGGTGATGCTCAGCACGACATCACCACTGTGGACGAGTCCGGCGAGGACCACGGCCAAGAACTCAGGCTCGAGGCGGAAGCGGGTCCAGTACTCGATGCCCGCTTGCTCGGAGACGAGCTCGGAGCGGTTGAGAACCTGTCCTTCGCCCTTGGCACCGAGCTGCTCGATGATGTGCTTTGCGTACCGCGATTCCCGAGGCCGCAGCTGGTCGCCGTCGAGCATCACGAGCGCGTCGAGGACAGCGGCACCGAGCTTGCTCTTGACGCTTCCCGCGATCCAGCGCAGCGCATCTTGGGCGGCCTGCCCTCGATTCGCTCGGGTGATCGGCGTGTTGAAGATCGGGTAATCGGGCGCCGTGTCGGTGAAGTGCGTCGACAACGACACCGCAGCGGCGACATCGACGTAGTCGCGGACGCTGCCGCGCGAGGGTGCACGAGCGAACAGCGTCTGAAGCAACTCACCGAGCGTGCGGGCTTTGCCCTGGTGAGTAATCTCGTAGACCGTCGTCAGCTTGTCCTGCAGCCAGCGTGTAAAAGTGCGCAGGTACTCGAGCGCCTTGTCGTCGTAGATCTTCTTGTTGCTGCCCGAGGCAGTAGCCGCCAGCTCGCGAGCGCCAGCGTAGAGCTTCAGCGCCCGGTCGAAATCGTTGTCGCGTTGGGTGAGCCGGAAGAAGACCTCGTCCGACTTTCGCTCGTCCTTGAAGTACGGCGCCTCGAAGGGCTGGATGAAGTAGATATAGAAGTCGCGCGGCGGCTGAGCCGTCGAGCGCTCGTTGGGGGCACCGAAGAAGAGGTAGCCGCTCCGGCCCGCCTTGCGCTCGCGCCACTCGAGCTCGTGCTCCCAGATGCGGTAGCCGGAGACGTAAGTTGGCGCCTCAGCGTCTTCGAGCACGACGCGGCGCAGGCCATCGAAGTAGTAGCGGTCCAGCTGGGAGTCGCTGAGCGACTCTGCGCGCTTGTCGATCAGCGAGTCGAAGTCGATGTCCTTCTTGAGATCGAGGTAATACTGGCCGTTCTCTCGATTGAACGAGAGAAACTGCCCGCTGACCGTTTTTACGATCTCGCGAAGTACCGTCTCGACGACCGTCTTGAGGAACTCTGCGTCACGCTCCGGTAGAGGCATGAGCACGCAGAGGTCGTCGCGCAGCTCCTCGGCGGTCGCGCCGATGGGTGCGAAAATGTCGCTGGTCGTCAACCGGTGCACCGAGAGCGCGTGGATGATGCGCAGCGCCGCTGGCCGGTACTGCGGTCGCGTGAATGCCTGCTGGATGCGCGCTTCGAGGACGTCCGCTTTCTCAATGACGTCACGGATCTCCGGCACCGAACGGAAGGACGGGTTGTCCTTCAGATTTTGCCAGTACGAGTCGTAGGCGATGAGCCCGGGCTCGTCTGTCGGTACGCTGTCGGAGACCATTCGCCGGATGGCCGCGCTCAACGTTTTCAACACTTCGCGCTTCTCCGCGACGTACACCCGCTCGAACGTGTCGAGGTACGCGGGGTGCACCGGAAACAAGCGGACGAACTCATCCATACGCTCGTTCATAGTGCCGTACAGCGAGGCGAACTTCGTAAGGTGCTCGCGCACGAGCGCCCGCTGCTTCGCATCCTTTTTGAGGAGACGCTCCGCGACGACGTGGGCGACGTCCTCGCGAGCAATGCGCATCTGCTCGAAGCGGTCCTTGACCCGCCGCAGGCTGTCGGCGGCGAATTGGAAGCGAGGGTTGTCGAAGAGGCTCTCCTGGACGCCGGCGACAAAGCGGAAGCGAGAACCCTTGCTGAACTCTCCGGCTGCGCGAAGAAAGTTCAGGTTACGCATCAGCTCCTGCTCGCGGTTCGAGCGAAGGTAGTCGAGGAGCTCGTCGAGAACGAACAGCAGCCCCTTGTCGGGGAACTTCACCGCGAACGCCGCCATCATGCTGGCAAACACGTCCTTGTGGTTCTTGACCTGGTCCTCCGGCAGGACATCGAAGAGCACACCTTGCTCGGCCAATTGGTCCTGGAGCGTCTCCATGACAAATTGGCGCAGGGGCATCGAGGAGTTAATCTCGGCGCGGATGACGAAGAAGCGGCCGGCGACGAGTGATGCTTTTTCAGCGACCACCGGGTTCGTCAGCGAAGAGGAGAGTTCGGCGTGTTCTGCGACGGCGGAGATGACAGCCATCAAGTGCGATTTACCGGTACCGTAGTTGCCGACGACTAGAAGGCCCTTATTGTCCGCCGGCACGTCGAACTGGAGCTGCGGGAAGACAAGCTCGGTGAGCTGCTCGCCCATGCGGTTCGAGATGGCAAATGTCTCGACCAGCCGCTTCGCGCTGGCTGCCCGGTCGGCCTCACGGAGCTGGACGACGGTCTCGATCGGGTCGAAGTGGATGAGATCCGAGTATTTCATGCCGAGTGCTCCTGAGCTGACAAAGGCCCGTTGCTTTCGGGGTTCGCCCCGACGGTCAAAACGATGAGCGCTTGCGGGTCGTCAAAGCGCCGATATTCAGGGTGGTCGGGCACCGCATAGGTGAGCGACGAACCGACCTGGGCGCCTCGCCAGGTAGCCACGATCGTCCGGTTGCGCGCGAGACTCTGCAGAAGCCGAAGCGGGTCCTGCTTAAGGTCTGGATGGAAAAGCATCTCGATGTTGTCGAGAAGGACTGTCTCGGCCGCTTGCTCCTGAACAATGTCGTCGACGAGTCTCGCGACGCGCAGCGCACGCTGTCGTGCGGTGAGCTCGAGCAGCCTCTCCGCGAGCGCCAGGTTGATGTTCACGATCGGCCAACCGCGCTCGGCGTGAAGATCGCGCAGAGCCGACGTCTTGCCGGAGCGCGGCGGTCCAAGCACGATCACCAGCCTGTGATAGAGCTGAGCCACCTTTTCGACCCGCTCGGCAACTCGATGTGAGAGTGGTAGCGCCATCCTACTTCTCTTTCCGCGTTCCGGTTGCAGAGTCATCGTCCGGCCCGGCACCCCCGGCATGGACCCACTCGTCGATCTCCGAGAGCTTGAACTTCCAGAGCCTGCCGACGCGGTGAGCGGGCAGGCCCTTCTGCTCGATCCAGCGGTAGACCGAGTCCTTGGCCACGCCTAGGTGGTTTGCGACTTCGTCCACGGAGACCCAGGGTTCTGGCATCGTCGGCCCTCCCGAAAAAAAAAGCGCAGGCTGCGCACGCCGTTGAGCAGGCTTCCCCGCAGCGTGCAGCGAAACTACCACCATCCATGAGACCAAACAAGACCCAACGTGACAAGGTAAAAGTAGATGAGAACGAACATACTGCTTTGAGGAAAGCGGCGGACTGCGTCACACCGCCCCCGCCTCCCCAAGCCGGACTGCGGACCACCCTGGTGCCGGTGGCGAAGGGCGAAGGGTTAACAGCCTGTGGAAGGACCGGAGAAGGACATCGGCACGGATGTCAAAAAGTGAGTTTTTCAACAGGATGGGCCGCGTGCCGCCTTCCTGATTATCGACAACCGCGCAACGCCTCGGGCGACGAAGGTGGCAAACGTGGTCGCTATGATATTATTGTGACAATCACGTATTACAAGAGAAAGCGATGCCGGACAGCTCTGTGACAGTCACAAAACGAGGAAGGCCACCCAAGGGTGATCGACCGATGACTGACAGCGAGCGCAAGCGCGCTCAGCGAACGCGCGACAGGCGGGCGACCATAGACGCGATAGGCGACGAGCAAAATGCTTCACTACGGGCGCTGCTGGCGCTCCTGACACGTGTCGAAACGTCAGAACCAGCGCGACGCTCTGCAGAGCGAGCTTGGGTCGAGATTGGCCGGCGATATGGTTTCGTGAGTGTCACAAAAGACAAGCGGCGCACTGAATAAACACCGTCGAGGTACAACGAATGAGCGACAAGACGAAAACCGAAAGCCTGCGGCCTGGCTGGAAACCCGGTCAAAGCGGAAATCCAAAAGGCCGACCAGCAGGCAGCAGGAACCGCGTAACCCTCGTGGCATTAGCCGCCATGGAGGAAGGCGCCGACGCCATCGCCAAGAAGATCGTCGAAATGGCCAAACAGGGAGACATGAGCGCTGCCAGGCTGGTACTTGAACGCCTGGTGCCACCGGCAAAGGAGCGTCCGATCTTCCTGAGCCTACCGGATACGGGCTCTGCTGATGGCGTCGCTCAAGCTCAGGCAGTCATCTTGCAGGCGGTGGCGGCCGGCGACATCCTGCCGGGAGAGGCAGCAACCTTGGCCGGAATCGTCGAGGCGCGCCGCAAGGCGCTTGAGACTCAAGAGTTTGAAGCACGTATCGCCGCACTTGAAGCAGCCAAATGAACGCATTGCAGCAACGGGTCAGAAAGCTGGAACGTTCGATTCGTATTTACAAAGGTCTCGACTTCGTCATTCACATGATCGAGCCGGGCACCATGCGGGTAGCGTCTCGCGTTCGGCTGATTTCTGGCGGTGGTGTTGTGGAAATCGACGCGGACGGCAAGGCGGTGGAAGCGCGTATCGCTGAACGGGAGTCGGCGTAATGAGCGCCAGTCTGGCTCGTCGCATGACCAAGCTGGAAGCAGCGGCAAACCCCGAGGCAAACGGCGTCAAGCTCATCGTCAGGCGAATCATTCGGACAGAGTCCGGGGAGGTTGCCCGAGCGATCATCGGCGACAAAGTTGTGGACCGGCAAGCCGACGAGTCCGAAGACGACTTCATGGCAAGATCAAGGGCCGAGGCCTTGGCCGGCACTCACCGACGACCAGCCCGAGTGATTCTGCTGTCCGAACAGGATGTTGACTTGTGAGCCCGTTAAAACGTCGCGTGACGAAGCTGGAGCAATACCGACAAAGCAATGACGTTGGCTGGGAACTCGACCGGGCGTTTGAAAGGGCAGGAACGACTCGTGCGGCGGTAATGACCGAGTTCGGTAGTTTGCGGGCCTACCGCGATTGGCTCGTGGCACAAGACCGAGCGAGCGACGGTAGTGTTGCGACCGTCAGAAGGGAGATGCAATGACGCCAAGGCAAAGTCGTTTCGTTGACGAGTATCTCTGTGACTTGGTCGCGACCAAAGCAGCAATTCGCGCGGGGTACAGTCCCCGGCGAGCGTCAGAGATCGGCTATCAGCTACTGCAGAAAACTACAGTTCAGGAAGCAATCAGCAAGCGCATGGACGCCAGGGCGCTACGTACCGGGATCACGCAGGACAAGGTGCTGGCCGACCTCGAAGCCGTCAAACAGAGCGCCATGAGCATGACGACTGACAAAGGCGGCAACGTCTTGATGGCCAGTCATGCGGTGGCGCTGCGGGCTCTGGAGCTGCAAGGGTGGCATCTTGGGATGTGGAAGGATCGACCGGCCGGCACCGACGAAGTCAGCATCGCCGACGCCATTCGACAGCGCGTTGCAGGCAAGGCCGCGCAGGAACCGTCTGTGCTTGTGTCTCTGGTCAGTGCGAAGGCTGCACGAATCGCTGAGCCGGCGACGGTATAGGCAGCAGCCGAAGCGAGTAGCGCACTCACTGGCTCCGCGTGCAGAACTGATTCGGATTGCTCGAATCTGCTTACCACACGCTTACCAGAAGGCCAGAAAGCAAAAAGCCAACCCAGAAGGATTGGCTAAGTGCTTGAATTTTCTGGCTCCCCGACCTGGGCTCGAACCAGGGACCTACGGATTAACAGTCCGACGCTCTACCAACTGAGCTATCGAGGAACACGAGAGGGCGCATTCTAGCCATTGGAATGCGGCTCGTCAACTCTCGCGAGCGGCAAAGTGGTGACTGGCCGTGAAGCTTCCGAATGCAGCGCGGATCTCGCCTGGGCGGCCTCACTGCTGTATTTCGCGTGACCGCCGGTCGGCCGCCGCCCGCTACGGCCAGCGTGGGCGATGAAGGCTCGATTGCGGCAGGGGAAGCAGCATAGGGGCATGTCCGGCTTTCCGCGCGCGGCAACTAAGTGCACAATGCCGATTGTGCGAAAAAACCGAAAAAACCGTTGCTCATTACCGGGCAAGATGACAGTGCGAAAATGGACCCCGACCAGACCGACTCCGAGCTAATTTACGCCAAGACAACCTCCGGCGAAGAGGCCATGTTGCAGCGGACGAGGGTCGTCCAGAGAAA
>Ga0058868_1071362_pt1 | contig 22943 bp, 41 predicted proteins | sample TNRReaAerobicRNA_2_FD_59631 | JGI IMG/M metagenome (GOLD analysis project Ga0058868, IMG submission 59631) | Wastewater treatment Type I Accumulibacter community from EBPR Bioreactor in Madison, WI, USA - TNR Reactor, Time F- 52min-Aerobic_ RNA... | ecosystem: Engineered > Bioreactor > EBPR >...
TAAACTGTTATCTACATTAAAGCGAAATTTTTATTATATACCCATTAAATTAAGAATTAATAGTATTTATATAATTTTTAATAAACTAGTTATTAATGTGTATTATACGTGTTTCCCGACAGCACTATCAATATATATCGCTTTAGGTACAATTTTTGTATTTACTAGCATAACTTATTTAGGTTGAGCATCTGTTGTTTTAATTAGTTTTAGCTCATCTAGTCTTGCTTTACTTTGAGATCTTTGTTGTGTAACTATTTTAAAAATTTTAATAAATTCGTGTATTTTCTTTGCGGATATTCTTTTTGAAGAAACACTACTACTTACTAATGTTTCTGCGCGCGCTATATCTGATTTTTTAGGTTTAACGGTTGTTATCGAGTACTTATCTAATTTTCGAGATTTTTTATATTATGTTATTGGTTTGGTGGAGGCGTTACAGCTTACATACTACGTCTCTCACGAATTTTTACTTGATTTTGATTCTAATTTTAGTTCTTGATCGCTCGAATATCTTACGAACGTTCAAAATTCACTTGCTTGGCTGTCGTTTTTTTATTCCTATGATTCTATAAAATGAGTCAGTGCTGACTCATTTTATAGAATCATAGGAATATCGTTTTTTGAACATTCTTTTTTTGTTGTATACATGTTAGGGGGTCATATTTATTGAAACAACTTTATTGCTGTTACATGTTATGTGCTATTAGGTCTTTCCGATTTACACCTGCCGTTAAACTGGATTTATTGTTGCGATTTATGTTATGCATTTTTATCGGAACTGCGGGTAGAGCTAGGCAGCCTTTTACTTATACTTGCGTTTTTGGTTCTACAACTAATAAACTCGTGAATTTCCGGCATAAATCTATTTTTATACGCAGTCCCTGCTGATTTTTTTATTATTTTTCTAGAACGACTTGAAGTTTTAATATGAATTAGTTTGGGTTGGGATGCAGCAGCTGTATGCGCACTTTGCGCCTCTTTTTATTATCACGTTTATTCAACTTTATTTATGGCTTTAAACGAGTGGTTTACTCTGACTATTGCAGCGTTCTTTTTTATTCTATGCCGGACTGTGTTTATGTTTTTATGGCCTGCGTTTATAAATTGCTGTATATTTTTGTATAATATGACATTTGCGCTAATTAATATTTTTTCCGAACTAGGTGGTCTCGCCGTAGATTTTTGTAATGTTTTTTTAAACTTTTACTGTGATTGAGATTTGCTAGTGGTTGGCATTTTGGGGCTTGTAAATATTATAGATTCGTGTGGTGGCTTTTTAACTGGCCTAGAACCTGGGGGCGCGCTTGCTTACTACTATCTGGCCGCGTTAGCACTTTTGTTATGATCTTTTAATTTCGGGCGAGTATTTTTTTGAGCTTTGTCTAAGAATGTGACTTGTTACGCGCCTAATGGTTTGAGAGCAGAATTTAATAGATTTGTGACCGCGGATTTACGTGTGGTATGGATGAAAAAAATATTTATGGGGGGGGGTTTGCTTAAATTTAATACTGTTGACTGCGACATGTATTCGCGCTGTCATGTTAATTTGGTGCGTCGGTATGTGATTAATCTTAAATATATTATGTGGCGTTCCTTGCATTTTGTTTATACTGAATCCTGGCATTTGAATTATTCGCTAATGTGAGACGCCGCCGCTAACTGGGGGGGCAAATTCTTTTCTTTAAATTTTTATTGTATGGTGGCTTATTCTGTGAATTTAAGGATACGCTCATGCGTAAAGTCTATGATTAGACTGGTGACGGACTCTTTTAGTTTTTTTTATTTCAGGGTGATCGCGCGGGCTTTATTATCAAAACTAACTGGTGACCGGTGAGGTTTTTTTAGTCAGTACCCGTGATTCGCGTATGAGAATTGTACTTACGTTTTTTTCCCACGCATTAGTGCAATTTTTAGTTTCCCTTTATATATTGCTGGGTGTTTTAATGAGAATTTATTTTGAATGTACGCGCACAACAACAACGTATTTTTTTCATTTCCGGCTGCAATGGACCCCAGTTCTAGATTTTTGGCAATACAAGCGCAGCCTGCATTAAATTCGCGGTTTGTGCGGGAATTAAGTTCGGTTCAGCTTGCTTTTAACGAAAAACGACTGAGCGCTGGGTCTTTAGTGGGTAAATATTTTCAAGTAATTGACGAGCATCATTTGGTTGACTTGGGCGGTGCTGGCGTTAAGCGGCATAAGTCACAATTTTTTTTTAGGTCGGCTTCAGAACTAGCGGCACTAAATTTTCAATTTGTCTGTCATAGTACGTTTATTTCGATTTTTTTTTCAAATTTTGACGTTGGTGTATTTATTGATTATATGGATCCGATAGATGCACTGGAGCCAGAAATTTGAGCCTACGCTATATTGTCTTCCATATATAGGTTTTTGCGTGCGTTGACGGCTAGTGGGGTTATTGCTGGATTGCTTACGATTCCTGTAGCGCCGTTTGCGCTAGTGTTAGCTAGAATTACAGAGATTATTTTTATGGTTTTCGGGGGTGATGACTTAGTAAAACTGACATCGGGTGACGACGGAGATTCGTCGAATCTTCATAATAATGTGTTGTTGTTAAAAAATTTAGTTGGAGGTGTGACGTTTTTAGATAGTGATTGGCTGGCGGACGTCGCTTATAAAACCATCGATAATAACGCTTGGAGATCAAACCCGTTTTTTTCGTGACGTTGGCTACATTTGCTAAGAACCCAATATCGGTTATTTAGCGGACATTATAATTATCTTCGAATTTTAGGGGGGAGAGTTCCTAGAACAATTTTATACGCACCAAACCCGTATCGATTATTTGAGTTAGTTCCAGAACTTTTTCTGCCTCCGAGTATTTTTTTAGATGCGGAGATTTCGGACTCTGACTTCGTTTCGCACGCTGAAACTTTTTGGGCGAATTTTTCCTTAGATCGCGGAAATACACAAAGTTTGTATGTTTATTACTGAAATTCGGGCCGTTTTAGGCCAAGACTTTTGGACTCAACGCGATACTCATCGCTACCCCAGTTTCAATTAACGGAAGCGAATTATCTTCGATTTAATCGTGAATTTTTTTCGAAATTTTTCACTCGCCGCTACAATTATTTTTTCTCCGAAATGGTTGGATCGAGTGACGCGATTGCGACGGAATTGCCTTCCGTGGGTATTTGAAGCTTTGACTTTTCGTTGTACGACAAGTTTTCGAAATCTTTTGTGTATAATTATTGAGGAAAAAAACAGGCTTTTTCTTTAAAATTTTGGATTACAACAAATACCAGTTTTTTAAAAAATTAAAAATTGGTTTTTGGCGTGCTCCTCCGAGATATTTAATTAGACTTCGACAAAAGATATGGGCAACACGTAGCTCAACGCCAGCATACATTGACTCTCGTGCACGTGATCGCTTAACGCACGATCTAACGTTTTTTTTTTAACTGTTTACGACGAGTTTTTAAGCAAACAATTGCTCTCGCGAGAATTTTTTTCGCGGGGCGATTACTTGTTTTCTAAATTAGGACATCCGCAGCTATCTTGGGTTGTTTACGATGAGCTGATTGACTGACGGCAACGTTATTTGGGTAATGCGTTTTTGCCCCTAGTTTACGTTGAGGGCGCGTGACGCCACTGTGTAGTAAATCTATTAAATTTTTGACTGAAGTTGTACTCGTTTTTTATGCATGTGGGGGCAGCACCCTATTTAGTTTTCTATTTCGATTCTTTAACTCGCGTTATTGCGTTTCTAGAGTTTTCTACGTTACCTTACTCTGCTGCTGCGCAAACTTTTCATCTTTACGTTTTTCAGACGAACACAGTATTTCTTTTAAATAGATTTGCTGATAATGATCTATTCTTGAATATTGGGCAACTAACACGTGTGTAATTTATTCGTGCTCAATAAAGTACGAAGTTTTTTTTGTGTTAGTTGAAAAAGCTTGTATTGCGGTATGGGGTGTAGCCAAGTGGTAAGGCGGCGGTTTTTGACACCGTTATGCGCAGGTTCGAATCCTGTCACTCCAATATGCATTTTTTGGTTTATTTTGCGGTTATTTTTATTTATTTAAAAAAAGGAAGACGAAATTCTAATGAAATATGTTTTTGTTGGAAGTGTCGTGGATTTTATTGTACAATTTTTTATTGCGAACAGCAGTATTTTATAACATATGGAAAATTTTGTGATTTTTTTGTACGTTATACGCTGACTTTAGGGCGAGTATAAGAAAATGTGTGATTTAACTATAATCGTTGTGCGGGTTATATTTTATGGTTTTAAAGATGGTTTGAAAAAAGGTACGTTTGTATAAGCGTTTTGAATTAGATATATGAGGGCGGCGCGTGTTATATTTACTGGGGCGAACTAAAATAGGAAAGCTTTTTAACGCTTGGGATGTTGAGCGTGAAGAATATCGTATGCAGCGTAGGTTGCGCCATATTTATAGAATCGACTTGGATCAGCCTGCTCGTGTACGCAAGCGTCAAAAGTGGTGATTTGTTCGTCGTAGATTGTCGCGACTGTTTTACTTAACTCTAAGCTATTCGCAGTTTCGCGCGCTTGCGAATGTGGCGTCTAAAAGGGAGGGAAGCTGAGAGAGTAGTTTTATAATGTTAGTGGAGAATCGAGTTTTGGGGATGTTGTATCGTATGCAAATTAATATGAATGTGTTTGAACTCCGATGATTTGTGCTATTAGGTAATGTGTTAATTAATAACACAAAAGTAACCTATTACAACGCGGCGGTTAATTATTATGATATTTTGCGATTTAGATCTGTGTCAACTTGGCTATTAAGGGGTAGTATCATTGAAAGATTTAAATCTAATGCTACCTATTTTACAATTCCGCGGTATATGTTTGTAAGCTATAAATATCTTTTTGCGTTTGTTTATGCTGAACCAAAACGCGTTGACTTAGCTTTTCCAAATAAAGCGATTGACGTATATCGTAGTGCAGATTTTTATTAATGTCAAAAATAATTTTTTATTTTTTATATGTACTTAATTTTAATATTTTTACCATTATTATCGGCGGTAAGCTTACTGTTATTTGGGCGTTTTATCGGTCGCATTGGCGCGGCTATTCTTTCAATTACGTCTATTATTTTTAGTTTTTTTGTTGCGTTATTTTTATTTTACGAGGTGCTGCTGTGCCATTCTAGCACATTTATTTCGTTGTCGGCTAGCTGATTATCCGTAGATATTCTGAACATTGAGTGATTGTTTCTATTTGACTCTCTTTCAGTTACTATGCTTGTAGTTGTTTTTTTTGTTTCCTCACTCGTTCATTTGTATTCGTTGGAGTACATGTCTGACGATCCGCATATAATACGGTTTATTTCGTATTTATCTTTATTTACTTTTTTTATGGCTATATTACTTAGTGCCGGTAATCTAATTCAAATGTTTTTAGGATGAGAGGGTGTTGGTCTTTCGTCTTATTTACTTATCAATTTCTGATTTACGCGGGTGCAGGCCAATAAATCCGCGTTTAAGGCTATGGTTATAAATAGGATAGGGGACTGGGGCCTTGCTGTCGGTATTTTTTTGCTATTTTTTTTTGCAGGTACCGTCGATTTTTTAACAATTTTTGCGCTTTTACCTAATTTGATGGACGAGGGATTTCGGTTTTTAGGATATTACTTAACGTTGCTAGACGTGTTAGCTTTTTTTTTATTTTTTGGAGTTATTGGTAAGTCGGCGCAATTCGGACTTCACACGTGACTACCAGACGCGATGGAGGGGCCGACCCCTGTTTCGGCTTTAATTCATGCGGCAACAATGGTTACGGCGGGGGTGTTTCTTACTATTCGCTGCTCTGCGATTTTCGAAAATGCGACTTTTACATTGGTACTTGTGAGTTTTATTGGTGCTCTGACGGCTTTCTTTGGATCAACGGTTGCGTTGTTTCAGACGGATATGAAAAAAATTATCGCTTATTCTACTTGTAGTCAGTTGGGCTACATGATCCTAGCCTGCGGTTTTTCGTTGTACTCAACGGGGCTTTTTCATTTTTTTAATCACGCATTTTTTAAAGCGTTACTTTTTTTAAGCGCAGGATCGGTAATTCACGCGTTAGCTGGTGAACAAGATATAAATAAAATGGGCGCATTAGACGATTTTTTACCGTTTACTGCGCAAATGATTTTGGTTGGTTCAACGGCACTAGCTAGTTTTCCGTTTTTGTCGGGTTTTTATTCTAAAGATTGAATTTTGGAGATATCGTCTGCTTTTTTCTATTTCGATGGATTACTAATGTTAACTTTGATTTCACAAGCAGCATTATTTACGATGATGTATAGCGATAGTATGGCTAGAACTGTATTTTACGGGGATGAGAATTGATCAGGTTCGAATCTATTGCTGGTGGGGGAGTCTGGAATTCGCATGTCTATTTCATTAGCTATTCTAGCAATTCCTAGCGTTTTTTCAGGATTTTTTTTTAAAGATTTTTTTCTTGGTTTCGGATCCTCAACTTTTTTGGATTCGATCTTTTTGCTTCCGCAGAATTCTCATTTTTTTGAGTCGGATTATATGCTAGCGGTTTGGCGTGTTGCGCCAGTTGTTACAAGCTTTGCAACGGGCTTTTTGTTTGCGTTTGGGTTTGATTTTTTATATAGATTTGCAGCTATTTTTTTATGAATTCGCGGGGCATTTGACGCGCTTTACACAGGTATTATAAATTTTTTTGGCGATTTTTTAATGCTAAACTGATTCTTTGATGCAACCCTAAACTACTGAGTAGTGTCAACATTTAATAAATTTTGTCGTGAAGTTAGTTTTAAGTTGCTGGACAAGGGGCTTCTTGAAACATTTGGGCCGCACGCAATTTTAATAAACTTCGTCTCTTGGTCAGCAAAAATAGCTAGCATCACTTCCGGGTATCTTTTCCACTATTCTTTTATAATAATATTTGGTTTAAGTTTGATATTGTTTGTAAATTTTTTTGCTGTGGATTATATCAATTTTGAGTTTCTTTTTCTGCAGTTTTGCCTTGTATGCGTGTTTGTTTTAAAATTTAAAGTATCTAGTCATAATTAAAAAAAAAGGATATGGGGGGCTATTTAACCGGATTATTTATACTGTTTGTGATTGTTGGATTATTTGTAATTTTAACGAATAACCCTGTTCATTCTATACTAGCTTTAGTTTTAATTTTTTTTTTAAGTTCTTGCTTAACATTAGCTTTAGGCGTAGAGTTTTTAGCGTTACTGATACTTATGGTTTATGTCGGGGCAATCTCGGTATTATTCTTATTTGTGGTCATGTTACTTAATATTCGTGTATTAGAGCTAAATATTAGTTTGTTAAAGTACTGGTGATTGGGCATAATGTACTCGCTCTTTTTTTTGTTTAATTTAGTTTTTGTTCTGTCATCTTTTTCGATTTCTCCGGAGGACACAGGGGTAATTTTTGTTGACTTGGTTCGTCAATCGAATGATTGAACTAGTTTGGCTCAATTCGGCGAAGTTATTTTTCTCTATTCCCCCCATTTTTTAATTTTTGCGGGTTTAATTCTTTTTATCGCGATTGTAAGCCCTGTGGTTTTGAGTTTTATATCGTTTGTACGTAAACGTTCACCTCTATCGATGCAGCGTACCCAAAGTATTTTTTCGCAAACATTGCGTTTATCTGTTGATAAAAATTTTTTTTAAAGCCTATGTTGTTAGTGTTAGCTTGCTTTTTTTGTGTGTACTTTATATTTTTTTCTGCGACTGCGTTTCGCCTTTTTCTTTTATTTTTGGGTTTTGTTGGACTGGTGAGTACTTTTTTTATGTTGCTGCATTTGAGCACACTGATCTCAATTTTTAACTATGCTGCGCTTGGTTACAAGTTTGAGTTTTTAAATTTAGCCTATCTGTTTTTAATTGATGGTATTTCTATTTATTTTATTTTGTTGACTATTTTACTTTTTATTGTATGCGTGTTGGTTGCGTGAAATTTGAAGTACAAGCTGCGCGAATTTTTGATTTTGTTGTTAAGCATTAATATATTTTTAATTCACGTGTTTGCTATATCTGATTTAATATTTTTTTATATTTTTTTTGAGGCATTACTTATTCCGATGTTTTTGCTTATTGGGGTGTGGGGGTCTCGGGAACGCAAAATCGCAGCTGCGTACCAATTTTTTTTGTACACTCTGTTTGGTTCGATTTTTATGCTTATAGCAATTTTCTTTATTTATTCCCATTACGGGACTACGGATTTTCGAATATTTACGCTTTTTTCCATAACGGTTTATAGACAATTTGCGTTGTGATTGTTATTATTTTTTGCGATTGCTATAAAGGTTCCTATGTTTCCAGTTCATATTTGATTACCAGAAGCTCACGTGGAGGCTCCAACGGTTGGATCAATTATCCTGGCGGGGGTACTCTTAAAGTTAGGGCTTTTCGCTTTGTTTAAATTTGTGTTTCCTGGGTTTGCTGTTTCTTCCGTGATTTACGTACCGCTAGTGATAATGATTGCATTAATCGGTATTGTTTACGCGTCATGCTCAACTTTGGCCCAAATTGATATGAAAAAATTGGTAGCGTACTCGTCTGTTGCGCACATGAATTTCGCGGTGCTAGGAATGTTTTCGTTTAATTTTTATGGCCTCGTCGGTAGTATTTTATTAATGTTGGGGCACGGATTCGTGTCTAGCGGTCTATTTTTATGTGTTGGATCCCTTTATGACCGCTACAAAACACGCCTTTTTTTGTACTACGGGGGTTTAGTACGAGTAATGCCGTCTTTTTCTTTCTTTTTTTTTATACTTGTACTAGCAAATATGAGTTTTCCGGGCACATTTAATTTTATAGGGGAAGTTTTGATTTTTTTTGGATTAGTTTTCGTCAATATTTTAGTATGTATACTATCGGGAAGCACGATGGTTTTATCTGCCGCGTATTCTTTAGCGTTGTATACACATGTGATGCTTGGTAACTTAAACTATACGTTTGTTAAATTTTTTTCTGATACAAGTAGACGCGAATTTTTTATGTTATCACTGTTAAGTGTATTGACAATTATTTTTGGCATTTTTCCTAATTTGATAGTGTTTATTGTGGAGGGCAATTTATCATTTTATTTAGATTCAATTCTATTTTTTTTGTATTTTTAGGTAATATAACCTGTGTTAGATATTATACTTCTGATGTTGACTAATAAAAATTATGGGTAAATACAGGGTTCGACTTCGACGTGTAGGGCGGTGACACCGACCTATTTATGAGATAGTAGTGGTTTTTAACGGGGTAAAAGTTAATAGTGGGCGCGCGTTTGAAAAATTGGGCTTCTATTCACCTGCAGGTGCTACTAAATTTTTTTTTTTAAATTTTTTTCGTTTTTCTTATTGGCTGACCAGGGGTGCGTATGTTTCGCTCGCTGTAGGCAAACTTATTGGTAAAATTTCGCCCTTACAGGTAAAACGCGGAATAAAAATTTGTTAGGGGCGCGGATACATATATAAAATATGGTTAAACAATCTTTTATATATTTTAATAATAACGCGCGCAAGCAGATCTCCTCTACTCGCCGTTCAATAGGGGTAGGTTATAGTTGATTTACACGGGGTGACGTATTTGCTATTGGATATCGTCTGAGTGGATTTGGGTATGTTTTTACTGGCCTTTGTATTCGGGTTCGAAATAAAAGTTTAATGCGTACAGCGTCCACTTTTGTATTACGTAATATTTTCGCTAAAGTATCGGTGGAACTCTGCGTATCTTTATACGGGCTTTGCCGATTAAATTTTAAATTTTTGGATTACGCGAAAAAAAAATTTCATTATCGTGCGTCAAAATTGTATTACTTGCGCGATAAAAGTAATGTGCAGAGTTGAGTTGGGTAAATTTTTTTAAGAAAAATTATATGGTAAAGCTATTGAAAGTGTTAGTCGATGATAAACCAGTTAGACCTGGGTTAGGGCATACTGTTATGCAGACGTGTGCTCAAGCGGGAGTTGAAATTCCGCGATTTTGTTACCACGATAAGCTGCTTATTGCTGGTAATTGTCGGATTTGTTTGGTTGAGATTTTGGGGAGTAAAAAATTGGTAGCGTCCTGTGCTGTTCACGTGCTGGATAACATGGTTATATTTACAAATACGGTTCGCGTAAGACTAGCACGCCAACATGTGTTGGAATTTCTTTTAGCTAACCATCCGTTAGACTGCCCAATTTGTGATCAAGGGGGCGAATGCGATTTACAGGACATTGCTTCTGTGTTTGGAGCAGATCGCGGCAGATTTTATGAATTTGAAAAACGCGCGGTGTTAAACAAAGATTTTGGTCCATTAATTCGAACGTCAATGAATCGTTGTATTCATTGTACTAGATGTGTGCGATTTTTATCTTATACCTCGGGATTATCCGTTTTAGGGACATTGGGGCGTGGTGTCTCAACTGAAATTAGCTTATACGTTAATAGTTTTATTTCTGATGAATTATCTGGAAATATAACAGACTTATGCCCTGTAGGGGCTTTGACCTCGAAACCGTATTCTTTTCAGGCACGCCCGTGAGAATTGGTTTCTGTTAGTGGCGTTGACGTTTTTGATACATTAAACGCGAATTTAAGCGTAGATATTTTTGCAAACAAAATTTCTCGCATACTACCTTATGCGAACGAACAAATAAACGAATGCTGATTGTCGAACCGTGCGCGGTATGCGTACGATGGACTTTTTGTACAACGTTTAAGCGTATGCTTGCTAAAAATTAAATTTAAACTGCTAACGTCTGCGTCAACTGCTAGATTAGTTTCTGTTTCGGAATTTTATATAAAATTGACATGAGACTCCGCGGTTTCTTTATTTTTTAGTAAATTATTGAGTGGCACTACTTCTCAATTTTCAACCGCAATCGGTGGGTTATTGGATTTAGAATCAGTAGTAGGGGCGAAGACGTTTTTGGATAATATTGGCGTTGCACCTATTTTGGATATTGAAACTGAGGGGCGTATTTCTGATTTTACGTTTTTGTATTTTTTTAATACCTCGGTTGTGAAGCTAACTCGACTACCAACATTTTGTTTATTGGTGGGGGCTAATTTGCGACTGGAGGCTCCTGTACTGAATTTACGTCTAAATAACTTAGTCAGCGGATTCGGGGTTCCAGTTTATCGAATTGGCGGCGCACCCGTATTTTTATCTTTTAAAACAAAATACTTGTCTAATAATTTAAAAAGTTTTTTTGATATTATGGAGTTTAAGCACGAATTTTGTAAAAATTTTTATATTTCAGCATTCTACCAGGTTCCATTCATTTTGATTGGGCGCGGCGCGCTATTAACGTTTCATGAGGCGGCGTTTGTTGAAACGATGCTAAGTTTTTTTTCAATACTGGGTAAGTTGGCAGTAACAGTAACTTTGAATAATATTAAAACATGAGATTTTAGCTTTTTTGGTTTTATCTACAGTTACAGCGGCCGGCTTCACGCATATGAAGTTGGGTTCCTTTCAGACTCGTTATTGCCGCTATCGCGAACTCTACTGCAAACGCCAGGTTTGAAGCCTGTTTCGGATATTGCAACGTCGATAATATATTCTTTGGGGTTTGATTCGGTGGGCTTACAAGAATTAATAACGCGCTCGTCTAACTTTAACAATTGAATTGTGTACCAAGGCACGCATGGGCATGGTATTGCTGGGTTGGCAGATTTAATACTTCCGTCATTTACTCATGTTGAATCATCAGTTTTTTACAAAAATTTGATCGGATTAGTGACAAAAACGGGCACCGCTTTGTCCTATAATTTTGAATCAAAACCGAACATTGAAATTTTTAAATTATTTACAAACTATGTATACCACGCGTCTTTTAAGTTTGCAAAATTGAATTTTCGGCTTTCGGTGCGATTTAATTGAAATTTACTCGTAAATCATGAAATTTTGTTGTCTAGCAGGTTTTTACTACCATGGCGCAGAATTTTTGACGTGGGGCCTACAGAATCGGGTTTCTGTAGCATCTGGCCGTACACAAACGTTTATCGCGCGTTTTTAAAGAAGCACGATATTGCTGATTTCTGGGGAGTTTACGCTGCGTTCTATAAATGTTTGCTTATGCGTGAGGGACGATACCGTACAGGACACATCCTGCTAACGACGGGTTGTACTAATTACTACTCGGATCCGTCTATCACACTACTTACTGCCTCAAAAACAATGAATTTGTGCTCAAATTTTATAATAAAAAAAAATTTGTCTATACCTGTTATATACTTTTAATTACTTTTTCTATGGATTTATTATCAATTCTTCTTGTTTTATTAAAAACTTTGTGCGTAGTGTTGCCAGTTTTGATTTCTGTAGCATTTTTAACGTTGTTTGAGCGAAAGGTCATGGCTGCGATGCAACGACGGAGGGGTCCGAATATAGTTGGGTTTCTGGGTCTGCTTCAACCTTTTGCCGACGCATTAAAACTACTAGCAAAAGAAACAATTATTCCGTATTCTTCTAATATGTGAATTTTTGTTTTTTCACCAATTTTGTCTTTAACACTGGCGTTAGCATCTTGGGCCGTTATACCGTTTCAGTCAGGGTTGGTTTTAGTGGATTTAAATGTAAGCGTACTGTACATATTTGTTATTTCTTCTCTAGCGGTTTACGCGGTTATAATGTCTGGCTGAGCCAGCAACTCAAAATATTCTTTTTTAGGCTCGCTCCGCTCTGTTGCGCAGATGATTTCATATGAAGTTTCGATGGGATTAATTGTTATGTCAATATTAGTTTGCGTGGGTTCGTTTAACTTTTCAGAGATTGTTGCGGCGCAAGAAGACATTTTTTTTGTGATTCCGCTCTTTCCGTTGTTTATTATGTTCTTTATTTCCGCATTAGCTGAAACAAACCGCCCGCCGTTTGATCTTCCGGAGGCGGAAAACGAATTGGTTGCCGGCTACTTTGTAGAGTACGGTGGAGCTGGTTTTGCGCTATTTTTTATTGCTGAAACGGCAAATATAATTCTAATGAGTTTTTTGACAGTTATTTACTTTTTGGGGGGGTGAGAGATGGGTTTTTTGGGGGCTTCAGCCTTTTGATTAGCGCTGAAGGTCTTATTTTTTTGTTTTGTTTTTGTGTGGGTACGCGCTTCACTTCCACGTTATCGCTATGACCAGTTGATGTTTTTGGGGTGGAAGGTTTTTTTACCAAGCTCGCTTGCTTTATTATTTTTTATAATTAGTGCACTATACTGTTTTGGGGGTTTCCCGACTACAATGGTAATGATTTTTTAGGGTATAGCCGAGTTGATTCGGCGGTATTTAATAACTTGTGTTGCGAACTAATTGACAATCACTAAAGGGGACTATGTTTAAATTTTTAGTATTAGCCTGTGTATTATTTTTTTTATCTATTTGAGGATTTTTTTTGATTAAAAAACATTTAATTTTGTTGTTGATTTCAATCGAACTTATGCTGCTGTCGATTAATTTAAATTTATTTATTTTTTCTGTGTTTTTAGAAGATTTTTTTGGCCAATTTCTTGCACTGTTTGTTTTGACTATAGCTGCATCCGAATCTGCTATTGGGTTAGCAATCTTAATCGGGTATTACCGGTTGAAGGGTACTATTTTTATAAATTTTATAAATATTTTGAAAGGATAACTTCGGGTGGAGGTAAAAAATTATGTGCAAACAGAAAAATACAAAACTAAAACTTTTTATTCCGGCTGGAGCTGCTGCTGCAACACCACCGTTTGGGCCAATACTGGGACAGTACGGCATAAATACAGTCCAATTTTGTAAAGATTTTAATGAAGCAACAGAGGGACTGATGCTATTTTTTAATGAACAAGTTGAGGATGACTTTGGGGGGTTTGTACTTTGTGTAGAAATTTTTATAAACGAAGATCGTACGTATCGTTATGTTATTAATAAACCGCCTGTAAGCTTTATGTTGCGGTTATTAACTAACACGAAACTTGGCGCACCTCGGACTATAACAGGATATATTTCAAAAAGCGAGATTATTTTTTTAGCGCAGTTTAAATTTCCGGGGGTAGTGCTAAAATCTGCATGCCAAACGTTATTAGGTGTGTGCCGGTCTATTGGGATTCGTGTTAAATAAGTGAAATTTAGCTTGAAAGTAACACTATGAAAGTAAACATTAATCAACTGCCGAGCTTAACATCAACGCGACGCGCGAATTTAATAAAATTAACTTCTCTAGATCTTTTAGCAAATAAGAAAATGGCTTCGGCCGCTAAACAACTCAATCGTTTGAGTGTCAGTGCCGGAACTTCCGTACAGGCTTGCCAGGCGCTTTTGAATACAAACGCGTACGTAATTGCTGTTCGTTCTACGGGGGTGGATGCTGTCCGGCTAGCTTTAGAGGGGGGTATCCCGTTAAAGCAAAAAAAAATGTATTCGTTATCGTCTATCAAGGAACTTTATCCGCTATTAGTTGATCAGCCCGATGCCCTTTGACTTATTGATATATTATCGGCGGGTGGTTCGTATTTAATCGAATTTGAAACTTTTGAGGAGTATCTGGTTGGTATTCGCGCACTTATGGAATTTGAGACCTCGGCTTCATCTACAGGGGGGAAATTTGTTGAAATTTTGTTTGTTCGCGAGGAGCAACATTACATTGATTTTCGTTTTGAGAGTCGAGCAAATACGGTTTCTGCGGGACATAAACTATACGGCGGATATGGTTCGAAGGCTGCTATATTACTTGAATTGGTTTCATGCTTACTTGGGGTTACGCAAACACTAGAAGCGCAGTTAACCACAAATATTGCGGGGACAACTCGCGTTGTTTGTGGGAATACGCCGACTGACTCGTAGCGTGACTTTAGGGGCGTTAGATTTTTAGCTAAAAATTTTAAAAAACAGTTGGAATACCACAATTATTTTGAATCCTTATATGTCAACAATTCAACAACTTCTAAAAAATGCGCGTAGACGACGTTATCGCCGGCCTAGACTACTGGCTTTGCAGGGATCGCCGTTCCGTCGTGGAATTATTTATAAAATTACTACAATGACCCCCCGCAAACCTAATTCGGCGAAACGTCGTATCGCTAAGGTGCGTTTAGTGTTTAATATGAAGCGGGTTTTTGCATCTGTTCCCGGCCGTGGTGATAACTTGCATGAGTATTCCGCAGTTATGTTACGTGGTGGGAGCGCAAAAGATTTACCTGGAGTTAATTATGCGTTAATGCGGGGATTACTAGATTTCGCGGCTCCTGAAATTTTTCAACGCATGGCGCGGCGATCTAAGTTTGGCATTAAACGTCCTATTATTTAATTTATGACAAACCCACGTTCTATAAAGAATCATTTTTTAAACTCTTTAATCAAATGCGGGCGAAAACTTTCTGCTGAAAAATTTTTCGTGACAGTACTTATACAACTAAAGCTAAAGAGTGACTTGAGCCCGTATGATATATTTTATTATTCAGCGCTGAATTTACGTCCTCTAGTTTTTTTAAGACCGCTAAAAGTTGGGTCAACGCTATATCGAACCCCAGCTCCGATTACGAACCATAAACGTAGATTGTACGCAATTGCTTTTATTTTGAGTGCAGTTAGGGATTCGCGGGGTTCGATTACTGTGGAACGTGTGCAGGAGGTACTTATGGCCATTTATAACGCGAGTAAAAACGCAGCATTTGAGAAAAAAGTTGTTATGTATGAGGAGGCTATGGGGAACCGGTCATTTATTCGTAGGCTAAGGTATAGTTTATATTAATCTCTAAAATTTTATGCGGGCTTCGACACTTCATTACGGTATAAACCGCGCTCATAAGCGGGCGAAATTAGTTAGCTTCACATTATTGCAGTTGTTGCAGCACAATATTCAGTTAGGGGCTGCTGTTAAATTTAGTTTATTGAGTTCGCAGTGATTTATCTTTGGTGTTCGCCAAAAATTTACAGTTATTACACTTTTTAAAACAGTACTTCATTACCGAATTTTTTTAGAGGTGGTAAAGTTTTCGACAGGTGGTCGCCGTAGATTGCTTTTTGTGAATGAACGTAGATATACCTCAATGATTGTGGGCAACTTAGCAACCTCAATTGGAGAAGCTTTTGTTATGGGGCGTTGAATCGGGGGGTCATTAACAAACTTTAAAAAATTGTGATTTATGTATTACCGTCTTTTACGGGGTAAAGACTCTAATAATTTAACACGCTTTGCGCTTAACTTAAAGCAGTCTTTGCGCGGACTATTTGTTCTTAAATCGTTACCGGGCTTGTCGTTTTTTAACAGCGTAAAGCATAGCTATTGGGGAACTGGGGAAGCTCGCGCTATGTTTGTACCTTCAGGCGGGGTTATTGATACGGATGCTTATCCTTCGTCTATTATGTTTCCTATCCCTGGTAATGACGATGCATTTGGAGCTATTTATTTTTTAAACCGCTTAGTTGCTAAGGTTGTTTTGATTGCAAAAATTACAAGCATGGTGCGTCGGTACGTGGTAATGCGCGAAAAATTAGGACGTTGGCGGGGTCGATTTTGACGAACGCGCCGGAGAAGGGCTAATTATAAGCCGCGTACAGTCCGATATTTTTAGTTTTTTTTTGATACTTTATTTCTGGAGGAATAACTATTTGTTTTTTAGTTGGAATCTATGTTATAGTTTACTAGTGTGTGTTTTACTCAAATTTGGTATATAGACGTCGGGTTTGGCTGATTTTGTAACTTTTGCCGTGGATATATTTATAGGGTAAAAGTGTATTTATATATTCTTTTAAAATTTTTTTCAAAAATACAAATGTAATTTAATACAGTAGTTCGAATTTATTATGATGACAAAGCAAAAAGAAAAATTTATTAGGGAAAAACCTCATTGCAATATTGGAACGATCGGGCATGTTGATCATGGTAAGACAACCTTAACTGCTGCTATAACTAAAGTTTTAGCGAGTAAAGGTACAAACACTAAAATGATGAAATATAGTGATATTGACAAGCACGTAGAAGAGAAGCGTCGCGGTATTACTATTAATGCTGCGCATGTTGAGTACCAAACTGACAGTAGACATTATACTCACATTGACTGTCCGGGGCATCAAAATTATATCAAAAATATGATTACTGGTGCCACTCAAATGGAGGGAGTTATACTGGTGGTTGCTTTAACAGAAGGTCCACAGGAGCAGACACGCGAACACGTGATTCTTGCTAAAGAAGTTGGAATACCTTATATGGTAATTTATGGTAATAAATTGGATGCTGTCTTAGAGCAAGATATGAAACTGTTTGTGGAAATGGAGACTCGTGAACTTGTTACGACGTACTCTTATCCTGAGGATTTGCCCTTTATTATGGGATCTGCCCGAAAAGCTTTAGAAGAGGAGGTTGGGCATGAATCAGAAATGGGTGTTGGTTCGATCGAGCTTTTAATGCGTACTGTTGACAGTTATATAAAGCAACCAGAGCGTCCAGATAACGCGCCCCTATTGATGTCTATCGAGGAAATTTATTCAATTTCAGGTCGTGGAACTGTTGTGACGGGGAAAATTGAGCAGGGAAAATTGGAGGTTGGCGGCGAGATTGAAATTGTAGGAGCAAAAATTTTTAAGACGCTTTGTACTGGGTTAGAAATGTATAATCGGTATATGGATGTAGCAGTAGCAGGGGAAAATGTTGGGGTTTTAGTTCGAGCAGTCGGAAAAAAAGATGTTCGCCGCGGTTATGTTTTAGCACAACCTGGAAGTATTGTACCTATTAAACGTTTTAAGGCGAAAGCGTACTTTTTAACAGCGAAAGAGGGGGGGCGCAAAAAACCTTTTTATTCAAATTATATGCCTCAATTTTTTTTTAGAACTGCAAATATTACGGGATCTTTGACGCTAGAGGAGTCTGTTCAAGTGGCAATGCCGGGGGATACTTTAACGTTTGAGGTTAAATTGCTAGAGGGTGCACCTATTACCGTTGGGCTGAGATTTGCTATGCGGGAGGGGACTGTCACTTTGGGCGCGGGAATTATTCTGGAAATTTTTCCTGAAAACTAGTATTTTAAATTCCGTGGAATTAGTACGGGGGGTTATAACTTTTACGGTTTTTCGGTATACTACTAATTATCAGACAATAATTTTTTATTAGCTTGATTTGTTATGGCAGGAGTATTAGTGGGTTCTTTAACTCAGCGCTATTTGTTGACGCGAGCTAAGCAACTATGTGCGGGGTGATCATTGTCTGGGGGGCGAAATTCGTTCGGACGCATCACTTCTTACAAAAAAGGTTCCTTTAGTTCAAAACGCCTATATAGATTTATTGATTTTTGGCGAAGACTGGCGTCGGATGCCTTTATAGTTAGTTTTATGAAGGATAACTTTCGCTCTAGTACTTTGACGCTTTTGTTTTATCAAACAGGGCTTCTTTCTTACGTTATATTGCCGGATGGTTATAATGTAGGGCACAAACTTCGGTTTAGTGCAAACGTTGGCTCGGTCGGCTCTGCTGCGTTTTTTGCTGGCAATTCGCTGCCTTTGTCCGCTATGTTAGAAGGGGCCGTAATTTTTAATGTAGAGCTGTGACCTACAAAAGGTGCTCAACTTTGTAGAGCTGCTGGGACATACGCAATTATCTTAAATAAACGGGATGGGTTTGTAACTCTTAAACTGCGTTCAGGGTGAAAAATTGTTGTGTCGGATAAATGCTACGGCACAATAGGGATTGCTCCTAACTATGTTCATGTTTATCGCACGTTACGGAAGGCGGGCTTAAATCGTAATTTAGGTCGGCGCCCTACGGTACGAGGTGTTGCTATGAACGCTATTGATCACCCGCATGGTGGTGGGCGCGGAAAAACATCGGGAGGCCCTCGACCGCGTACGCCCTGGGGTAAAATTACGAAGCAGCAAAAAACAGTTTCGAAGAAAGTTCGTAAATCACGTCAATTGATTCGGTTTCGTTAATTTTGATTAATATATTAGCGTGTGCGGGTATACTATAGCTGGTAAAATAGAAGAAATAAAGAGTTACAAATCTACTTACAGTAATTAATTCTGAGTTATGCGATCTAGTTGAAAATTACTTTCAGTTGAATTTCCGTTTCAGCGGGCGAAAAAAAGTTATGAGCTTGAGAAAAAAGCATCTTTAACTCTATGATCAAAAGGTACTCGATTATTTTCTAATTTGTTGGAAAAAGAGCTACATACTTACAATGGGTCGAAGTTTACCTCCGTTGTTGTTAAGAAGGAAATGTTGGGTTTGTTTTTAGGTAGCTTTGTGCTAACAAAGCGCATTACATCTGATATTCACCACAAAACAAAACGTAATAAGCGTGGACGGCAAAAAAAGAAAAAAAAATAAAATTTTTTGATTAGAAATGTATAATAGAAAAAGAGTATATGGGGCATTTAATTAATCCAGCTGGATTACGTGTTGGCTATTTTAGTAATTGGTCAGACTTATGGGCGACTTCTAATAATTTAGTATATGCTGAGATACTACATAACACGCTTTCGTTTAGACGCGTTATGGCATTATTTTTTCAGAATTTCGTAACGGACCGTTACAGTATCATGTATAGTCATTTCACAGTAGAGGTGTTTGACTTAACAAAGATAAAACTAAAGTTGTATTTTTACGACGGAATAGTAGAGCAAAAATTAGCTCATCTAGTACAACAACTTTCGAAGTTTCGTCGGCAAAAATTGCGAACCCATCGTCGAGTTCTCCGCCGATTTTGAAAAATTAAACCGGTTAGACTATTGCGGTCGCGCTTGCTTTATTTGTGGAGGTACTACGAGTATTTAACAGCGCGGCAAATTATTTTTTTTTTTATATATTTTTTATATATGGGTATAAGTAGTTTATCTCCTGACTCGTTTTTTGATTTACTACGTTACTACTTTATTGTTTTAGCTGCGGAATGAACTGCGCTAGTAAAGAGAAACTATTCGATATCGATTTTTGCTTTTGTTAAATATTACGTTAAAATGTTAGTTTTTAAAGGGTTCAACGCGGAGTCGTCCAAATCTCATCGTTTGCACTGCGCAGGATCGGTTTCAGATTTTTCTATATTTTTTAAGGCCTTGGACGAATCGATTCATTATTGGCGAAAGCAGCAAAATTTTTTTTCTTTATTGATTTCAAAAAATAAAATAAGTTACAAAAGCATTTATGCAAAATTTTTGAATCCCGCTAAAGCGGCGAGCAACTTTGCAAATTTTTTTTTTGTTGCATTTTTTAGAGTGTACTTGCTTAGCTTTAGACAACCAAAATTTTTTAAATTTGTAAATTTTACATTGTCTAAGATTTTTCGGTTTTTGGGTGTATTAGATACAACAGTCGAATTTTTTGGTATAGATAACGATTCAATTTCTGCGTCTTTTTTGGCTCGATATATCGCTAGGAAAATAGAAATGCGATTTCAAATAAAAGAACTTTTTACTCCAATTGGTCGCGAGATGCGGCACTTGATGCGTAATACTTCTGCATTATTTGGGTATAAGTTACAGTTTGTTGGGCGATTAACTCGTCGTGGGCGGGTTCGAACAACATGAAAGCTGGGGGGTAGTATTCCTGCTAGTCGTGTTTCGGCCCAAGTTGAGCATTCTTTATATGTCGGAATTTTGAGAAATGGGGTATGTTGTGTGCGCGTTTGACTTTATCGCCATAAAAGTTATGGAAATTATAACGCTAATTTTATTTATAGGGTACGGGTGTAGCGATTATTTTGTTGTTAAGTTATACGTATGTTTAGTGCACCACAAAAATTAAAATTTAAAAAATTTCATAAATTAAAGTTTAATACAAAAAGAACTGAGAATCGATTTTTTTGTCCTAAATTCGGGGATTACGGGTTGCAGGCATTAAATTTTGGGAAAATTACAGCTGCTCAGTTAGAGTCGGGGCGTTTAGTGATTCGCAGATTTTCTAAAAAACAAGCTTTTTTACGGATCAGTGTTTTTCCTTATGCAGCAATTAGCAAAAAACCGACGTCGGCTCGAATGGGTAAGGGTAAGGGTAAACCATCCGGGTGGGTTTGTCCTGTGAAGCGCGGGCGCATTATATATGAAATTTCCTCGATAGGGGGGAAATTTAAAGATAATTTGCCGTTGCACGCCTTTTCCTTAGTTAACCGAAAATTACCTCTAAAATCGAAAGCGGTCCGGCTGATTTACTAGCATTGTTTCCAGAATTACGAAATCGTAATAACATATATTGATAAAATTTGGTTTGGATGAAAAATTAGAAAACTATGGTGTGTTTTTTAACGAAGATAAAAATTGCAGATAACAGCGGGGCACGTTTGGCTCAGTGCATTAAATTGCTTGGTGGATCATTACCAAAGCGAGCGTTACCCGGTAAAATTGTCATTGTTGTTGTAAAGCGTGCAGATCCTTTAAAAAAGAAATTTAAAGCTGGTGCAATCTCGCGCGCTCTTGTAGTATGTGTTGCTGCAGTGTTTTTTCGTGGGTGTGGGGTTTGGCTTCGCTTTGGACATAATGCTGTTGTATTAACTAACAAAAAGGCGGCGCCTTACGGACGACGCTTGCGGGGCCCCTTTTTAAAGGAGATCTGTATAAAATATAATTTACTGGGTACAGTTACACGATTTATGATTTAAATTTTACTATGATTCTTTGTGTAAGGAAATATAATGTTGCATCTGTTTTGACAAAGACACTGCGTACGTCTTTTATAGACAAATTAAACGCAAAAAACACATTTTTTTGTGCTAAGGGGGTCGCGGCATCAGTATATATTGAGATGAAAAATTTGGAAGATTTTGATAGCGTACGTTTGATAGCCGCGCATTTTATTTTATATCTTTTGACGGGATGTCGTCCTTACGTAGCTAGGTTTGGCTTATTTCAAACTTTTAAAGAGAAGGAGTACGATGTTGTTGTGCGGGTTGATGTACGAAAGCAGGCGTTACTGCGTTTAATAGAAGCTTTATCTTACGAAATTTTTCCATTTATCGCGAAGGCTGACTGTACGTCGCAGATTAACATAGTAAAGAAAGGTATTGTGGTTGGATTTACCATATCAGATTTAAGTTTTATTCGTGTAGTTGAGACACATTCGATTTTTTTTAAGTGGCACGACCGTATAAAGATAAATTTTTCTTTCTTTAACGCGACTGTCGACTTTGTTGATGTGTATTTCTCATCTTTTAAGATAAACTGGAAGCAGTTTTGGGGGACTAAATTTATTAAGTAAAAAAATTTTTGGAGAGAGAAAAAAGTATATACGCATTAAAATAGTTTATATTTATGGTATCTTATTTTAGAACTAAAGATCGTCGAGTTCGCAGCTTAGCAGCGTTATATGAACTATCCGCGCTACGTTTAAAATTTTTTTTGCGAAATGCGAATTTAACGCTAACAGTGCGTCAGAAGTTTTTTTTAATGAGCAACGCGAAACTTCGAAAGAACTCTAAGTTTTTGGTACGGGGGCGTAACCGTTGTTTGTTGACGACACGTGCTGGATCAGTTTTTCGTTACTTTCGTTTATCGCGAATAATGAGTAAAGACCTGGCGTCTAATGGATTTTTAACTGGGGTTAGAAAATCATCTTGGTAGTGCAATTAGCTAATTATTCATACATTTATGGTCAATCTATTAGCTGACTTTGTTGTTCGCTTTAACGTTGCTGCAAAAAAAAATAGTGAATTTTTTTTTGTTCCCTACTCAAAAACAAATTTTAAAATCATTGAATTACTCTACTTGTACCGCTGTATCCGAACCTTTTCTTACGAAGTTCATCCCACGACGAAAGTATTACGTCTTAAAGTTGCGCTGTTTTTTTTTGAAAACAAGTCTTTAATTCGTAAGTTGGATTTGATTTCTAGGCCGGGGGCGAAAATATATTGGTCTGCTTCTGAATTTGCTTATAAATTTAGTAGAAACAATTTTCAAGGATTTTTTATATTATCAACACAAACCGGGATTTGTTCCAGTAATGAGTTGTGACTTTCAAACAAGTTATTGTCACCTATAGGAGGTGAAGTTCTTTTAAAAGTTAATTTATAGTTTCTTGGGATTTATGGTTAATCGAACGTTTTTAAAAAAAAAA
>Ga0058868_1056717_pt1 | contig 22893 bp, 11 predicted proteins | sample TNRReaAerobicRNA_2_FD_59631 | JGI IMG/M metagenome (GOLD analysis project Ga0058868, IMG submission 59631) | Wastewater treatment Type I Accumulibacter community from EBPR Bioreactor in Madison, WI, USA - TNR Reactor, Time F- 52min-Aerobic_ RNA... | ecosystem: Engineered > Bioreactor > EBPR >...
TTGGCGGCAGTGCCAATCGCCGCCAGGCCGGCGACGCCAGCACCGGCAATGAAGACCTTGGCCGGCGGAACCTTGCCAGCCGCCGTGATCTGGCCGTTGAAGAAGCGACCGAAGGCGTTGGCGGCCTCGATGACAGCGCGGTAGCCAGCGACGCCAGCCTGGGAGGTCAACGCGTCCATCTTCTGGGCGCGCGAGAGCGTGCGCGGCAGCGAGTCGATGGCCAGCACGGTCGCCTTGCGCGCAGCGAGTTGCTGCAGAAGCTCGGGGTTCTGGGCCGGCCAGATGAAGCTCACCAGAGTGCCGCCTTCGCGCATCAGGCCAACTTCCCCGGACGACGGGCCGCGTACCTTGAAAATGATATCCGAAGACGACCATAGCCTGGCCGCATCGCCGACAATCTCGGCGCCGGCGGCGCGATAGGCGTCGTCCGATATATTGGCGGCATCGCCAGCGCTCGATTCGACGGCGACTGCGAAGCCCAGTTTGATCAGTTTCTCAACGACTTCAGGGACGGTGGCAACCCGTTTTTCCCCGACAGCAGTCTCCCTTGGCACTCCGATTGTTAACGCCATACGGCCCTCCATCACTGATTTTTTTGTCTCTGCGTCATTCAAACCGCTCCGCCCCTAGCGGAGCCCGCTTGCGCTCAAGCGGCGAACTCGTCATTCGTCGCCTCGTTGTCGTTGCTTCTCCGTTGAAAACACCGCGCCGTTCGCTGGTCGGTACCGGGCAACTGGGCCGACTTCAGCCGATCTTTTTCTCGCTCTCCGTCGACTGGGCGGCAGCTTACCACAAGCCCCGGGCGGACTTTAACGCAAAATTCGCGCCAGCGACTCGTGAGTCTGGCGCAGCGCGCGGTCGAAGTGCTTGCCTTCGGCACAACGGTGACCGGAGATCAGCCGGCGTCGGTGCGGCCAGGAGGGCCAGCGGTGATGACTCGCCGGTTGGAGGGGTTTCGCGAAGCCGCCGCCGTACACGGGCAGGGCGGCGGCAGAACTGCAGTGCCGAGGATGAGAACGTCTTGGCGGACGCTCAATGTTCAAGCACTTCGCTGGCACGACCCGTTGGTGGTGGCCAGAGAGCCAGCGTCACGCGCCGCGCCACACGCGCTTCAGCCCGGGCGTCGGCCTGCAGGCCTGCGGCCGACGCTTGAAGTGAAAAGATCAGACGACGCCTTGATCGATCATCGCGTCAGCAACCTTGCGGAAGCCCGCGATGTTGGCGCCCAGCACGAGGTTGCCGGGCTGGCCGAACTCCTTGGCCGTCTCGCTGGCGCTGCGATAGATGTTGGTCATGATCCGGCGCAACTTGGCGTCGACTTCCTCGAATGTCCATTGCAGCATGCTGGCGTTCTGGCTCATCTCCAACTGGCTGGTGGACACGCCCCCGGCATTGGCTGCCTTGGCCGGGCCATAGGCGATCCCCGAAGCCAGGAAGGTGTCGATCGCCTCCTGGGTGGAGGGCATGTTGGCGCCTTCCGAAACGCAGACGCAACCGTTCTTCAGCAGTTCCCTGGCATCCTCGACGGTCACCTCGTTCTGCGTCGCACTCGGGAAAGCTGCTTCGCAAGGCACCGACCAGACGCCGTTGCGGCCGATCGGGTAGTTCTCGACCGGCGTGTAGACCGCGCTCGGCCGCTCCTCGACATAGCGCGTCAGGCGTGTCCGCTCAACTTCCTTGAGGCGCTTGAGAAGATCGAGGTCGATTCCCGATGCGTCGTAAATCATGCCGTTGGAGTCGCTGACCGTGACCGGCCTGGCGCCGACCTGGTACAGCTTCTCGACCGTGTAGATGGCGACGTTGCCGGAGCCCGAAACACTACACACCTTGCCCTCGAGCGAGTCGCCACGCTCTGCCAGCATGTCCTGAGCGAAATAAACCGCGCCGTAGCCGGTGGCCTCGGTACGCGCCAGCGATCCACCCCAGTTGAGCCCCTTGCCGGTCAGCACGCCCTCATAGCGACCGGTCAGTCGCTTGTACTGGCCATAGAGGTAGCCGATCTCCCGGCCTCCGACGCCGATGTCGCCGGCCGGGACATCGATGGTTGCGCCAATGTGCCGGAACAGCTCGGTCATGAACGACTGGCAGAAACGCATGATTTCGTTATCGGATTTGCCTTTCGGATTGAAGTTCGAGCCCCCCTTGGCGCCACCGATGGCCAGACCGGTCAGCGAGTTCTTGAAAATCTGTTCGAAGCCGAGGAACTTGATGATCCCGGCGTTGACGTTCGGATGAAAGCGCAGGCCGCCCTTGTAAGGACCCAGGGCAGAATTGAACTCGATGCGATAGCCCTTGTTGACCTGCACCTCGCCGCGGTCGTCGATCCAGGCCACCCGGAAGAGGATCTGTCGTTCAGGTTCGACGACGCGCTGGATGATGTTGTGCTTCTGATACTTGGGGTTGCGCTCCAGGAGGGGATCGAGCGAGGACAAGACTTCCTCCGCAGCCTGGTAGAACTCGGTCTGGGCAGGGCTGCTTTGCTTGAGGTAGTTGATTGTTTCGGTGATATAGTGAGGCATCGGTGAAATCCACTTAGGTGAGCGTGAATTGAAAACCGCAAGGCGATTGCTCGGCGGAACTTGCACTCTGTTGGTGCAGGGCGAAGATTGTAATCGATTGCGCCCAAAAATGGTGCGCGAAGCATGGGTATTGGCGAGTTGCACAGCCGCTCCGTCCGCTGCCTGCTGCCCTTGTCGCGCGCTGCGAGCGAGGTGCCGGCCAGTGCCGATGCCCCGGGGTGCGGTCCGCGCTTGCGGGGCATCGCTGCGGCCGTGGATGGCAGTGAGCGAGCGGAGGCCATGGCGGCAGTCGATGCACAGGTAAGCACCGGGCTAGCAGGACTGGACCGGGTCTTCCGCGGAATCATGGCCGGCGACAACATCGTCTGGTACGTCGACAGCGTCGACGACTACGTGCCCTTGGTGCAACCGTTTGTCCGCTACGCGCGCGACAAGGGGCGCAAGCTGGTGTATTTTCATTTCGCGCGCCACCGTGCTCTGATGCCCGAGGAGCAAGGAGTCGACATCCAGGTGCTCGACCCAGGCGAGGGATTCGAGACTTTCCTCAGCGCCATCCACGACACCATCGAGCGCAGCGGCCGCGGTGCCTGCTACGTCTTTGACTGCCTGTCGGATCTGGCGGCCGATTGGTACAGCGATCAGATGCTGGGCAACTTTTTTGCGCTCACCTGCCCGTTTCTCTACGATCTGGAAACTGTCGCCTATTTTGCGCTGCTGCGCGGTCACCACTCGTTTCATGCCACGGCTCCGATTCTCGACACGACGCAGATCTTCAGCGAGGTTTACGAACACCGTAACGAACTGTACATCCGCCCGCTGAAGGCCCAGCAGCGCCACTCGCCCACCATGTACATGCTGCATGTATGGCGCGGCAACGATTTCCTGCCGGTGACTGACAGCGTTACGATCTCGGAGATTCTGACTCGCTTTCCATGGGCCGGTCTGAATGCCAGCGATCCGCGCCTCGACATCTGGAACCGTACGTTCCTCGAAGCCGAGGAAGTACTCGAAGCGCAGCGGCAGCAGGTTCACTGCGCCGAGCTGGTTCTGGAACTGCTGGAACGTACCTTGCGGATGCTCGTTTCCCGCGACGAGCGGGTGATCCGGCTGGCCCGCCAGCACCTGACGCTGGGCGATATCCTCGCCATCAAGCGGCGCATGATCGGCACCGGCCTGATCGGTGGCAAGACCGTCGGTGTCCTCGTCGCGCGGGCGATTCTCAAGCAGGCCAGACCACGCTGGAACGAGCTGCTGGAGATTCACGATTCGTTCTTCATCGGCTCGGACGTCTTCTACACCTTTCTCGTCCGCAACGGCTGCTGGTGGGTGCGCGCCAAGCAGAAGAACGTGGCGACCTTCCTGGAGGGAGCGGAAACCGCCCGCAGGCGCATCCTGCGCGGTGACTTTCCCGACTACATCCTGCAGCAGTTCTCCGACATGCTCGATTACTTCGGGCAGTCGCCGATCATCGTCCGCTCGAGCAGCCTGCTGGAGGACAACTTTGGCAACGCCTTCGCCGGGAAATACGACAGCGTTTTCTGCGTGAGTCAGGGCCCGCGCGAGAAGCGCCTTGAGGATCTGCAGGCAGCGGTGCGCACGATCTATGCCAGCACGATGAGCGAACGGGCGTTGAACTACCGCGCCCGGCGCGGGCTTCTCGACCGCGACGAGCAGATGGCGCTACTGGTGCAGAGAGTTTCGGGTGTGCAGCAAGGCGCCCTGTTTTACCCGCACGTGGCCGGCGTCGGACTGTCTTTCAACCCCTACGTCTGGAGCGAACAGATCGATCCCGAAGTGGGAATGGTGCGTCTGGTGATGGGCCTGGGGACCCGTGCGGTAGATCGTTCCGACGACGATTACACGCGCGTGGTGTCACTCAGCGACGCGCAGCGCCGGCCGGAAAGCAATTTCGACAGCGTCCGCCAATACTCGCAAAAACGCATCGACGTGCTGGATCTGGAAGCCAATCAACTGACGACGCGGCAGTTTGCCGAGCTGGCGCGGCAGAGCCCGAAGCTGCCGCTGCAGATGGTCGCCTCGCTCGATTATGACCTCGAACAACGAGCCCGCGAACGCGGCATGCAGAATGTCTTCCCCTGGGTGCTGACCTTCGAACAATTGCTGCAGAAGACCGCATTCGTCGCTGACATGCGCGAGTTGCTGGCGACTCTGGAAGGCGCCTACGACTATCCGGTGGACATCGAATTCACGGTGAACGCGATCGGCGATCAGCACTACCGGATCAATCTGTTGCAGTGCCGACCGTTCCAGGTGCGCGAGGCGGGAACGATCGCCGACCCGCCGGCGCACCTCCAGCCCGAGCGCATCGTCATGGAGGCGCACGGCGCGGTCATCGGCCATAGCCGAATTGGGACGATCAACCGGGTGGTCTACGTGGTGCCGGCGGTCTATGGCCAGTTGCCGCTCGGCGAGCGGCACAAGATTGCCCGTCTGGTCGGTCAGGTCATGCGTCTTCGCGATCAGCAAGCGGACAAGAGCATCCTCCTGATCGGACCGGGGCGCTGGGGAACGGCTTCGCCCGACCTGGGCGTGCCCGTCCGGTTTGCCGAAATCAATACCGCGGCAGTGCTCTGCGAAGTCGTCAGCATGCACGACGGGCTCATTCCGGACGTGTCGCTCGGCACGCACTTCTTCAGCGACCTCGTCGAAACCAATATCCTGTATCTGGCCATCTTTCCCCAACGTGCCGACAACCGCCTGAACACCCGCCTGCTCGAGCAGCAGCACAACCGACTGGCCGAGTTGCTGCCGGCGGCCGCGGAGTGGGCAAATTGCCTGCGGGTCATCGATCTGCCCAGCGATACCAACCCCTCGGCGTTGCGACTGAACGCCAACACGCTTCGCCAGCGTGTCTGCTGCTATCTGGAAGCGCCCGCGAGCGTCTAGAGCACTGGCTTGCCAGAACGGCCGCGCGGCAATCGCGGCGACACCCCTGCGACGCCCCAGCGGTGGGCCCTTGTCCCCGGTGGCCGCCTGAGCTAGCAGAGAGCCGCTCCCGGCCAGACGCTCCGGTTGCCGGGCCCCGAACAGCCGGGTCTCTGCTCGTTCGGGCATGGCGTTTGCTTTAAAGCTAAAATGCGCGGCCGAGCTTCTCTGAGGCCGTGCAAGAGCCTTGGGCGCCGCATTCTGGTGCCAAAGCGACGATCTGGCGCACTTTTGTGGTGCGGCGCAACATCTTGAAGGCCCCCCCCTTTCAGGGTATAGTCGCCAGTCCCCGAAAAGCCTCCGGCCGCTCGCCTTGGCGTCCGGCTGCGGGCCGTTCCAGCCAGCGGTCGCCTGGGTACCGCGTCTTTGTTTTGTGAGGATTCGAGCGTGATTGATTCCGCCATACCTGAAGGGCAGGGGCTGTACGACCCGGCCAACGAGCACGACGCCTGCGGCGTCGGTTTTGTCGCACATATCCGGGGCAAGAAGAGTCATTCGATCATTGAGCAAGGCCTGCTGATCCTCAAGAACCTCGATCACCGCGGGGCGGTGGGCGCCGATCCGCTGATGGGCGACGGTGCCGGTATCCTGATCCAGATTCCTGACGCCTTCTTCCGCGCGGAGATGGCCGGGCAGGGCGTCCAGTTGCCGCCACTCGGCGAATATGGCGTGGGAATGGTGTTTCTGCCCAAGGAGTCGGCTTCGCGCCTGGCGTGTCAGGAAGAAATCGAGCGCGCCGTGCGCTCGGAGCATCAGGTTGTTCTGGGCTGGCGCGACGTGCCGATCGACCACGCCTTGCCGATGTCGCCGACCGTGCGCACCCGCGAACCGGTGATCCGCCAGATCTTCATCGGTCGTGGTCCGGACATCATGGTCACCGACGCGCTCGAGCGCAAACTCTATGTGATACGCCGCCGGGCGGCCAACGCCATTCAGGCGCTCGGGCTGAAGCACAGCAAGGAGTTTTATCAGCCGTCGATGTCAGCGCGGACGGTGGTCTACAAGGGATTGCTGCTCGCCGAGCAGGTTGGCGAGTACTACACCGACCTCAGGGATGAGCGCTGTGTCTCGGCAATGGCGTTGGTCCATCAGCGTTTCTCGACCAACACCTTCCCGACCTGGCAGCTTGCCCACCCGTTCCGGATGATTGCGCACAACGGCGAGATCAACACCCTGCGCGGGAACTACAACTGGATGCGGGCGCGTGAGAAAGGTACCTGGTCACCGCTGCTTGGCGCCGATCTGGAAAAGATCTGGCCGCTGATTTATCCCGGGCAGTCGGATTCCGCCTCCTTCGACAACGCGCTCGAACTGCTGGTGATGGGCGGCTATTCGCTGGCGCACGCGATGATGATGCTGATACCCGAAGCCTGGGAGTCGCATACGCTGATGGACGAGCAGCGAGGCGCTTTCTACAAATATCACGCGGCGATGATCGAGCCGTGGGATGGTCCGGCCGCCGTCGCATTTACCGACGGGCGGCAGATTGGTGCAACGCTCGATCGCAACGGCCTGCGTCCGGCGCGCTATCTGGTCACCGACGACGACCTGGTGGTGATGGCGTCGGAAGCCGGCGTCCTGCCGATTCCCGAGGAGCGGATCATCAAGAAGTGGCGCCTGCAACCGGGCAAGATGTTCCTGATCGATCTCGAGCAGGGACGCATCATCGATGATGCGGAACTCAAGGAAACGCTGTCGCGCACCAAGCCTTATCAGGACTGGCTGAGTCGCATCAACATCAAGCTCGACGAACTGCCGGTGCCGAAGAACGTCCCGGTGGCCCCCAGCACGGCTGCGCTGCTTGACCGTCAGCAGGCTTTCGGTTACAGCCAGGAAGACCTGAAGTTCATTCTCGAGCCGATGGCCACCTCGGGCGAGGAGGCCACGGGTTCGATGGGCAACGATTCACCACTGGCCGTCCTGTCGAACAGAAGCAAGCCGCTGTTCAACTATTTCAGGCAGCTCTTTGCGCAGGTGACCAATCCGCCGATCGACCCGATTCGCGAGCAACTGGTGATGTCGCTGGTGTCGTTCATCGGTCCCAAGCCCAACCTGCTCGGGATCAACGAGATCAACCCGCCGTATCGCCTCGAGGTTGCGCAGCCGGTACTCGATTTCGACAACATGGCGAAACTGCGCCGCATCGCGACCTTCACCGGCAACAAGTTCCACTCGGCCGAACTCGATATCTGCTATCCGCTGGCCTGGGGCAATGAAGGGGTCGAAGCTCGCCTGGCCTCGCTGTGCGCCGAAGCCGAGGATCACGTCCACAAGGGATCGAGCATCCTCATCGTTTCGGACCGTCGGATCGATGGCGAACACGTCGCGATCCCGGCCTTGCTGGCCACCTCGGCCGTGCATCACCACCTGGTCACCAAGGGCCTGCGCACCCGGGTCGGGCTGGTGGTCGAAACCGGCGCCGCCCGTGAAACGCATCATTTCGCCCTGCTTGCCGGTTACGGGGCAGAAGCCGTGCACCCCTATCTGGCGCTGGAAACGCTGCAGCAGTTGGTCGGTGGCGATGCCGAGAAGGGCGACAAGGCGATCAAGCACTTCATCAAGGGCGTCGGCAAGGGTCTGCTCAAGGTGATGTCGAAGATGGGCATCTCGACCTACATGTCCTATACCGGCGCGCAGATCTTCGAAGCGGTGGGTCTGCAGAAGAAGATGGTCGACAAGTACTTCACCGGCACCTCGACGCAGGTCGAGGGGATTGGCGTGTTCGAAGTCATGGAAGAGGCGATACGCCTGCACCGGCAGGCCTTCGGCAACGACCCGGTGCTGGCGACGATGCTCGACGCCGGTGGGGAATACGCCTATCGCGTGCGTGGAGAAGAGCACATGTGGACACCGGATGCGATTGCCAAGCTGCAACACTCGACGCGTACCGGCAAGTACGAGACCTACAAGGAATACGCCAGGCTGATCAACGACCAGACGCGGCGACACATGACCCTGCGTGGTCTGTTCGAGCTGAAGCCCGCCGGACCGCCAGTGCCGCTCGCCGAGGTCGAGCCGGCGAAGGAGATCGTCAAGCGTTTCGCCACCGGCGCGATGTCCCTCGGGTCGATTTCGACCGAAGCGCACAGTACGCTGGCGATCGCGATGAACCGGCTGGGCGGCAAGTCGAATACCGGCGAGGGGGGTGAAGACCCGGCTCGTTTCAAGCTGCTGAAAGGCGGCGAGATGGTTTCCGATGTCGTCGGCAAAACGCGCATCGAGCGCGATTACCAGTTGCAGCCGGGCGACAGCCTGCGTTCGGCGATCAAGCAGGTGGCTTCCGGGCGTTTCGGGGTCACCGCCGAGTATCTGGTCAATGCCGATCAAATCCAGATCAAGATGGCGCAGGGCGCCAAGCCCGGGGAAGGCGGGCAGTTGCCGGGACACAAGGTTTCCGAATACATCGGCTTTCTGCGTTATTCGGTGCCCGGCGTCGGGCTGATCTCGCCGCCGCCGCACCACGACATCTACTCGATCGAAGACCTGGCGCAGCTCATCCACGACCTCAAGAACACCAACCCGCGGGCGTCGATCAGCGTCAAGCTGGTTTCCGAAGTCGGCGTTGGAACGGTCGCCGCCGGGGTCACCAAGGCCAAGGCCGACCATCTGGTGATCGCCGGCCATGATGGCGGAACGGGTGCCAGTCCGCAGTCCTCGATCAAGCATGCCGGCTCGCCCTGGGAACTCGGGCTGGCCGAGACCCAGCAGACGCTGGTGCTCAACCGGCTGCGCGGGCGCGTGCGGGTGCAGGTCGATGGGCAGATGAAGACCGGTCGTGATGTGCTGATCGGGGCGCTGCTGGGTGCCGACGAATTTGGTTTCGCCACCGCGCCGCTGGTCGTCGAAGGCTGCATCATGATGCGCAAATGCCATCTCAACACCTGTCCGGTGGGTGTCGCGACGCAGGACCCGGTCTTGCGCCGCCGGTTCTCGGGGCAGCCCGAGCATGTGGTGAATTTCTTTTTCTTTATCGCCGAGGAAGTGCGCGAACTGATGGCGCAGCTCGGTCTGCGCAGCTTCAACGAACTGATCGGCCGCTGCGACCTGCTCGACATGCACCAGGGGATCGATCACTGGAAGGCCAGGGGGCTGGACTACAGCCGCATCTTCCAGCGGCCGGAAAACAGGACCGGCGCACCGGTGTTCCAGTGCGAACAGCAGGATCATGGGCTCGCCAAGGCGCTGGATAACCGGCTCATCGAACTCGCCCGGCCGGCCATCGAGCGCGGCGAGAAGGTGATCATCGAGTTGCCGGTGCGCAACGTCAATCGTACCGTCGGGGCGATGCTCTCGGGTCGGATAGCCGAGCGTTACGGACACGCCGGACTGCCCGAAGACACCATCCACATCCAGCTCAACGGCACCGCCGGCCAGGCTTTCGGCGCCTTTCTGGCACGCGGCGTGACGCTTGATCTGGTGGGTGAAGGCAACGACTACGTCGGCAAGGGCCTGTCGGGCGGCCGGATTGTCGTTCGTCCCAATGGCGGTTTTCGTGGCGAGAGCCGCAGCAACATCATCATCGGCAACACCGTCCTCTATGGGGCGACCGAAGGCGAAGCCTTTTTCGCCGGCGTCGCCGGTGAGCGCTTTGCCGTCCGTAACTCGGGCGCCACCGCCGTCGTCGAGGGCGTCGGTGATCACGGCTGCGAGTACATGACCGGTGGGACGGTGGTCGTGCTCGGCATGACCGGTCGCAACTTCGCTGCCGGCATGTCCGGCGGCGTGGCCTATGTTCTCGACGAGGAAGGCACCTTCGAGTCGCGCTGCAACATGGCGCAGGTATCACTCGAGCCGGTCGAGGAGGAACTGGCCGCGCGCCAGGGCAGCGACGCCGGCGACGACCTCGAGGGCCACGGCAAGGTGGACGTTCGTCATCTCGGCGAGATCGACGAAGTGCTGCTCAAGGGACTGGTCGAGAAGCACTATCGTTTTACCGGCAGCCGGCAGGCGCTGCGCGTGCTCAATGACTGGGAGCGCTATCGCCGGCGCTTCGTCAAGATCATGCCGCACGAGTACCGGCGAGCACTCAGCGAAATGGCGGCGAAAAAGCAACTGGAGGCAGCATAGCGATGGGTAAGCCCACTGGATTCATCGAGTTCCAACGTCTGGCCGAGGCAGCCGAGCCGGCCCCGGCGCGTATCAGGCATTACCGCGAGTTCGTTCGCGTCCTGAGCGACGAACAGGCGAGCCTGCAGGGCGCGCGGTGCATGGATTGCGGCATTCCTTTCTGCAATACCGGTTGCCCGGTCAATAACATCATTCCCGACTGGAACGACCTGGTATACCGCGGCAACTGGCAGCAGGCGCTGGCGGTGCTGCACTCGACCAACAATTTTCCCGATTTCACCGGTCGAATCTGCCCGGCGCCCTGTGAAGCGGCGTGCACGCTGAATATCAACACCGATCCGGTGGGCATCAAGTCGATCGAGCACGCGATCGTCGACAAGGGCTGGGAAATGGGCTGGATCGTCCCGCAACCGCCGCCCTTCAAGACCGGGAGAAAGGTCGCCGTGGTCGGCTCCGGCCCGGCCGGCCTGGCCGCGGCGCAGCAACTGGCGCGTGTCGGGCATGCGGTGGTCGTTTTTGAGAAGAGTGATCGTATTGGCGGTCTGTTGCGTTACGGCATCCCCGACTTCAAGCTCGAGAAGTCGCATATCGACCGCCGCGTCGAGCAGATGCAGGCCGAGGGCGTCGAGTTCCGTGTCGGCCAGGAGGTGGGCGGTACGTCTGCCAGTGCGCTGCCGGTGGCTCGGCTGCTCGCCGAGTTTGATGCCGTCATCGTTGCCGGCGGTGCCGAGTCGCCGCGCGACCTGACGGTGCCCGGCCGGGATCTCGACGGCGTACACTTCGCCATGGAGTTCCTCCCGCAACAGAACAAGGTCAACGCCGGCGATCGGCTGTCGTCGCAGATCATGGCCACCGGCAAGCGGGTCGTGGTCATTGGCGGCGGCGATACGGGTTCCGATTGCGTCGGTACGAGCAACCGTCACGGGGCACTGTCGGTGACCCAGTTCGAGGTCATGCCGCAACCACCGCAGGAGGAGAACAAGAGCCTGACCTGGCCGTACTGGCCAATGAAGCTGCGCACCTCGTCGTCGCACGAGGAAGGTTGCGCGCGCGATTTCGCCGTGTCGACCAAGGAGTTCGTCGGCGAGAACGGCAAAGTAAAGGCACTCAAGGTGGTTCGCGTCGACTGGAGCGAGGGCCGGATGAGCGAAGTTCCGGGTAGCGAGGTCGAGATTCCGGCTGACCTGGTCTTGCTGGCCATGGGCTTTGTCGCGCCGCTCCGGCAGGGTCTGCTCGAACAGTTGGCGGTGGAACTCGACGCGCGCGGCAACGTCAGGGCGAGCACCGATGGTGAAGGCTGCTACGCGAGCAGCGTGCCGAAGGTGTTTGCCGCCGGCGACATGCGCCGCGGTCAGTCGCTCGTCGTCTGGGCGATACGCGAAGGGCGGCAGTGCGCGCGTGAGGTCGATGCCTTCCTGATGGGCCGGTCTGATCTGCCGCGCTGAGCGTGTCTGGCGGGCGCCTGCCCGCCGCGCCTTGGTGGCGAGGTGCTTGGCGGTGACCGAACACCGCGTGCTCTCGCCGTCGTATACTGGTGGCCATCGCACTTTCGCTGCCGGCAACCGGGCACCATCGTCTGACCGGCGACGGCGGCGGAAAGCGGGGCTGAACGTGACATTGTTGTCAGTTCTTCCCGACCGGACCTGAAACAATACGTTTCAGCAAAGCGATGATCGGTGCCCGCCGAAACCTCGGGTGCCGCCAGCTTCGGTCGATGCTCCGCCCGCATGCCTGCTCGGGAGGCAGCGACTTCCGGCAACAGGAAAAAGACCAACCGTAGCGTCTCACCGGGTCTCTGCTCATGAATATCGTCATTCTTGCCGCCGGGCAAGGCAAGCGCATGCACTCCAATCTGCCCAAGGTGCTGCATCCTGTGGCCGGCAAGGCGCTGCTTTCACATGTCATCGACACGGCTCGCCACCTCGGCCCACAAGCGCTGTGTATCGTCTACGGCCACGGTGGCGAGGCAGTGCGCACGGCGGTCGATGCGCCGGATCTGGTCTGGGTTCTGCAGGAGCCCCAGCTCGGCACCGGGCATGCCGTCATGCAGGCCTTGCCCTACCTTGCCGAGGCCGGTACGACGCTGGTGCTTTATGGTGATGTGCCGCTGCTTCGGGCCGAGACGCTGACACAGTTGCTGCAGGCAGCGCGCGATGCGCTGGCTGTGCTCACCGTCGAACTTGCTGACCCGGCTGGCTACGGTCGCATCGTGCGCAACGCCGCTGGTGACGTGGTGCGCATTGTCGAGCAGAAGGACGCCACGGCGGAGGAGCGGACGATCCGGGAAATCAATACCGGCATCGTTGCCTTGCCGACGGCGCGCCTGGCCGAGTGGCTGGGTCGGCTGTCGAACAACAACGCCCAGCAGGAATACTACCTTACCGACATCATTGGCATGGCCGTTGCCGCCGGCGTGCCGGTTCGCACCACCCACCCGCAGGCGGCATCCGAGGTGCTTGGCGTCAATAGCAAGGTGCAGCTCGCCGAGCTTGAACGAGTCGCGCAGCGCCGCATCGCCGAGAGTCTGATGGAACAGGGAGTGCGCCTGGCCGACCCAGCGAGAATCGACGTGCGCGGGGAACTGGTTTGTGGGCGCGATGTGTTCATCGACGTGAACTGTGTTTTCGAGGGCCGGGTCGTCCTTGAGGAAGCTGTCGACGTCGGCCCCGCCTGTGTGGTGAAGAATGCCCATATCGGGGCGGGATCGCGGCTGGCCGCTTTCAGTCACATCGAAGACGCGATTGTTGGTCCCGATGGCGTGATCGGGCCCTTCGCCCGCCTGCGTCCCGGTACCGAACTCGCCGCCGGGGTGCATGTCGGCAACTTCGTCGAACTCAAGAACAGCAGGTTCGCCGCGCAGTCGAAGGCCAATCACCTCGCTTATATCGGCGACGCCATCGTCGGCAGCCGGGTGAATATCGGGGCCGGGACGATTACCTGCAACTATGACGGCGCCAACAAGTACCAGACGACCATCGAGGACGACGCCTTCATCGGCTCCGATACGCAGCTAGTTGCGCCGGTCACGGTCGGGCGGGGCGCGACGCTGGGCGCCGGAACGACCCTGACCAAGGACGCACCGCCGGACACGCTGACCCTCTCGCGCGCCCGGCAGATTTCCATTCCCGGCTGGAAACGGCCGCAAAAAACCAGGAAGTGACCTGACCATGTGTGGCATCGTCGCCGCGGTCGCCGACCGCAATATCGTCCCCGTCCTTCTTGAAGGACTGCGCAAGCTCGAATACCGCGGCTACGATTCTGCCGGCCTTGCGCTGATCGACGACAGCGGGCTGCACCGGCTGCGTGCTGTGGGCCGGGTCGCCGAGCTGACGGCGCAGGTTGAGGAGTCGCAAGCTGCCGGTCACACCGGCATTGCTCACACGCGCTGGGCGACGCACGGCGTGCCTTGTGAGCGCAATGCCCATCCGCATATCTCGGGAGGGCTGGCCGTTGTCCATAACGGGATCATCGAAAACCACGAATCCCTGCGCGGGCGCCTGCGGGCACTCGGCTACGAATTCACTTCGGATACCGACACCGAGGTTGTGGCGCACCTGATCGCCCATGAGCTGAAGACCACGCCGGACTTTCTGAGCGCGGTTCGCCAGGCGGTTGCTCAACTGCAGGGGGCCTACGCGATTGCCGTGCTGCGTGAGGCCGATCCGAATCGCCTCGTCGTTGCCCGCGAAGGAGCGCCGTTGTTGCTGGGTTTGAGCGACGACGGCTGCTACGCCGCGTCTGATGCCTCGGCCCTGGTGCAGGTCACGCGGCGTATGGTGTACCTGGAAAACGGCGACTGCGCGGAGCTGATGCGTGACAGTTACCGCATTACGCGGGTGAACGGCACAGCGGTAGAACGTCCAGAGAGCGAATCACAATTGTCGGCTGACGCCATCGAGCTGGGCAATTACCGGCACTACATGCAGAAGGAGATCTTCGAGCAGCCGGTGGCTTTGGCCAATACCCTCGAAATGCTCGGCGCGGCGCGCAGCATCCAGCCCGGTATCTTCGGCGCCGAGAGCGAAGCGGTTCTCGCCGATGTGCGACAGGTACTGATCATTGCCTGCGGCACCAGCTATCATGCGGGGCTGGTGGCGCGTTACTGGCTCGAAGCGATTGCCGGCATCGCCTGTTCGGTCGAAGTGGCCAGCGAGTACCGCTATCGCACCTCCGTCCCCGATGCGCAGACTCTGGTGGTGACCATCTCACAATCGGGTGAAACCGCCGATACGCTGGCTGCGCTGCAGCATGCCAAGGCGCTCGGCATGAAGCGTACGCTGTGTATCTGCAATGTGCCCGAGTCGTCGCTGGTGCGTGAGAACTCGCTGCGTTTCATTACCCGCGCCGGGCCGGAGATCGGCGTTGCCTCGACCAAGGCCTTCAGCACGCAACTCGCGGCGCTCTATCTGTTGACGCTGGTTCTGGCGAAGGTTCGCGGCCGTCTCGACGAGCAGCAAGAGACGGCCGAACTGCATGCGGTACGCCATCTGCCGATGGCTGTCGCGCGGATCCTCGAACTCGAGCCGCAGATTCGCGCATGGTCCGAGCGCTTTTCGATGAAGCAGCATGCCCTGTTCCTGGGGCGCGGTCTCCATTACCCGATCGCCATGGAGGGTGCGCTCAAGCTCAAGGAGATCTCCTATATCCACGCCGAGGCCTATCCGGCCGGCGAACTGAAGCATGGCCCCCTGGCGCTGGTTGACCGCGATATGCCGGTCATCGCCGTTGCCCCCAACGATGTCCTGCTGGAAAAGCTCAAATCCAATCTCCAGGAAGTGCGCGCGCGCGGTGGCGAACTCTATGTGTTTGCCGATGCCGACAGCGAAATGAAGGAGTCGGAGGGGATACACGTGCTGCACCTGCCCGAGCACTACGGCGCCCTCTCGGCGCTGTTGCATGTCATTCCGTTGCAGTTGCTCGCCTACCATGTCGCTCTGGTGCGCGGCACCGACGTTGACAAGCCGCGCAATCTGGCAAAGTCGGTGACCGTGGAGTAGTCGGTAGCCAAGGGTCATGGCTGGGTCAGGCATCCGCGCTGTGAGGCGCTGACCAGACTTGCACATCAACCGGGCGCGGAGTCAGACCGACCGCTCCGCTTGGCTTCCTCACAGGTAGCCAGCAAGCGCCGTCGATAGTGCGCGGGGGCCGTGCCGGTCCATCTGAGAAACGCACGATAGAAGGCCGCGGTGTCGGCGAAGCCGAGCTCGGCGGCGATCTCTGCGAGCCCCTGGCTGGTCTTCGCCAGTCGGTTGGTCGCCAGGTCGCGACGCAGCGCATCCTTGACTGCCTGAAAGCTTGATCCCTCTTCTTCCAGCCGACGATGCAGCGTGCGCGGCGACAAGTGCAGGGAATGCGCCACTTCGGCCAGCGAGATCGACGCTGGCAAGGCGTCGCGCAGTGCGTTGCGAACGCGCAGGACCATTTCCCGGTCACGGCGATACAAGGTCGTCAGCTTGCCGGGCGCGCCGTCGAGGAAGGCCTGCAGGGCGGCTTCGTCGCGGCGGATCGGCAGGTCAAGCAGATTGGCGGCGAAGGTGGCGGTGAGTTCTCCGGCAGCAAAAATCGAGTGGGCGGTGTAGATCAGTGCATAATCCTCGGCGTGTTCCGGACGCGGATACGGGAAAGCGACCGAATCAAGCGTGATGCTGCGCCCGACGAGCCACGAAAAGAGTCCGTGCAGGAGGCGTAGCAACCATTCGAAGGCGAAGACGCGACCGATCCGGAGCGGCCGGTTTTCGCTGATGCACAGGCAGGCCTGTTCGCGCTGGCATTCGATGCGCACGGCGAGGTCGGGCAGCACCAGACGCAGAAAGCGGATACTGCGGTCGATGGCCTCGGCCAGCGTTGGCGCGGTGATGACGCTGCGACAGAGGAACTCGAAGCTACCGGCGCGAATCGGTAGCGAAAAAAGTCCAAAGCCTTCATCATCGAGTTCGCGGTTGATCAGGTTGTAAAGTTCGGCGTAGCGGTCGACGGGAATGCGGGCGCTTGGCTCATGCAGTATCTCGGGGGCAATGTGCGCGCGTTCGAGAAGCGGCGCAGTGTCGCGGCCAGCCTGCTGCAGACCTGCCAGCATTCCCTGCACGAAGGCGATGGCCACTGTCGCGCGTGCCGGAGCGACGCTGCTCGTGCGGGCAGCGTGGGCGCTTTTCCTGGCAGTCTTCTCAGGCTGCGGCATGGGTTTCTCGCAAGACAGGGTATTGATGGGTATTTCAATTTGGCAATTTTTACATTGTTGGCGGCGTATTGGGTAATGGCTTTATTGGCAACAACTTTCTACCATGGTGGTCCCGGTGCAGTTCCTGGCAACCAGAACCCTTTTTGATACTCGTGGAGCGCGAACGACATGACTGACCTTTCCATCACCAAGAAGCTTCTGCCCTACAAGCCCAAGCACAAGGTGCGCTTTGTCACCGCCGCTTCGCTGTTTGACGGGCACGACGCGTCGATCAACATCATGCGCCGCATCCTGCAGTCGACCGGCGCCGAGGTCATCCACCTCGGTCACAACCGCTCGGTACAGGAAATCGTCAACGCGGCGCTGCAGGAAGACGTGCAGGGAATCGCCATTACCTCGTACCAGGGCGGGCACGTCGAGTTCTTCAAGTACATGATCGACCTGCTGCGGGCCGGCGGTGGCGAAACGATTCAGGTCTTCGGCGGCGGCGGCGGGGTCATCGTGCCGAGCGAGATCGAGGAACTGCACGCCTATGGCGTGGCCCGAGTGTACTCGCCGGAAGACGGCCAGTCGATGGGTCTTCAGGGAATGATCAACGAGGTGGTGGCCAAATCCGACTTCGACCTCGCGGCGCTGGCGCCACACGATCCGGACGCCGTTCTTGCCGCGCTGAAGGGCGCAGACCGGCGCAAACTGGCGCAGATCGTCACCGCGCTCGAGAACGGTGCCTATCCGGAAGCGCTGCGCAAGAGTCTGGTGCACGCGGCTGCCGCGCTCAAGGTGCCGACACTCGGGATTACCGGTACCGGTGGTGCCGGCAAGTCGTCGTTGACCGACGAGCTGGTCCGTCGCTTCCGGCTCGATCAGAGCGACACCCTCAAGCTGGCGATCATCTCGATCGATCCATCGCGCAAGCGCACCGGAGGTGCGCTGCTTGGCGACCGCATCCGGATGAACGCCATCGAGCATCCCAACATCTTCATGCGCTCGCTGGCGACCCGCGAGACGGGTTCTGAGGTCTCTGCGGCACTGCCCGAAGTGATCGCCGCCTGCAAGCTCGCCGGTTTCGACCTGGTGATCGTCGAGACCTCGGGGATCGGGCAGGGCAATGCGGCGATCGTGCCGCTGGTCGATGTCTCGCTCTACGTCATGACCCCCGAGTTCGGCGCCGCTTCGCAGCTCGAGAAGATCGACATGCTCGACTTCGCCGATTTCGTGGCGATCAACAAGTTCGACCGCAAGGGCGCCGAAGATGCGCTGCGCGACGTGCGCAAGCAGTATCAGCGCAACCACGAGGCCTTCAATCAGAGTCCCGAAGAGATGCCGGTGTTTGGCACCATGGCAGCACGCTTCAACGATGACGGCGTCACCGCGCTGTATCAGGCGCTGCTGCCCAAACTGCACGCGCAGGGTCTCAAGCTGAAAAAGGGCAGACTGCCGCTGGTCGGTGTTCGTAAATCGTCGAACCAGTTGGCGATCGTTCCGGCGCAACGCGTTCGCTACCTGGCCGAGATCGCCGAGGCGGTGCGCGCCTACCATGCGCGCACCGAAGAGCAGGCCGAGATTGCTCGCCAACGGCAATCGCTGCGCACCGCGCAAGCCCTTTTCGAGGCCTGCGGCAAGCCGGCAGCGGACTTCGCCGAGCTGCTCGCCTGGAAGGAGGGACAACTCGACGCCCGGGCGAAGAAGCTGCTCGACATGTGGCCGAAGACTGTCGAGCTCTACGCGCAGGACGAATACGTGGTGAAGATTCGCGACAAGGAAATTCGTACCCGGCTGACCCACACCTCGCTCTCCGGATCGCGCATTCGCAAGGTGTCGCTGCCGACCTACAAGGACGATGGCGAGGTACTGCGCTTCCTGATGAAGGAGAACGTTCCGGGTTCCTTCCCGTTTACTGCCGGCGTCTTTGCCTTCAAGCGCGAAAACGAGGACCCGACGCGCATGTTCGCTGGCGAGGGCGATGCCTTCCGGACCAACCGGCGGTTCAAGAAGGTTTCCGAAGGCATGCCCGCCAAGCGGCTGTCGACGGCTTTCGACTCGGTCACCCTCTACGGCTGCGACCCGGACGCGCGGCCCGACATCTACGGCAAGGTCGGCAACTCCGGCGTATCGATCGCCACGCTCGACGACATGAAAGTCCTCTTCGACGGTTTCGAGCTCTGCGCACCGACCACCTCGGTGTCGCTGACAATCAACGGACCGGCGCCGATCATCCTGTCGATGTTCTTCAACACCGCGATCGACCAGCAGGTCGAGAAGTTTCGCGCCGACAACGGTCGCGAGCCGACCGAAGACGAGATCCAGAAGATTCGTGCCTGGGTGCTGAGCAACGTCCGCGGCACGGTCCAGGCCGACATCCTGAAGGAGGATCAGGGACAGAATACGTGCATCTTCTCGACCGAATTTGCCCTCAAGATGATGGGCGACATTCAGGAGTACTTCGTCCATAAGCAGATCGGCAACTTCTACTCGGTGTCGATTTCCGGCTACCACATCGCTGAAGCCGGTGCCAATCCGATCTCGCAGCTCGCCTTCACTCTGGCCAATGGCTTTACCTACGTTGAGACCTATCTGGCGCGCGGCATGCACATCGACGATTTCGCGCCGAACCTGTCGTTCTTCTTCAGCAATGGCATGGACCCCGAGTATTCGGTGATCGGCCGTGTCGCCCGCCGCATCTGGGCGGTGGCGATGAAGAACAAGTACGGCGGCAACGAGCGCAGCCAGAAGCTGAAGTATCACATCCAGACCTCGGGGCGCTCGCTGCACGCGCAGGAGATGGCTTTCAACGACATTCGCACCACGCTGCAGGCACTGATCGCCATCTACGATAACTGCAACTCGCTGCATACCAACGCCTACGACGAAGCGATCACCACGCCGACCGAGGAATCGGTCCGCCGGGCGATGGCCATCCAGTTGATCATCAACCGCGAGTGGGGGTTGGCGATGAACGAGAACCCGAATCAGGGATCGTTCATCATCGAGGAGCTGACCGACCTGGTCGAAGAAGCCGTGCTCAAGGAGTTCGAAGCCATTGCCGCGCGCGGTGGCGTGCTGGGAGCGATGGAAACCGGCTATCAGCGCGGCAAGATCCAGGAAGAGTCGCTCTATTACGAGCACAAGAAACACGATGGTTCGTTCCCGATCGTTGGCGTCAACACCTTCCGCAACCCGAAGGGAGACGCCCAGGTCGAAATTGAACTTGCCCGCTCGACCGACGAGGAAAAGCAGTCGCAACTCTCCCGCCTGCGGGACTTCCAGAGTCGCAACGCAGCAGCTTCAGGCGCGATGATCGAACATCTGAAGCAGGTCGTGATCGAGAACGGTAACGTCTTCGCGGTCCTGATCGACGCGGTGCGGGTATGCTCGCTCGGCCAGATCACCAACGCCCTGTACGAGGTGGGTGGGCAGTACCGTCGCAGCATGTAGGGCCGGTACCTGCAAAGTCGCCCCAGCGACTCAGGTGGTTTCCCGCACTGCACCTACGGGACCTCGGCACGCGCTTCCTCCGCTTCAAGGGCAAGATCGGGCCAGCGACGTTGGCGATTGGACGGGACGGGGAAGGGATGGGGAAGGGATGGGGCTACGAGGGGCAGCGAAGAGATCCGTCCCTTCGCCCCCCATCCCCCTCCCAACCTCCCCCTTGAAGGGGGAAGAGTTCCTCTGGCGACCCTGTCCCTTTATTCAAATTCTGGAATATCCCCTTGTGGAAAATAAATTTCGCAGATTATTTTTGGAACGTGCCTTCGGGATTGGTGAGATTCCCGGCGCCGGCTTGCCGTCGGCAAGCGGTACGCAGGGCGCGGCGAAGTCTCTGCTCGAGTCGTCGAACGCTCTGGCCGTCGGACCGCGGGAGATCGACCGCCAGCCCCAGGTGCTGATCGAGCTCGCCCACCGGCTGCACGAGGCGCTGGCGCGCGCTCTTGCCGGTCGCCGGCTGTCATGAACGATTGCCCCGATGCGTGCCGAAGCGTGCTGACCAATGACACCCGCGCTGGCGTGGGTCAGCGCAGACAGCGGCGAGCCCGCGATGAGTGAGCCGGTCGCCCAGCAGCGTCGCCGCCGTACGCTGGCCCTGGGCGTCGTCGTCGCGGCCTACGTGCTGTCTTTCTTCCAGCGCTTCGCGCCGGCCGGTATCGCCCAGGATCTGAGCGCTGCCTTCAACACCACGGCGTCGTCGCTGGGGGTGTTGGCAGCGACCTACTTCTACGTCTACACGGTGATGCAGGTGCCGACCGGAATTCTCGTCGACACTCTGGGCCCACGTCTGATTCTGCTGCTTGGCGGGCTCGTTGGTGGCGTCGGAAGCCTGTTGTTCGGCCTGGCACCGAGTTTCGATGTGGCCATTCTCGGGCGGACGCTGATCGGCCTGGGCGTTTCGGTGACCTTCATTGCCATGCTCAAGATCATCGCGCTGTCCTTCGACGAGCGCCGCTTTGCCAGCCTGGTCGGTGCCAGCATGCTGGTCGGCAACCTGGGCTCGGTGCTGGCCGGTGCGCCGCTATCCTGGCTGGCGCAGAGTACCGGCTGGCGTGGCGTTTTCGTCGGCCTGGCGGTGCTTTCGCTGCTGCTCGGTGTCGGCTGCTGGTGGCTGTTGCGCGAGCCGGCGGCACACAAGGGCACTGCGTTGGCCACGGGAGTGGGAGACCGGCCACGTTTCGACCGGACGGTGGTGCTCTCCGGGCTGTTGTCAGTACTCGGAAACCGCGCTACCTGGCCGGTCGTGGCGGTCAATTTCGGCATCTGCGGCAGCTTCTTTGCTTTCGCCGGCCTGTGGGCGACGCCTTTCCTGACGCAGGTGCACGGCATGAGCCGGGCCGTGGCGGCCAATCATGTCAGCCTCTATTTCGCCGGCTTTGCCCTCGGTTGTGTGTTTGTCGGTACGCTTTCCGACCGCCTGGGTCGGCGCAAGCCGGTGCTGGTGGCGAGTAGCCACCTCTACGCTCTGATCTGGCTGGTCTGGCTGTCGGGCGGCCGCCTGCCGCCGACTATCAGCTATGCACTTTTTGCGCTGATGGGGCTGGTCACCGCCAGTTTCACCCTCACCTGGGCGTGTGCCAAGGAAGTCAATCCGCCCTTGTTATCCGGAATGTCGACCAGTGTCACCAATATGGGCGGTTTTCTCGCCGCTGCCATTCTGCAGCCGATGGTCGGCTGGGTGATGGACTCGACCTGGCAGGGGGGGCTGACCGCTGCCGGCGCTCGTCTATATACGCCAGACGACTTTCATGCCGGCCTGCTGCTGCTTGCCGGCACGGCAGGTTTTGGCGCGCTGGCTTCGTGGCGAATCCGGGAAACCCATTGCCGCAACGTCTGGCAGTCGCCCGCTGGGGCGTGATTGCCCTCGGGCCGCGTGCTTCGCCGCAGAGCGAAACAGCCTCTTCGAGAGAGGTCCGGCGCCCTCGTCTCGGCACTTGCCCGAGGGGCCGCTCGGCAAGCGACGGTCAACGCCATTCGTACACCAGTTCGACTCGCCGCATCCTTTGCCGACAGGCGTCGCTATCGCATTTCACCTTGCTGCTTTCCTCGCTGCCGACCGGCAGGCGGCGAATCTGGTTCCTCGGCACGCCAAACGAGCGCAGCCGTTCGCTCACCGCTTCCGTTCGCTTGTCGGCAACCGCGAGGTTATAGGCGGGGCTGCCCTGGTTGTCGGTATGACCGACGAGGACCACCAGCAATTGCGGGTCCTCTTTCAGTTTCTGAGCGTTCTGGCGAAGGATTGCGCTGCCCTGGCTGTCGATCGTCGTTTCACCAAAAGCAAAATAGACCGTTCTGCTGGCCCCATCGTCGGCGAACGGCGTCGGTTTTGCTGCGCCAGGCCGGCTGGAAGAGGTTGGCGGTCGCACTTTCTGTGTCGGCTTCGCCGGCTCGATATCGACGGGTTTGTCGACGGTCGTGCAAGCGGCCAGAAGCAGGGCCAAGGCAAGACGCCAGGGCCGTAGATGAGCGGGGAGTGGCATGGGCAATTCACCATCGGATTGAACGTACGATGGCCGTAGTTTAATGTGAAAGGCGGGGCAGCGAGCGACAAAACTCCCATCGTCCGCAAGCAGGGGGTGCCTTGAGGGTGAGGGGAACGGCGCGGACCGTGAGCAACGATCCCTTCCAGGAGGGTGGTCATGAACGAAATTCTGCTCGGCAATCCGCTGCTCCCCGCCTTTCTGGTCGCCAGTCTGG
>Ga0058868_1025897_pt1 | contig 22733 bp, 20 predicted proteins | sample TNRReaAerobicRNA_2_FD_59631 | JGI IMG/M metagenome (GOLD analysis project Ga0058868, IMG submission 59631) | Wastewater treatment Type I Accumulibacter community from EBPR Bioreactor in Madison, WI, USA - TNR Reactor, Time F- 52min-Aerobic_ RNA... | ecosystem: Engineered > Bioreactor > EBPR >...
GTAGGTGGGAGAGTAGGTCGCTGCCAACTCATAAGAAGGCTCAATCCGCACAAGGGTTGGGCCTTCGCCTTTTTACGTTCTCTGTTCTCCGTTATCCGTTCTCTGTTCTCCGTTCATTATCTTGGCTAATTATACTTATACAGAGAACAGACAACAACCTAAACTCTTCCCTCATGAAAAACACCTTACTCGAAATCTTCGCCCGCGATCTCGACCTGCTCAAAACAGAAATCGCTGCCTACAAAGACGAAAACGATTTGTGGATCGTCCGCGGAGAGATCCTCAACTCCGCAGGAAATCTGTGCCTCCACCTCCTCGGCAATCTCAACCACTTTGTCGGCGCTATTCTTGGTAACAGCGGATTCGTACGAAACCGGGATGCCGAATTTTCACTAAAAGACGTGCCCCAGCAGCAATTACTGGAGGAAATTGACTACACCAAAAAAGTCGTCCTCGATACGATTGCTGAGATGAAGGAATCCGATTTTGCCCTCGATTATCCCGTGGAAAAACGCGGCCAAATCGTGAAAATGGAGTTTATGCTGCTCCATCTACTCACCCATTTTAATTACCACCTGGGACAAATCAACTACCACCGCAGGATTATTGCGGCCCAAACTTTTGACTTAGCAGACTAAGCACCGGTTAATAGCCCAGCAATTCCTGCATCGCCTTTTCTACTTTATCTATAGAAGGCAACATCGTTCGCTCAAGGGTTTCGTTGAGGGGAATGGCAGGCATGTTCTCGGCGCCTATGGTGCGCACCGGCGCGTCGAGCCACTCAAAACAGTGCTCCTGAATGCGAGCGGCGATGCTTTGCGCAAAGGTGTTATTTACCGGTTCTTCCGTGATTACCAGGATACGCCCGTGCGCTTTGGCGCGACTATACAACATGTCTTCATCGAGTGGAAAAAGTGAACGCAAATCAAGTATCTCCACTTGTCCCGGCATACGCTGGGCAGCGTTCAGCGCCCAATGTACACCCATGCCATAAGATACCACCAGCAGACTATCACCGCGCTCAACGACAGACTGGTCGGCTACGAGGGCCTGACGGGCTTTTCCCAGCGGCACGATGTAATCTTCATCGGGTTCTACTGTCTTTGCAGCGTCGGTGCCATGCACTTTCGACCAGTAAAGACCTTTATGCTCGAAGATTACTACCGGATTAGGATCATACCAGGCAGCTTTGAGCAAGCCCTTGAGGTCGGCGCCGGTGCTGGGATAAGCAATTTTGATACCCCTAATGTTGGTGACTACCGATTCTACACTTGTGGAATGATAAGGTCCCCCGCTGCCGTAAGCGCCGATCGGCACGCGTAGCACCATACTCACCGGCCATTTTCCATTGCTGAGGTAACAAGAGCGGCTCACTTCGGTGAACAATTGGTTGAGACCGGGCCAGATATAGTCGGCAAACTGTACTTCTACGATAGGCCGTAATCCTACGGCACTCATCCCCACCGTACTACCCACGATAAAAGCCTCCTGGATGGGTGTATTGAACACGCGGTCGTCGCCGAATTTATGCGCCAGTGTAGCTGCTTCGCGGAAAACCCCGCCGAGGCGGCCGCCGACATCCTGTCCGTAGAGCAGGCATTCCGGGTGTTGGCGCATGAGTTCTTCCACGGCGTGTAGCGCACAGTCAACCATCACAATAGGCGCTCCGCCTGCAGGTTCCCGCATTCCTTTTTCTTCGGTGATAGGCGTGGGGGCAAAATCGTGGGTAAACAAGTCTTCAGTGCGGGGATCTTCGGCGGCGCGGGCGGCGTTGAAGTCGGCCAGCACCGTTTCCCGGGCCTCCGTCTCTAATTCCTTTAATTTCTTTTCAGAAATGCCGCTATCGAGCAGTTGCTGCCGGAAGATGGGGTAAGGGTCTTTATCCTCGTGTACGTCGAGGTCGTCGCGGTACCATTCTTTGCGAACGCCGCTGGTGTGGTGGTTTAGTAATGGCACATGGGCGTGTACCAGAAAGGGGCGTCGTTCGCGGCGCATCGTATCGATCACCTCCTGTAAACCGTGGTAGCAGGCAAAAAAGTCGCTGCCGTCGAGGCGTCGCACTTCGATGCCGTGAAAGCCTTTGGCGTATTCGGCGGCATCCTGGGCGCGGGTTTCGGCGGCGTTGGCCGAGATGTCCCACCCGTTGTCCTGCACCAGGTACATAATGGGAAACTGCTTGAGGGCGGCCATCTGGAAGGCTTCGGCCACTTCGCCTTCGGTGATCGAGGCGTCGCCAAAGGAGCAGACCACAATGGGTTTGTCTTTACCATAGTCGGGCGACAAACCGTGTTTTTCTTTGTATTGAATGCCCATGGCTACGCCGGTAGTAGGAATAGCCTGCATGCCCGTAGCTGATGATTGATGCGGGATTTTGGGCTTGTCGGGGTCATTGAGACTGGGGTGCGAATAATACGAGCGCCCTCCGGAAAAAGGGTCATCGCGTTTGGCCATAAGCTGGAGCATAAGATCGTAAGGGCGCATGCCTATGCCGAGCAAAATAGACTCGTCGCGGTAATAGGGCGACACCCAGTCCTGGGGTAGCAATTGCAGCGCCAGGGCGAGTTGAAGGGCTTCGTGGCCGCGGGAAGTAGCGTGTACGTATTTGGAAACAAACTTAAAATTGTCTTCGTATACTTCCGTCATGGTTTTGGCGGTAGCCATGAGCCGGAAGGCCTTGAGCAGGGTATCTCGCGGAATGGATAACTTGGTTTTGATCATGTTAGGACGTTATCGCACAAAGATAGGGCATATAGGCAAAATGGCCCCTGACAATTATAGTGGCTGCAAAAATTTAGCTAAAAAAAAAAGGAACTTTGCGCGGCCTCTATACCGTTGAGCTGAAATATCTAACACCCGGATCATGTCGTCTGTTGTCACGCCCTTATTAAAATCGTATCGCGAGCATCTTCGCGAAACACTGGTTTTGTCCTTTCCCGTCATCATCGGGCAGGTGGGCAACCTGATGCTCAACATTACCGACAACATCATGATCGGCGGTGTGAGCTACATACAATTAGCAGCGGCCTCGCTGGCCAACAGCGTGTATTTCATCATCACTATTTTGGCCATTGGCTCCATGAATGTAGTAGCGCCCCTGGTAGCAGAGGCTATCGGCGCGGGCGAACACGGCCTGGCAGGTCGGTATTTGCAGCAGGGCTTGATAAAAGCGCTATTGATATCAGCGGTAAGTACGGTACTCACTTTGCTGGCGGCAGAGGCTCTGCCTTTGTTGCAACAACCGGAAGAAGAAGTAGCCCTGGCGCAGCAATATCTGCGCATCGTCAGCTTTGCCACTCCTCCGCTCATCATCTTTTTGGCCTATAAGCAGTTTTGCGACGGCCTGGGCGATACGCGTTTCGGAATGATCGTTACCCTGGGCGGCGTATTGCTCAACGTATTTTTGAATTGGGCGCTCATTTACGGCAAGTTGGGATTACCGAGACTGGAACTGGCCGGCTCGGGTATTGCCACCGTTACCTGCCGCGTGTTGATGGCACTGGCGATGGGGCTTGTTGTGCATTTTCACAAAAACTACCTCCCCTATTTGTCGGGACTGCGTTTTCGACAGGCCAACGGCGAATTGCTGGCCAAGTTATTCCGCCTGGGAATTCCAATGGGCTTGCAGATATTTTTTGAAGTGGCGGCCTTTTCAGGAGCAGCCATCCTCATCGGCTGGCTACCCAATGAAGCCACTGCGGCACGGGCAGCTCACCAGATGGTGCTCAATATAGCCGCCATCAGCTTTATGATTACGCTGGGCATCTCGGTAGGCGCCAGTATTCGCGTGGGCAATGCGCTGGGCGCAAAAGACCCCGGCAACCTGCGCCGGGCGGGTTATTCGGCATTGGCGTTGGGATTGGGATATATGATCTTTTCAGCAGCGATTATGATTATTTTTAAACACGAATTTCCAACTCTGTACGGCGTTGAAGAACCTGTCGTATTGCGCATCAGCGCAAGACTAATGGTCATTGCCGGTATCTTTCAGATATTCGATGGTACCCAGGCTATCGCCGCGGGCCTCCTGCGCGGCTTGCAGGATGTGCGTTTCCCTACCTGGATTACCTTCGCCGCATACTGGGTTATCTGGATTCCGCTGGCCTATGTGTGGGGGTTCCCGCTCGGTTACGGTGTAGAAGGCATCTGGTATGCCGACGTAGTGGCGCTGGCTTTTGCAGCAGTAATGCTGACCTGGCGGTTTTGGAAGCTGGCCGGGAGGAGGGAGTGAGTGAGGGAGAGAGAGAGAGAGGGATGACAAGTGGCGATGATGTAGGGTGAGCGTTTACCACTCACTTTTTAATGATATTTCAAAAAGTTGAACAACACCATGCCAATACAGGTAATTGCCTTCGATGCGGACGATACTTTGTGGGTAAACGAGCCGTATTTTCAGGAGACGGAGCAGTTGTTTTGTCAGTTGCTTGAAGACTACCTGCCGCAGCATACGGTCTCGCGGGAATTGCTGCAAACCGAAATCCAAAATATGCCGCTATATGGCTATGGCATTAAAGCCTTCGTGCTGTCGATGGTAGAAACCGCCATCCGCATATCCGACGGCACCATCGGGGCGGAAGTCATCGAAAAGATCATCGGTTATGGCAAAGCTATGCTGCAAAAGCCGCTGGAATTGCTCGACGGCGTGGAGGAAGTCCTGGCCGCCCTGAAAGGGCACTACAAACTCATCGTGGCCACCAAAGGCGACCTGCTCGACCAGGAGCGCAAGCTCAAAGCCTCGGGGTTGGAGCACTATTTTCACCACATCGAAATTATGTCGGATAAAGGGGAGGCGGACTTCCTCAAATTGATCCGGCATTTGGACATAGCCCCCGGCTCTTTTATGATGATCGGCAATTCCCTGAAATCCGATATTTTACCCGTGCTGAACATAGGCGGGCACGGCATTCATGTGCCCTACCACACGACCTGGGCACATGAAAAAATTGAGGTAAACATAGAACACGAGCAGTTTCGGCAGGCGGAAAGCCTTAGGGATGTGCTTCCGTGGTTGCTCCTATGACCGTAAGCTTAGCGTTTACCGCTAACCCTTCCATGAGAAAAATCCAAGTATTAGCATGAAAAAACCAATCGACATAAGCACCTGGGAGCGCAAAGACATCTTCCATTTCTTCAAACAATTCGAAGAACCCTTTTTTGGCGTGTGCGTAGAGGTGGACGTCACGGCTGCTTATGAGCAAAGTAAGGCGCAGGGAGTCTCGTTTTTTCAGTATTACCTGCACAAAGCCCTGGCCGCTGCCAATGCCGTGGAAGCTTTCCGGTACCGCATCGACAGGGAGCAAGTGTTCCTCTACGACGTGGTGCACGCCTCCCCTACTATCAACAGGGCTAATGGCACTTTTGGATTTGCGTACATAGACTACCTTCCCGATTTTAATGATTTTGTAAAGGCTGCCCAGGTCGAAATTCAACGCATACAGCAAACAACGGGCTTGCAGCCTGCCAACAGCAGCGAAAACGTCATTCATTTTTCTTCGCTGCCCTGGCTGCGCTTTACGGGTTTGTCGCATGCGCGCAGCTTTTCCTTCCACGACAGCATCCCGAAGATCTCCTTCGGCAAAGCGGCGCGTGAAGGCGACCGGCTGATGATGCCCGTCTCCATCCATGGACATCACGGTCTCGTCGATGGCTATCATGTGGGGTTATTTGTAGAACGATTCCAGGAGTTGTTGGCCGTTGAATAAGACTATTTCCAACTTTTTGTGTAATTTGTGAGCCGTGGGTATTATCTTGCTGGTTCGAAATCACCTATGATCATGACAGACAAAAGGCTTTTTTTGCTCGATGGCCATGCGCTGGTGTACCGCGCGCACTTTTCCTTTATTACGCGTCCGCTCATCAACTCCAAAGGTCTCAATACCTCTGCGGTAGCTGGCTTTACCCGTACCTTGTGGGATTTAATACACAACCAAAAACCCACACACCTGGCCGTTGCTTTCGACCTGCCTACGCCTACTTTCCGCCACGAAATGTACCCTTTGTACAAAGCCAACCGCGAGTCGCAACCCGAAGATATTACCATAGCCATTCCCTATATCAAAGAGATCCTCAAGGCTTTCAAGATCCCCATTTTGACCATGGATGGCTACGAAGCCGACGATGTCATAGGCACTTTGTCGAAACAAGCGGCCGAACAGGGTTATAAGGTGTACATGGTAACTCCCGACAAAGACTACGGGCAGTTGGTGTCCGACCAGGTGATGATGTATAAACCATCACGCCAGGGCAACGGGGTAGAAATTTGGGGCGTAAAAGAGGTCCTCGAAAACTGGCAAATTAAGCGCGTTGACCAGGTAGTGGATATGTTGGCTTTGATGGGCGACAGCGTGGATAATATTCCCGGTATTCCCGGCATCGGTGAAAAAACAGCGGCCAAGTTGCTCGAGCAATTCGATACGGTAGAAGGTCTTCTTGCCGGCACAGATCAGTTGAAGGGCAAGCAAAAGGAGAACGTAGAACAATTTGCCGAACAGGCATTATTATCAAAAAAATTAGCGATCATCGACACCGCTGTGCCTATCACACTCGACTCTGAGGCTTATACCCTCGATCCGCCCGACCACCAGCGGCTGGCAGAGCTTTTCCGCGAACTCGAATTCCGCACCCTCGCCCAGCAAATCCTCGGCGAAGCGCAGGCAGCCGATGCCGCGCCGACGACGCCAAAACCGGGCGTACAGGGCAACCTTTTTGGAGATGCCCCCCCGCCCGTCAGGGAAACGCGACTCCCCGCCCACTCTATCGCAGAATACCATATCGACAATACGCCCCATACCTACCACCTCGTAGAAACCGCCGAACAGCGCAGCCGGTTGGTCAAAGAATTACTGCAACACCCCCGCGTTTGCTTCGACACCGAAACCACCCATATCGACCCCAATATGGCGGAGCTTGTGGGTATGTCTTTTGCCGTAAACGTCCACGAAGCCTGGTATGTGCCTGTGCCCGAAGCGCGTGAGGAAGCCCAGGCACTATTAGAAGAATTCAGGCCTTTTTTTGAAAATAAAAAAATCGAAAAAATAGGCCAAAACATCAAATACGACGCCATCGTACTAAAGTGGCACGGCATTGCGGTAGAAGGGTATTACTTCGATACCATGCTGGCGCACTACCTCATCGAGCCGGAGTTGCGCCACAACATGGACTACCTGGCGGAAACCTACCTCAAGTACAAGCCTGTATCTATTGAAACGCTTATTGGCAAAAAAGGTAAAAACCAGATTACCATGCGGCAGGCGCCGGTAGATCAGGTCAAAGACTACGCCGCCGAAGACGCCGATATCACCCTGCAACTGGCCGATTACCTGGCCCCCCACCTCGAAAAAAACGGACTGCGCGAACTTTACGACACCATCGAGGGCCCTTTGATCCCGGTACTGGTGGATCTGGAGCACGCCGGCGTGCGCATCGACGTGCCCTATCTCGAAAAATACTCCGCCGAACTGGCCATAGAAATCGCCTCCCAGGAGAAAAAAGTGCACGACATGACTGGCGTGCGCTTCAACCTCTCTTCCCCCAAGCAAGTGGGCGAGGTCTTGTTTGAAGTATTAAAAATTCCCTACCGCTGGCGCAAAACCGCTACCGGCCAATACTCTACCGACGAAGAAATCATGGCCGAATTGGCCCTGGAAAACGAGGTGGTATCGCATATCTTAAAACACCGGGGGCTTACCAAACTCAAAAGCACCTATGTAGATGCCCTGCCCGCGCTGGTCAACCCGCGTACGGGGCGCGTACACAGTTCGTTCAACCAGGCTTTGGCTGCTACAGGCCGCCTGAGTTCCAACAACCCCAACCTGCAAAACATCCCCGTGCGCACCCCCGAAGGCGCCCGCGTGCGCGAGGCGTTCATCCCGCGCGATGGCGACCACGTGATATTGGCTGCCGACTACTCGCAGATCGAACTGCGCCTCATTGCAGAGATCAGCGGCGACGAGGCCATGCTGGAAGCCTTCCAGGCCGGCAAAGACATCCACACCGCCACGGCGGCCCGCGTGTTCGGCATCTCATTTGACGAGGTAAATAGAGAACAGCGCTACCGGGCTAAAACGGTCAACTTTAGCATCATTTACGGCGCCGGGGCTACCAACTTATCCCGACAGCTCGGCATCAAACGCACCGAAGCCAAAGAACTCATCGACAACTACTTTGCCCAATACCCCGGCCTCAAGCATTACATGGAAAAAACCGTGGAAGACGCCCGCAAAAACGGCTACGTAACTACGCTCATGAACCGCCGCCGCTACCTGCGCGATATCGATTCCAGGAGTTCACTGGAGCGCAGCAACGCCGAACGCATCGCCGTAAATACGCCCATCCAGGGAACCGCCGCCGATATGATCAAAATTGCCATGGTGCGCATTCACGATATGCTGACCAAAGGCAATTATCAAACCAAACTCATTATGCAGGTGCACGACGAACTCGTCTTTGACGCCCTGCGCAGCGAAGTGGAGGCCCTCCAGCCGCTGATTATGGACAGCATGAGGCAAGCCATCCCCAACCTGAAGGTACCTATCGAGGTGGGCATCGGTATAGGTAATAATTGGCTGGAGGCGCATTAGAATTTGGGTTTTTTAAAAATATTTATTATATTTGAAAAATAAGTTCCCCCCTGTATTCTGGCTTTTCTAAGTTAGGAGCTACTAGACACTGGCTTGTAGCCTCCTCGTGGCAGGAAGGTACTGCCATGATGAGAACCCGCTTTACATCCATTCGGAACCACATTTTTATTCATAAAATACGTGATTATGAAAAGCTTACCTGTTTGTACGGTATGGCTGTTTACCTGTCTGACCGCATCAGCGCAAAGCGGATTGCATCGGGATGTGGTAGCAGCACAAGGAGGTTCCGACCGCACGGCGACTATTCAACTGGACTGGACACTCGGTGAAGCTGCTGTGCAATTGCTCGAAACGCCTTCCGGCATGCTTACCGAGGGATTTCATCAGCCCTTGCTAAGCATTCACAAGTTGGACGAGCCTCTGCCTGCGCTACCTGCGGCAACTAATGCAACACCAACCCTGTCTGTTCGCATTTTTCCCAACCCCACTGCCGGTAGTTTGCACATTTTACCCGAAGGAACCGATTTCACCGCCTTAAATCTCGTTTTGTACAGTGCCGGCGGAGATCTCTTGCAGAAGCGATCGATAGACAGCGCCGATGAACTCGATCTGAGCCCTTTACCCTCGGGTATTTACGAATTGGGGCTCTACACGGATGATGGAAGTTTCAGGGCGTTTTATCGCGTGATAAAGCAATAACGCCTTTATCCTTATGATTATTTACACACCTAAACCTAAAAAAATGAAGCAGTTCAAACAACCCCTGCTATTATGCTTGTGCCTGTTCCTGGCGCAATATCTACCCGCTCAAACCATCCCACAGGGCATGCGTTATCAGGCAGTGGCCCGCGATATGCAAGGGCAGCCTCTCGTAAATCAGTCTGTCAGCCTACAGGTGAGCATGTTGGCGGGATCACCCAATGGCAAAATAGTATTTCAGGAAATTCACCGCATTGTTACCGATGCCGGAGGTTTGTTTGCCCTTACTGTTGGCGCCGGTGAAAACAGCAGCGGGCAATTTGGACAAATTCCATGGAGCAGCGAAAATATCTGGCTGCAACTGGCCATCGATGAAAAAGGCGGCGATGATTTTGCACTGCTTGCCGCCACGCAATTGTTGACGGTGCCCTATGCCTTCCATGCCGGCTCTGCGGAAACCATCAGCTCTCCCGAGTTGCAGGAACAGGAAAAACGGGCTTGCGGGCCCACCGGACTTCCCTTTTGGAGCATATTAGGCAATGCCAACGTGGTCGATACCTGCCACTTTATCGGTACGACAAAATACCAGGACTTCATTTTTAGAACCAATAACATCGAGCGTTTGCGCATCACTGCCGATGGCTTTTTCTTGTTTACAGGCGACTTAATTGTAGATGGCGACGGCACGTTCAACAATATCCACGTGCTGAATGATGCCGATGTGGGCAATAACCTTGATATTGGAAACAACGGCAATTTTGGCGGCAACCTCAACGTAGTGAATAATACCAGTATCGGCGTCGACCTCACGGTTGGCCGGGATGGCACCTTTGGGCAGGATCTATTCGTAGATCGCGACGGCCGCTTTGGCCGCAATCTCAACGTGATAAATAATTCGGTGGTAGGTTTTGATTTGTCGGTAGGCCGCGACGGCTCATTCGGTCAGGATCTTTCTATCGCGCGCGACGCTACGATCGGCCGCAACCTGGCTGTCAACCGCAGGCTGGTAGTCAATGCCGGCGTGAGTGGGGCTGAAGGAGATATCAACAGCTATCCCCTATTGGTTCAGGGAAGCAACCAGGGCATTGCCATCAAAGTACCGGGCAGTCGGGGTACGGGCAACAATTTTGTTTCCTTTTGGGATGACCAGGGCATGCAGGGCCGTATTGAAGGCCAGACCGATGCCGACATCGCTTCCGATCCCGAGTATATTTTTAACACCATATTACTAGCTGCTGATGTAGCTTTTGCGACAGCCGATGTGGCCGGCGCAGCATCTTCTGCCAACGCTTGCGGTGGCTTAGGCGCCGTGGCTTGTCCACCGATTGCTTCATTGATCGTGGCCGCAGCCGTCAAGGAAGGCCTGGCCATCGCCAACCTGACCCAATACGAAATCGACGCCTTTGCCAACGATGGGGTAGCGTATGAATCGGGGGCCGGCGATTATGCCGAGTGGCTCGAGCGCAGAAACCCGGAAGAAAAGATGCAGTTTGGTGACGTGGTAGGCGTAAAAGGCGGAAAAATCAGCAAGAACACCGCTGATGCCGACCATTTCATGGTAGTTTCCTACAAACCCATTGTTTTGGGTAATATGCCTAAAGAAAACGAAGAAGCCAATTTTGAAAAAGTCGCTTTCATGGGCCAGGTGCCCGTAAAAGTGATGGGTAAAGTAAAAATAGGCGATTACATCCTGCCTTCCGGTTTAAACGACGGCGCGGGTATTGCCAAATCACCACAGGACATGCGTCCCGAAGACTATCAAAAGATAGTGGGCATGGCTTGGTCGGCTTCCCAAATGGAATCATTCAACTTCGTGACTCTGGCGGTGGGTATCAATGCTAACGACGTAGCCCGACTGGCTGTTCAGCAGCAGCAACGCCTCGATGCCCTCGAGCGCGACCTGCAGGCCACCCAGCAGGCCATCAAAGAACTCTTGCCGCAATTTGAAGAACTCAAAAGAAGACTCGACGGTCAGGCATCGACGGCACAACCGGCTACAATTGTGCAAACCAACGCAATGGACGGAGCCTACCTCCCCGATCTCGACCCGGCCATGCTGGAAGAGTCCCTAAAATTGGCAGAAGCACAATTGATTGAACGCGGCGTTGATATCGATAAGTCGCCATCTTTGAAACACCTTTTCCATACCGAAGAAGGCCGCCGGCAATTTATCGACCAAACCCGGGCCCAATACCGCGCGATGAAAACGCGTTTCCAGGAGATTGATGCGAAGTTTAATAAATAGGTTTAGAAGGGTTTAGTGCCTTCGGCAGTTTAGCGATAGGGTTTAGCCACTCATTTTTTTATTTTAGGGTAAATTGCAGAAAAATCAATCTGCATGCATATGCCGGCTTCTTTACCTCGGTTGCAGTGGGGGGTAATTGCTCTTATTGTACTCGCTAAACTGGTCCTTCATATTGTCGCCAACGACGGCTACGGCTTTCACCGCGACGAGCTGCTTTATCTCTCCCTGGGCAGATACCCCGACTGGGGTTACTGGTCAAATCCACCGATGATAGGCTGGGTCAGTTGGCTGGTCCAGCACATCATCGGCGACAGCGTGGCGGCAATCCGGGCGGTTTCTTCCCTGGCCGGCTGCGCGGTAGTTGTGTTGGCCGGACTCATGGCCCGCGAAATGGGCGGCGGACGTATCGCGCAAATGCTTGCAGCGCTCGCCGTAGCTGCCTCACCCGGATTTCTGCGTGGCAGCGCCCTCTTTCAACCGGTCATTTTTGATATCCTCAACTGGACCTTACTGTGCTGGATATTGTGCTGCTACCTGCGCACGGGGCATTTACAATACGTCGTTTGGTGGGGCGTATTTTTCGGCTTGGGTTTTCTCAATAAATACATGGTCGCTTTTATGTTGCCGGCACTGGTTCCTGCCCTCATCCTGGGCGGACGGCGCCACGTGCTGTGGAGCGTGGCGGCACTTAAGGCGGCCTTGTGGGCGGCGCTGATCATAGCGCCTAATATTTGGTGGCAATACCAGCACGACTGGCCGGTAGTGGCGCACATGCAGGGTTTGTCGGAAAACCAACTGGTCAATGTGCAGCGCCTCGATTTTGTCACCGACCAGTTAGTCATCCATGCATTGGGCCTTATGATCTGGATTCCGGGTTTATATTGGCTGCTAAGGGGGCGTACCCATCCATTTAGCGCGGCGGGTTGGCTATACGTATTCGTCATCGCCATTTTATTATTATTAAAAGGGAAAAGCTACTACAGCGTAGGCCTGTACCCCATGCTTATGGCAGCAGGAGGAATGTGGTGGGAACAACGCTTCAGATCTCCATGGGTGGCCGTAGCCATAGGCGGAATATTAGTGGGTACCTTAATGCCGTTGCTGCCGTTTGCTTTGCCTGTTTTACAACCCGATAAAATGGTTGTTTTTTGTCAAAAATGGGCTACAAAAGCCAATTTTGATGCGCCGCTTCGATGGGAAGACGGCGAGGTGCATCCGCTGCCGCAGGATTACGCCGACATGCTGGGTTGGGATGAATTGGCCCGGCTTGCCGACAAAGCCTATGCACGGGCCGAAGACCCCGCGCGTACTATGATCTACGGCGAAAATTACGGCCAGGCCGGCGCGGTGCTTATCCTTGGCGGCAAACAGCTCCCCAGGCCACAAAGCTTCGCCGACAACTTCCTCCTCTGGGCTGCCCCGCATACCGATGCCAATGCGCTCATTTATATCAATGACGAGTTGGGCGAAGATGTAGCCGCATTATTTGAAAAAATACAACTCATCGGACAAATTGAACATCCCTATGCCAGAGAGCGCGGCATCGCCGTATATTTGCTGGAGCGCCCGCGACAGCCGTTCGCGGAATTGTGGGCGGCGCGGGTGCGGGAGGAGAGATAGAGCCGCAAAATTTTGCGGCTCTATCATTACAATCAACCGACTACAACACAACATGCATAGAAGACAATTTAATCGACATTTGATGGTGGGTGCGCTGGCTTCTTTGGCCGGTACCCCTGTAGAGACGCAAAATTTTGCGTCTCTACGCAAACCTGCCCGCCTGAAAACAGGCGATTTGGTAGGATTGATCACGCCGGGCAGTTACATCAGTGACGAGTCGTTGCAAAAAGCCGTGCAAAACATAGAAAACATGGGTTTTCGCGTCAAATTATCGCCGCATATCCGCGAGCAACGCGGTTTTATAGCTGGCGAAGACCGGCAGCGCCTCGACGACTTACACGGCATGTTTGCTGATAAAGAAGTCGCCGCCGTGTGGTGCGCGCGCGGCGGCTATGGTTGCAGTCGCTTGTTGCCCGCCATCGATTATAAGCTCATTGCCCAAAACCCCAAAGTACTGATCGGCTATAGCGATGTGACGGCGCTATTGCAAGCCGTCTTTTTGCAGACGGGGCTGGTGGGCTTTCACGGGCCCGTGGCGGCCTCCGACTTCACCGATTATACCAAAGCACAACTCACAGCCGTGCTGATAGAAGGCAAAGCCGGCCACCTCATAGCTCCGGCGGAGGGCAATCTGGCGGAATTAAACCCGGCTTATCAGCCCTTTCTTATCTCGCCGGGGATAGCCGGCGGGCCTTTGATGGGTGGCAATCTTTCGCTGTTGGCAGCCCTGGCGGGTACGCCCTATCAAGCCGATGTGGCCGGTAAATTGTTGTTTATAGAAGAGGTGGGTGAAAAGCCCTATCGCATCGACCGCATGCTCACCCAGCTTCGGCAGGCCTGGCCTTTGCATCGGGCCGCGGGTATTGTTTTGGGTATATTTGAAGACTGCGAGCCCAAAGAAGGCGATTTGTCGCTGTCGCTGCCCGATACCCTGCACGATCGATTGGGCGACCTGGGCATTCCGGTGGCGTATGGCTTTTCTTTTGGACATATTTCACACCAATGCACTCTACCCATCGGCATTCCGGCTACCATGGACACCCGGCATTTGACCATTACATTGACAGAACCGGCGGTTGCGTAGAAGCTCAAAGCATTGCGCCTCTACGACATTGCGTCTAAAAATTACCTATATTCGTCCGTAGTAATTGGAAAAATGCGTCACTTCGATAAACTTTGTTCGTCTTCTATAAATAAGACAACGAGCTATGAAAAAAAATCCGTTTAAAGCCTACATCAAGCGGTTTTCGGAAAACGGCCTTTGGAAAAAAATTGCCCATTACGCCAAAAAAGCCGGCTTGAAAACCGTCTACTCCGCGCTGTTGCTATTCTATGCTTACAAGCGCAAAGACACCCCCGTTTGGGCCAAAAACATCGTATTAGGCGTACTGGGTTATTTTCTTTCGCCTATCGACTGGATGCCCGACCTCACGCCCATCATTGGTTTTACCGACGATATCGGTGTGTTGAGCTTTGGATTGGTGACCATTGCGGCATACGTAAATGAAGATGTGCGTAAACAGGCAAGAGAAAAACTCAAGTTGTGGTTTGGCGAATATGATCCCACGCCGCTCACTGAGGTCGACCAACAATTGTAAGAAAAAATAGCCCCTCGAACCGGCAACTACAAACAATCATGAGATATCAGCCGCTTAATCCGGAATTATACAAGCTCAACAGGAGTCGTTTCGCCCGCAAGATGAGTGCCGACGCCATCGCCATTTTTCACTCCAACGACCTGATGCCGCGCAGCGGCGATACGTATTACCCTTTTCGGCAAAATTCGGCCTTGTTTTACCTCAGCGGACTCGACCAGGAAGAGACGGTAGTCGTGTTGTTTCCCGATTGCGTCAAAGAGGGCTTTCAGGAAGTGGCGTTTATCAAGCGTAGCAATGAATATACTGCCATTTGGAACGGGCCCAAATTTTCCATCGAACAAGCCAGGGCTGTTTCCGGCATCGATAAAATTTATTGGCTCGACGAAATGGGCCCCATCCTGCACGAGTTGATTTTATTATCCAAACGCATATATCTCAATCTGCCCGAACAAGATCGCTTCTATACCGAAGTGGCCGGCCGCGACCAGCGTTACGCCAAAGAAATAATGAAGCACTACCCCGCCCACAAATACCATCGCTCGGCGCCCATACTCAAGAAGCTGATGATGATTAAATCGGCTTACGAAATAGATCCGATGCGAGAGGCGATGCGCATTACGGGCAAAGCTTTTCGGCGGGTGCTCGAATTTGTAAAACCCGGCGTCACAGAATATGAGGTTGAGGCCGAGATTACCCACGAATTTATCCGCAATTGCGCCAACGGCCATGCTTACGAGCCTATTGTGGCCAGCGGCATCAATAGCTGTATCCTGCACTACACGCTCAACAACAAAAAATGCCACACTGGCGATATGCTGTTGATGGATTTTGGCGCCGAATACGCCAATTATGCCTCCGACCTCACGCGCACGATTCCCGTGAGCGGGCATTTTACCCCGCGCCAACGCACCGTATACGAGGCTGTATTGCGGTTACTCAAGTCGGCCCGCCAGTTGCTGGTGCCCGGCATTACCATGGAGGAATACAACAAAGAGGTAGGCAAAATGGTAGAAAGCGAGTTGATAGCCTTGCGCCTGCTCGACACCAACGATATCAAAAATCAAGACCCTGCGTTCCCCGCGTATAAGCGCTATTTCATGCACAATATTTCCCACCATCTGGGCCTCGATGTACACGATTCGGCGCACCGCTATGATCCTATTCAGGCGGGTATGGTCTTTACCTGTGAGCCAGGTTTTTACATCCCCCAGGAGGGCTTCGGCATTCGCCTGGAAAACAACATCCTGGTCACCGACAACGGCCCCATCGATCTCATGGACGATATCCCTATTGAGCCGGAGGAGATCGAGGAGTTGATGCATGCAGAAGTGATGAATGATGTTTAATGTTGGATGTTGAATGCTTGATGACGTCATTGTTAATTAAACATCCAGCATCCAACATCAATCATTCATCAGCTTAAATTCCACCCTCCTATTAAACTGTCGTTCTTCGTCGGTATTGCCGTTGAAGGCATAGCGGGCGCCGTGGCTTAGGTAGCGCATACGGGCTGTGGCGATGCCTTGCCGTTCGAGGTAGCGCAGGCAGTTGAGCACGCGCAGCCGCGAGAGTTGATCGTTGGCCTGGGGTGACTCGGCTGTATCGGCAAAACCTTCCAGGATTAGTCTATAATCGGGATTATCGCGCATAAACTCGGCGACGCGGTCGAGCAGGGCGTATTTGTCGAGGTCGGCGCTGCCGGGGGCAAACAGTAGGTATTGGCGGCTGAGATCGGCGGCGGCTTCGGAAGCATCGTATGTTTCGGGGCAGCCGTGGTTGGCGTATACGCCGAAAATAGTAGGGCAGTGATCCTTGGCGTCTTCGATACCGTCGCCGTCAGTGTCGGGGCAGCCGTTGAAGATGGGGAGGCCGTAGGCCGTGGGGCAGCGGTCTTCGTCGTCGAAAACGCCGTCTCTATCGGTATCAATTTCGGGGCAACCATTGCGTTCGACGGGGCCGGCCTGTTCCGGGCATTTATCTATTTGGTCTTCGAGGCCATCGCCGTCGGTGTCCACAAAGGGGCAGCCCTTGCGAGTGGCTTCGCCGGCCTGGTCGGGGCATTCGTCGTAGGGGTCGGCCACGCCGTCGCCGTCGGTATCGGGGCAGCCCTTGAGTGCCGGCAGACCGGCAAGCATGGGGCAGTCGTCAAAAGGATCGGCTATCTGGTCGCGATCGGTATCGGGGCAGCCGTTGTAGATGGCCAGACCGGCCACGTTGGGACATTCGTCGTCGTCATCGGCAATGCCGTCGCCGTCGGCGTCTTGCGACAAGCTGAAGCGCCAGGCCGCGCTGAGTAATACCAGGCCGTACCAGTCTTTTTTGCGAGGATTGGCCGACAAGCTGACACCATCGAGGTAGTCGGTATAGGGGCGGCGAATACCCGCTTCGATACCCAGAAGCCAGGGACGTTGGTCATGACGGTAATCGACGCCCAGTCCCAATATCCATGGAAAACGCGTTTTGGCATAGTCAGCCTGGCGGTCATCTTCGATAAGTTTGAACAACACATCGTATTTGTTGCGCGAAAAATCAGGGTGGGCTTTGAAATGCAGCAGTCCGGCGCCGGCAAAAATATAGGGAGAAAACTTACCTGGAGTGGCATAAAAAGCGGCGAGGGGGCGCCACTCTGCCTGCAGAGAAAACTCGGCCATATCAGTGGTAAACTGAAAACCGCGCTCTCTGCGCCAGGCAGTATTACTGTTGTATTCGTCGCCGCTCAATCGCCCATATACGGCGTTAAAGCGAGCAGAAAACTGATCATGGAGATGGTACCTTAGGAATATACCGGTAGCAGGCCTTGAATTGCGCAGTTGGCCCCATTTAGGCGCTACCACGTCGCCGGCGCTATTGGCACTCCCCAGCAAAATACCGGCTTCCCAGGGCAGCGATTGCCCCGGCAGCAGATAAGCTGTCAGCACGACCAACGATGTAATTACTGCCCGGCGTACCATGCGGAACCTAATAATATTGATTAAAGGTATTAAATATATGGATTTTTTCATTGTGAGTTGACAGGGTGCCGCGTGACAGGGTGACAAGGCTGCGAAATTGCGCCTCACCTTGTCACCTTGTCACCCTGTCACCAACAAAGATAATTGCCCGGATTGTGAGAGAATAACGCTAAGCGACGAAAGAAAGTTTTACTTCCAATACTTCACCATGTGAATATGGGGAATACCGTCTTCGAGATAAGTATCGCCAATTTCTTCAAAACCAAAAGATCTGTAAAAGGCAAGCAGGTAGTATTGCGCGCCGATTTGAATGGGGGTATCGCCAAAAAGGCGGCGACAGGCCGACAGGGCTTCTGCCACCAACTGCTTGCCCAGGCTTTGTCCCCTGCGCGCGGGCGAGGACACCACCCTGCCGATAGAGGCGAAACCTTCGTAAGAGAGTCCGGGAGGCAGCAAGCGGGCATAAGCAACGTGGGTGCCTTCCACATCGATACCTACAAGGTGCCAGGAGCCTGGGTCTTTGCCATCGGCATCGAGGTAAGGGCAGTTTTGCTCTACGACAAAAACTTCCTGGCGCAGGGCCATGATGTCGTAAAGTTGCCTTACAGTGAGATCAGCAAATGGCAGGGTAATAAATGTGAGTTGAGTAGATAACATGGCATCAAAGATAATGCAGCTATTAATCCTCAATCCACAATGATTATTTTTTTAGTCGCAAAAATCTTACCTCCCTGCACAATCTGAATGCAGTAAATTCCGGCGGGCAGATTATCCCGGTTAAGTGTGTGGTTATACCCCGCAATAGCTGCCCGTTTTACCCTATGACCCTGTGAATTATAAACATACATAATTGCACTTTTTAATTCACGCGTTATTTCAATGGTTGTTGCAGAATAAAGAGGATTTGGAAAAATTGAAATAGCATTTGATATAACTTGTTCCTGGACGCCGACAGCAGGCGAATTATAAGTCAATAATTTAACCCCGGTCCAGTCGGATGCAAAGGGGATTCCAAATGTACAGATATAAGAAAGGTACAATTGATTTTGCCACAAACCTATCCCCCAGGTACCGATATTATTTGAAACACTGCCAAACATCGCGCAAGAGTCGGGGTTTGCTGGATTTGACACATCAACCACCATCATATCGCTTTTGCCCGTCGACAAAAAAAGCTTTTTGCCGTTTTTGTCGTATTGAATTTCATTGGCATGTACCGGACTAGTGTACCAATTATTATTGGGGCAATTATAGGGGTTCCACCATCCCTGCAATGTAATATTTGCCGTATCAGCAATATTGAGCACTTCAACGCCGCAGTAATCAACCGCTACATAGAGCAATGAATCGTCTACAACTAAATTATTATAGGCCCGGGGAAGATTAAAAGGATCGTACAATACAGGATTGGCAAAACGGCCTGTTTCCACAGGATGAAATTTATCGACACAATTAATAATGCGTAAGCCTCCGGCATCATAACACAAATAAACAATGTCGTTATTTACTTCCAATCCACGCGCGTTGTAAAAATTCGGATTCGGATTAGTCACTGGGTAATTAATATCCGGAATAAATTGGGAAACAAATTCAATATCATTCACATTGGAAATATCAAAAACGACAAGGCCGCTTTTCATAGCGCCCAGATAGGCATAATCGCCTTCTGCTTTTACCACACCGGCGCCGCTGGAAGACCCCGGCACAGCATAATGATCCGCCACTGTGGGCATTGTCGGATTAGAAACATCGACGATAGCTATACCGCCTGCCGAACCGGAATTCGCAAAATGATTGCCCAACGCAAGCAATAAAAAATTACCCTGCTGAAACAGATTCATCACTTCCAGATTGCCCAGTGAAGAAATTGGCACGCCGGCTATCTGCACTGGCATATTAATATTTGAAATATCGTATACGGTTAGACCGTCTTCTTTGTTGGCCACATAAAGATACGGCAGGTTATTCTGATCGTGAATCATGGCCAAGGTCATAAAACCGCACGTTGAAACAATGTCTGCTTCATGCTGGATACTTAAATTGTTGCAAGACTGTGATAATATTGTTTTAGGATAAATAATTATTGCAAGCAGTATCCAAAGGAGAGCCTTCTTCATGGCTTTTATTTTTTTGGTGACTGGTTTTGGCCTGTATTAGATCTTGTTTTTCATATCCTGTCCAAATCATATTTAGTGAGCTCATTCTCTGTATTGCCGGTATTGAGTGTTGTGGCCGGTTCGAATAGCATAATGGAGACTTCTTCGTCAGCCACTGGTCTGTGTTCAACCCCTTTGGGGACAATTAAGAATTCATTCTCGTTTACAGTTACCGTCCTATCGCGATACTCCATTTTAAAACTACCTTTTATCACAAAAAAAAGTTCGTCTTCATCATCGTGTTTGTGCCAAACAAACTCCCCATTAAACTTAACCAGTTTTACGTGCTGTCCATTCAGTTCGCCCACAATTTTTGGCGACCAATGTTCAGAAAAGAGGGCAAGTTTTTGATTGATGTTGACTTTGTCCATGTTATTCCAAATTAAGGGGCGTCATCTGCCCCAGTATTAATTCGGTTTCTAAATGTTTTTAGCGTTGAGCAAGGATGTCGTCCCGCCTACGTGAGTGTGAATATAATAATTTACTTTAGGCCGTGTCGTAAATAACTTAGCAGTTTGGGCGGTCTCTTTTTTCACCATGCTGCGTTGCATCGTCGGTCACTTAGCTTTGGCTAAGCTCCCTTCTCGCGCCTTGCCTGGTAAAAAATAGCCTCGCCGAATTCAGGTAATTTATTTACGCCACATCCCTTAGTAAGCATACGTTGGAAGTCCCAGGCAATTTTTTGTTGTTCGGTTTCCGCTTTCACAAAATAAATTTTAGCACTCATCTCCTCTCCAGCCTCCCTAAAACTCATAACACTTCACATTCGACCCGCCGCCGCCGCGCCTCCGGGGCGCTACCGACCGCCGGGATGGCCGAGCCTGTTTCTCGCCAATTTTAAATGGATTAACCTTTATCGCAAAATAAAAATCGGCGCCGTAAAATTCGCTGCGCTTGAACAGGCTACCCAGGTGTTCGGAGCCAATGGTAATAAACCCGAGGCGCAGGGCTAAGCCCAGTCGCAGGCGCTGCCATTGGTACAGCGATATAGGCAGCGAAGCGCCAAACCAGCGGTGGGTGTAGCGCGGAGTAATGGCCAGCAGACTGCCGCGTTGTACTGCGGCATTGCGGGTGGGCAACCCCTCGATCAATGCGGCGCCCAGGTACACATTGGGCATCAACGCGCGCTCGGCCTGCAGGCTTATTGCCGTGGGCAGGCGCATAGCGAAATCATTGGACTGGAGCGAGGCGTTGGAATCTTGAAGTACTTGTTCGCTAAATACCTGTATGATGGCCTCCTCAAATTCATCGCGGCGGTTGAATGATTCAAAAGCGTCGGCGCCTACAATGGAGACGGCTTCTGTTTGTGTCAGGTGTTGCCGGGCATTGGCCGTGAAATTTACCTTACCGACGTCGAGCAGGGCTACGCCCCAACGCCAGGTGAAATTGCCGTCTTCTTCGCCCGAGACGTACATCACGCCGAGGTCGAAGCCAAGGCCGCTACCGTTGCGTTGTAGCGCATATTCGTCGCCCATGAAGTTGCTATTGGTGTAGCCGAATTCGAAGTGGATCGGGCCGCCGCTGAGCGTATCGCCGGGTTGTTTGCTGAGTTGAAAATCGGTTTTATTATTAAAATAGGCGGCTTCATAACCTTGCAGGTATTTGGCGGTAAAACCGATGCTGAGACTGCCGTTGCTGACCGGCAGGCGATAGGCGTAATTGAGGCCTATTTCGCTCCAGGCCATCGCGCCTGCGTTAATTTTGCTTACGCGAAAATCCTGAAAAAAATCGCGGTTGAAATAGGGATAATAGGCCAGATTGGGGTCTACGTCATCCACATTACCGGCCACACGGAAGCGGGTAAGCACGCCGATCGTGTGATTTTGACCCAATCTTACATAAAAAGAAGGGCCCATCAGGCTTACCTGCGCTTTTGCGTAGAGCGAGCGATCAGGCGTATAAAAGTCGACCTTCCTGGCGCCGGGAGGCAGCGGTTTTTCAGGCGTAATATCGGGGCCGAAGGCAATATCGAGTTGATCGGGATCTTTCAGCCAGTCGCTTAGCTTCATCGGCGTGGTGTAGGTATAATTATTACTGACAAAAAATGCGCCTTCCAGTAGATTAACATCCCAGGTGAAGGGTGTGGCAGCGTGTCCGGCGGGATTGAGCAATGCGGCGTTAATGCCGTTGTAGTGATCGAGCCTGATACCCAGCTGCTCCTGTGCAACAATACATTGTGCGGCGCCCAGCATGGCAATTCCCAAGAGAAGTCCTTTGTTCATAAAGATGACAATTAGATAGTTGCTGAAACAAAGAGCTTCCTCATAGTATAATGTTGTCGGTTATGGGTTATCGGTTGTGGGTTTCAGTTCAATAACCATAAACAAATATAATAACCCATAACTCACAACCGATAACTCACAACCCACAACCTCAAATTTTCGGTCCAAAAATCAAAACCCCCAGCACAGCGGCGCCGATAGCAGTAAGCAGTACGGCAGCTGCGGCGGCATCTTTAGCTTTGCCGGCAAGTGGATGGGGCTGTGGCGACGTCAGGTCAACAAGGTATTCCAGGGCTGTATTAAACGCTTCGGCGGCAAAAACCAGGGCGATAGCCAGGCTTATCAGACACCATTCTATCGTAGAAAGGTTGACATACAACCCGGTTGCGATTACTAATACGGCCGCCAGGGTGTGGAAACGCGCATTGGGTTGTGTGCGCAGCATATCTGCGAGCCCCTTAAAGGCAAATCCAAAGCTTTTCCAGCGTCGTTTTAACCTATGCATCATAAATACAACGATGTCAATGACATGAATAAGAGCAAGGTAGCCATTTTAGCAAAAAATCGCGTGTTTTTGGGGCATTTAAAAATGTAAAAAAAACGCAATTGCTGTGGTAGAATCAAAAAAAGCCGATAGTTTTGGCCACTGGAGAATCCAGTTCTCCT
>Ga0058868_1087189_pt1 | contig 22431 bp, 20 predicted proteins | sample TNRReaAerobicRNA_2_FD_59631 | JGI IMG/M metagenome (GOLD analysis project Ga0058868, IMG submission 59631) | Wastewater treatment Type I Accumulibacter community from EBPR Bioreactor in Madison, WI, USA - TNR Reactor, Time F- 52min-Aerobic_ RNA... | ecosystem: Engineered > Bioreactor > EBPR >...
AAACCCCGCACTCGCCGTGAGGCAGCGGTCGGGGATGATAACCCTTCCCCGACCACTCCCTCGAGTGTTACTGGCTTCCAGGGTGTCAAGAGGCTTTCGCGGCATAAACGCAAGAGAAAAAACCTCTCTTGCATTTATTCCACGGTCCTCTTGATACCCTTCCAACCATCAATTCCAACCCCACCCTCGAATGAACGAAAGACCACAAGACGAAAGATACAAGGGGGCGGTCATGACTTTCATCATTTGGGGTGCTCGGCATGTCATGACCGTTAGGCTCTAGGCCTCTGGTCCGTCGCCGCTCTTGACCGCACGCAGAATCAGTAGGGCCATCGCTGTCGCAGCGATTCCGCCAATACCGAGAATCGCTGCGAGCGCTGACGCGAGTTTGGACACCGGCTCGGGATCGACGAGGGCAAACAGGGTCACACCAATGACGGCAGTGACGAGCGCCGCCGGCACGCCGATAGTAATCAGGCGGGCCTGCCAGCTGCTGCGCGCCGCCACCGGCAATTCCTCCGGAGTGCTATCAGGCACAGGGGCCGGGCTCGGGCGGCCCGGAAACGGTATCACCTTATCGTCGTCGGGCACTCTATCGGGCGTCGGCTCGGAAACCGGCTCCTGGGTGGGTTCCCCAGTCGGCCTCGGAACGGGCGTCGGTTGCCGATCTCCTTCCGCTTGTGGCATCTGCGGCGGACGCGCCCTTGTTTCTGGTACTCGTACGCGCTCCGGACGCCGCACTGCGATTGGCACAGGATCGTCCTTCTCATCGAACCCATGACAACGACACAGCGGATTGCGCACCAGCTCACTGAATGGCGGATCGCAGAAATACTGGTAGAGGCCGGGCTCGGTCAATTGCACCTGAATCAGCTGCGGCGGACATCCGGCGGGCAGCTTGGGATTGGGAAAGAACAAGGGGCCGCTCGGCGGCGCATCGCGCATCCGGTAGACCTCGTCGTAGGAAAAGCTGAGTTCCCGCGCGTAATCCTGCAGTTGACGACGGCCGCGTGCCCGCTGCTGGCCGGCATCGTCAAGGGGCTTGATCTCGCCGATGTAAATGAGCTTCTGGCCATGCTCGAAACTCTCGTAGGACAGGTCGAGTTGGGGGCTGAATGGCGCTTCCTCCTCGTCCGTTACCGTCGGCACGATTCGCTCCGCGACGATATCGGGATTGGCGGCGAGGAACGCACTTTGCACTTCGATATGAGCGATACTACCCGCAATCCCCGAATGGCCTCCCAGGCAGATACCACAACCGCCTGCTGAGCCACGCCGCTGCCTCTGCAGCATTGGACCCGTTCCGGGAGCAGGCAGGCGACTCAGGCGCGCGCGGTCGCTTCGCGCTGGCAAGGGCTTGGCGTCAGGCGATGGTTCCAGCCAGGCGCGAGGCTGCGTCTGTTGGATGACATGCGTTAGCTCATGCGCCAGCAGGCGCCTGCCGGTGTCGCGGTGCGGGGCGTACTGGCCGCTGTTGAAGACCACGTGAGCGCCAACGGTATAGGCCAGAGCGTTAACGGCACGGGCTGATTCGGCGGCCTGGGAGTTGGTGTGCAAACGCACGCTGCTGAAGTCGACGCCGAAGCGCGGTTCAAAGAAGGCGCGGGTGGGCGAATCGAGGGGGCGGCCGGCCTGACCCAAGGTGGTGGTGACGGCTTCGAGTCCGGGGCTTTCGCTATCGCTGGCGCGATCCTGGGGCTGCCGTTGCAGTTCGTCTTCTGCTTCGCATTCCTTGCACAGACGCTGGATCGACTGCGGACGGATCGGTGGGCGATCGATGCCCGGCTGCGCCAACACGGGGTCGGCCATGCACAGGACCTGGTCGGCGATACGGTCGGCTTCCTGTTCGTAGACATCGTCGGGGCGGCTGACCGTGAGTCTGGTCTGGATGAGAGGATGGCGCAGCACCGCCGGGACGGCGTGATGGCCGCGGCGGGCGGGGTGCTCGACGCGCGCCGCTCGGGCCGCCATTGGCGCCGTGGTGCGGGGCGTACGATGTGGCGATGAAGGTGTCGCGGCCTCTTTCATGTCTGTTCACCTCCTGTCATTGGCTGCGCAGCCCGAGTCCTTCCGGCCCGGTCCACACGGTCTGCTGGTCAGCGGCCGGGGGGAGCAGGGGGGTAGGGAGCGCCCGCTTGGGGAAAGGGCGGCTGCTTGGGAAAGCTTTCCCGCAGTTCCTGGATCAAGGCCTCGGCCGCCTCGTCGCTCAGGGCCACTATGGCTTCACCATCTTCAGCGATGGTGGCTTGCGTGCCGCCGACCATGAACTGCCCGCGGGCATGGTCCTGGGTCATCACGAAGACGACGCCCTGCATGGCTTGCGGGTAGACGCGTTCGTTCCTGTCGTTGATGGAATAGGCAACTCGGTAGTAGTTCATGATCTTGTTCTCCAGATGATCGGTGGCGGTCCTGACCACCGCAACTTGCGGACACTGCAGAATACGGGTGCTCCGGTCGCTGCCGATTCGCGTGATTGACGCCGCCTGCGACGACAATCAGAGCAGTTGCCTGCGAAGTAGGCCCGCATAATTATCTACCACCCAGGTAGCTAAGCCGTCGAAGGCCAGCGGGCTGTTACGGTCGGCTTCTAAGGAGGCATTCACGGTCGTCACAGTATCGGTATGCACGTCGATTCGATAGGTGATGCCAGTTGCAGTCGGGACGATCAGATGGCTGCCGTTGAAACACATCCTGCTCGGTAGCGCGCCCGTCGGCAAGGTAACGCTCGTGGCGACGTTGCTGTTGATGGCGATTTTACTTAGGCTGTAGGCGCCCGTGTTGGCTACCCACATGTTGGAATAGTCGAAGACGATCGCTTGGGGAGCGGCGCCAACGGCGATTGGCGTCCGGACCATATCGTCTCCAGCCCCGGCCCATCGCCTGATCACGGTGTTGTCGTCGGTGTTGGTAATCCAGACATAATAGCTCGCGCAAGCGACCCCTCGAGGATTGGCGCCCACGGCGTAGGTCCCTTGCACCTCGGTCTCGTGTTCGTAAAATGCGCTGGCGGTGCCGTCGCCGCTATTGGCGACCCATAGTGTCCGAAGAACTGAATTGTAGGCAATGCCGGTCGGATTCGAGCCCACGCGGATGGTGGCAACGACGCTGGCGGTCAGCGGATCGATCTTGCTGACGCTATTGCTTCTGGAATTGGTGACGAAGAGATACTCGCCGTTGTAGACCACGCTGTGCGGCCCACTACCCACCCTGACGCGGTGCACGATTTGGCCGCCGATGTCGACCTTTAAGACCTCATCGGTGTAGTAGAGAGCTATCCACAGGTGCTGGCCGTCAAAAGCCATGCCCCGGGATTCAAAAAGCACTACCCTCGCCGCCACGGTATTGGTTGTGAGGTCGATCTTCGTCAGCTGACGCTGCTGGTCAATGACCCAGAGAAACCCCTGCGCACTGACCATCGCATTGCCATTGGCCCAGATATAGGCGTAGACCGTCGCCACCACCTCGTTGCTGACGGTGTCGACCTTTTGGACATTGTTGTTTCCGCCAACCCATAGAAAGTTGCCAATGACTGCAAGGTTGGCAGGTTGATGGTCCACGGTGACGGTGGCCACCACCGTATTGGCGCCGACATCGATCTTGCTGACGGTATTGGTGCCGTAGTTGGCCACCCAGATAAACGTCCCGGTCGCGGCGGCCAGACCTCGAGGCTGACTGCCCACGGAGACGGTGGCCACCACGCTGTCGCTCGCCATCTCGATCTTGCTGAGGCTATCGCTGCCAGAGTTGGCCACCCAAACGAAATTGCCGACCACCGCAAGGCCGGATGGGCCCTCTCCAACCGGAATGGTCGCCACTACGGTATCGCTCGCCATATCGATCTTGCTGACGGAAGCGCTCCACCCATTCGCGACCCAAAGATTCCCGCCACTCACCGCGAGAGCATTAGCACCGTGCTCGACATCTATGGTGGCCACGACGGTGTTGCTGACGACATCGACCTTGCTGACGGAAGCGCTCCAATTGTCGGCGACCCAGAGATAGCCGCCGCCAAATGCCAGACCGATGGGGCTGTTACCGACATCCAGCGTTGCGATGATGCTGTTGGTGGCCGGGTCGATCTTGAGGATGGTGTGGGCGTCGGCAGTCGCCATCCAGACATGGGAGCCGTCAAAGGCAATACCACCATCGGAATATCCAAGCGACCAAGCAGCGCTTCGATCGAGCAGCTGCGCCAGTAGCGGCACCCTCAGCATCCGGGAACGGGTGGTGGTGTCCAGCTTGCCGAGGCTGATACTACCGTCGGCCGGTTCGAAGGGGTGGGTGTGCAGTGCGGCAGCGTTGGACGTTGGCCCGGCGGTAAGGACATTCAGATTGGCCGCGGTGACGTTGCTACTCACTCCGGCCAGGTTCGAAGGCGAGATTTTCTTGCTGTCGGTACCGTCGTGGTGGTGACCGGTGGTGGTGTCGAAGTGCGTCTCGCGGGCGATCGCGTTGTCGATGTGCGCCGCGGCGATGACGCCTGTCCCGGCGTTGATCTGCGCGACGAGGCTATTGGCGCCGCCCTGGGTGTCGACCTGGGCGGCGGTGGTGAGGTGCGGATTGCTCGTGCTGGCCACGTGTTCATCGAGCTTGCTCCCGTCGGCGGACAGGTCGCGGCCGTCTACCGTCCCGCTGACCGCAATACTGCCGGCGATGTCCACGGGCGAAGCGATTTTCAGGGTGCCCGTCGAATGAGCGGTGTGAAGGCTCCCGGCGATGGTAACGCTGGCCGTATCGGCATCACCCAGCACGACGTCGCCGTGCATCGAGCTTGCGCTGCCGTGTACCTCGAGATTGCCCTGGACGGCGAGATTGCCGCTCATGTTGACCGGCGAAGTCAGCTGCAGCTGGCCGCTGCTGTGCGCACTGAGCAGTGTGCCTGCGACCCTGACGGTGTCCGCATCAGCGTCCCCGAGGACGACATCGCCGCGCATCTGGTCGGTCTCGATCAGCGTCGTCTGGCCCTTGACCTCGAGATTGCCACTTACCGTCAGGTCTCGCCCCACGGCGAGATCGCCTTCCACGACCGGTGCCGAGTAGAGGCGGCGATAGCTGCTGTTCAGGGTCACTGCCCCGTTCGCCGCCACGGTCGCGATCTGCGCCAGAGCGACCGCGCTGGCTGGTACATCGCCGACCAGCGAGAGAGCCGCGCTTTCGGTCCAGCGGGTTTCGAGCCTGATGGGATCGGGGGCCACGGCCGGATCGCTTTTCCGCTCGTCGAGGGCGATCACGACATGGGCGCCGTTGTCTCCCGCGCTGACGTTCACCGTGGTGTCCGTCTCCACGATGATCTCGCGTCCGTCCTTGTCGATGGCCATGCCCGCCTTGACGGTGACCTGGCTGTTGCCGGCGACGACCTCCAGACCGGAGATAATGCCGGGAGTGTGCGCCTTGCGGTTATGTAGTCTGCGCAGCGACAGGTGGTAGTCCTGTTCGAGATTGAAATCATTCTCGCGAAGAAACTGGCCATTGAAATAATTGAGCCGCTTGATGGTCATGGTGTTGCCTCCTCAACAGGGCTAGATAAGGGTGTCCTTGCCAACCGTCGACTGAACACCGACCTGAAAGGTCGGACCGGAAATACTCAGGCTGTAGACGGTATGCGCCGGTTTTTCGATATCGAGCACTGCGCGCACCGATTCCGTTTTTGTGGACAGCTCGGCTGGATCAGGCGTCGTGAAGACCACATTGACACGGAATAAGTACGCGGGCATGCCGCCGACGATGGTATCGACGCCGACGGTGGAGATTTCGCCAACCTGTATCGGGTCATGCTCATCGAAAATGGACGTCCCTTCGCCGACGTATATCTTCAGATATTCTTCAAGACCCGCCTTGGTGCCGCGTTTGCGATACAGCGGAATGATCTGTGAGAGCGCTTTTCGCTTCTGCTCCGGCGACCAGTCGGCGCGCAACACCAGCGCAGTCCAGCTGGCCAGCCATGGCAGAAAATCCTCGCGCGCGCGCAAGGGATCGAAGTGGTCCGAGATGTTGTCGAGTACGGACTCGAAATCCGCAAACATCGGAGCGATGACCTCGAGCAGTCGTGCCACCGGGGGGGCGGCGTCCGCGCCGGAGTCCGCGTTGTGGTCAGCCTGCCGCAACAGCTCGGGCAGCAGCGAGGCATAATCGAAGTCGGTGTTCTTGCTGGTCATGATGATTTCACCGCGTCAATTTGCAAATCGTTCAATATCGGTAGATCGTCGATGGGCACTTCCCGGATATCCGGATGGTCGTTGAGTTCGAGAGTCACGACATGGTCCATTCCCGGCAGCGCTTCGATCAGGGAATAGAGTTCGTAGGCCGACACCGGTCTGCCGAATGGCCAGCCGCTCAGCTCGCGTCCGCCGGTGAGCGGATCGAAAAAGCCCCTGATGGCGTTGGTGGCCGCGGCGATGACCTCCGTCGCCACGGTATTGGCGCGCGCGACCAGCCGCAGTTTCAGCCTGATTTCCGTATACAGGGCTGGCCGGACGACAATGCGCGTGCCCACCAGCTTGCGATCCTCGAGTCGTCGCTTGACGGCCGCCAGGATTGGCGCGAGTTGCGTGTCCGGCAGGCCCTCGGCGGCGGGCACGATGGCGACGCTGATCGTTCCGGCCTGCGCATAGGAAGCGATCGATACCCGGCCGACAGCGCTGCTGGCCAACAGCGCTTCGCGCTCAAAGTCAGTGCTGGTGATGGCGCGATAGGGGTCACTGAAGAAGCGCAGGGCGCGCTGTTTGGCGCTATCCAGAGACTCCACTACCAGCGCTGGGCCGGACACCCATAGTCCTTGCAGGCGCAGTTGCGCTGCGCGGATGAGCTCCGCGGCTTGCGTCGCTCCGGCCCGCAGGACGATCAACACCAGGACGCGCTTCTCCCGCTCGTCGTAGCGAACATAAACCTCCTCGATTTCGGCACTCACCTCTCTTGCCGTGCGCTCGATATCGGCGCTGGTCACCCCCATTGGCTTTCTGAAGGTGTCACTCTGGAGGGACGATTCGCCGAGCAACAGCGAGATGAAATTGGCCAGGGTCCGGGCGGGGATACGGTTGGCGCGATAGAGCTTGGCTTCCGTCACCCATGCCAACAATTCGATCAGCGTGATGCCGGGATCGGAAATGTTGTGATTGGTCCACTCGGGCGCCAGCAAGGGAATCATGGCGCGCATTTCTCCGACCAGATCGTCGAAGCGACGGTTGTCTAGACTGGGTAGAGGCAAGGGCATGGCTAAGCTCCCGTAGCCACGATGCTGTGCTGTCCCGAGGCAGCCAGGTCGTTGCTGCCCATCGCAATGCGCTCCTGCGATTCATCGCTACCGGACTTGCGGATGCTCAGCGTGCGCACCCGGTCCACGCCCTCCGTCCCCTGCACCACTGCGCCGACTTCCGACAAATAGAGGGCGCGACCAAACTCCCAACCCTGGCCATCCGGGCCACCACTGAGTGGATGCAGAAAGGCCCGCAGTCCGTCGAAGACCCGTTTTTCGACTGCTTTCGCCTCCTCGATGCGCCGCGGGATCACTTCGGCGGTGACGTCGATGGGAATGTAACGCGGACCGATGACGTCGATCCGCTTGCCGAGGGTCACCAGGGAGCGCGTCGTCAGGAAGTCCTTGACCAGGTTCAGCAGATTCTCGGTCGGCATGGGCTGCTCCTGCTCGCCATGCGGCACGATGATCAGCGTGATCCAGCCCGGGTCAGCGCCCTGGCGGTTGTCGGTGCGCAGGGAATCGGCCCTGGTCAATTCCAGGCAGCGGGACTTCGCCACGTCTTCGCTCGCCTCGCGCGCCAACCATTCGTAATCTTCGACGGTCACCGCGCGGTCGCGGCTCTTGATGCGCAGCGGACCGCTGGTCGCCACATTGGCGATGGCCTCGGCATCTGCGGCGCCGTGCGAGGCTTCAAGGTTGAAGACTGCGTCGATCAGCGGGATGGTGGTCTTCAGTTCGCTCAAGCTGCCTGCCACACACTGGCCTTGGGCGCCGCCACCGGCGCGGTAGCTCCTGGCCACGATGTTGTCCTTGCCTGCCGGGGGAATGCGGCCGTGCACGCTGTCGCCGAAGACCACGGTGCCGCTCACATGGTCCACCACATAATGGCGATCAGAGGCTGCGGACAGGCTCATGCTGGGCACCGCATGCCAGCGCACCCAGACTTCGATGAGGTTGCCGGCGTCATCCTTGCTGGTGCGAATGGCGTTCGCACCTTCGTCGGCTACAATCCGCTGCTGCTCCGCATCATCCGGCAGCGTCGGCTCGCGAACTTCGATGATCTGGCCCGCCAGGGTCGGGGCCTTGGCGAACTGGAAGCTTTGCGCGGGGTCGCCATTGCTCGACCCCAGGACGTGATTCCGGAAAGTGACGCCGTGGCTGGCCCAGACCGTGTTCAGGGCAATGGCTCCCAGCCGGGGCGGCGCGCTGTAAGCGCCGGACTCGAGGCTGGCCCGAATCCACAAGGCCTTCTTGCCGAAGCGATATCCTGCCCTTGCATCGGCTGGCGAGATGAAGCGCAGAAGCCCGCTGCGGGTGAGATTTAGCGTCTCATCTTCCGCCGGTAGGCGTTGCCAGTCAGCGCCGTTCCAGTACCACCAAACGACGACTGCTGCGCCTGCCGAGCCAACGGCCTGGGCCGGCTGGCGAGATCCGTAGAGCGCCTGCACGACCTGGATGTAGATGCTGAGCGGGGTCCCCGCCCGGGTGCTGTCGGGATCGAATTCAAGATAGAACGCGGGCCGTTGTTCGTCCCATCCGATAAACGGTTGAAACGGCTCCGTGGCTGAAAGGTCCCGAAAGACGAAGCTGTTTTCGGTGAGCAGGGCCTGCGCCTTGACGGCGGTTGTGACTCCGTAGCTGATGGTCATGGCCTTGATCGACGGGGCCGCGAAAGTCGCGGCGACATACATGAAGGTATCGACCAGGCCGTTCTTGGTCAGCAAAGCCAGAACGCTCTGATATTCCTCGCCATCGGCGACGATTTGCTGCAGTTCGTTCTTCAGGGCGTCATTGGCCGTGGCTTGGTATCCCGCCTCCTTTCCGTAATCGCCGGCGCTGATCCGGATGCGGATCCAGTAGTCCTCGATGCCGTTGACCAACGTCGGCACGATCTCGGGGCAGCGGAATTTGACCTCACCATTGACTGTGAAAGCATTGGTGCCGTCGGAAAATTCCAAGTCCGGCGCAGGGGGATTGCCGTCCTGGCTGGGCGCGTCGATCGCGCTCCAGGTGGCCCCGTCCCAGAACTCCCAGGCCAGGGTCGCCGTGGCGACTACCGAGCGCTTCGAGGACAGGCCCACGGCAAGCGCGATCTCCGCGCCGGCGATGCTGAATGCCTGCTGGCTGGCGATGTAAAGGGTGTCGTTGAACTTCGGGCGTTCGCCAAAAGGGAAGAAGTCCTTGCTGACGTCCAAGGCAAGCTGATTGAAATAGGCCCGGTAGGCCGGAATCTCCTGATCGCGAAAGACGGTGCCGACGCTCAGGCTCTGAACTTGCGGTGACGCAGCGTTGGTGGTTTTTGCCCTGACCCAGCAGCGTGCTCTGCTGAGCAGCGCACCGCCGTCAACGCGGCCGCTGACCGTCAGTGGCGCAATACCCGGTGTCTGCAGTAAAAAGGTCGAATCGCTGGCGACCACCCGTGCCGGCTCCCGCCAACCGTCGGCCGTGGAATACTCCCAGTGCAGGATCGGTAAGCGATCGCCCTCTGCCAGGGTGAACTCGACGCACAAGTCCGCTGCCGCCAAGTCGGCGTTGGCGAACACGCTGTCGTGCCCGACATAGAGAACATGTTGATTGGCTTGCCACGCGGAGGTCTCGCCCGAATCGGCAAATATCTCCAGGCCGTCTACGACCGGTGCGGCGAGCAATGCGTGCAGGTCCATGTAGCGATCCTGGCGCAGGTCGATCGAGAACGCTCCTGCCAGGATGGTGCGGGTCACCAGCAGTTCCGACTCCGTCTCGAAGACAACCGACTCGGTCTCGAAGACGACATCATCGCGTTTGACCGCACCGACCTGTGTGCCTGTCGGCACCCGCTGGTCGCGGGGTGCTTTTGCGGACAAGGCAAAGGTCAGCGGCGCGCGCGCCGGCTTGGGTGGCTTGCGGTCAATGCCGAGGAAGTCGAGAAAGGCGAGGAAATTCTTGTTCGGCACGCGGTTGATCTGGTCGGCAAGCGTTTCCCCCATGCGGGCGGCCAGTTTCAACAATGCCATGCCAAAGTCACGGTTGTCGTCGGCCATACGCAGGAGCTGCTCATCGTCACCGCTGATCTCCGTTGCCGACTTCCACGCCGGGAACCGAGCCGGGATTCGCCGAATCATTTCGATCAGCAGATCTTTGGCTCGTCGCTGATCAATGGCTGGAGGATTCACGGACACGGTCATTCCCTCCCCAGGTAATAGGGGTAAACGAGGTTTTGCTCACTGTTGTTGGCGATGATTCGGTAGTCGATGCTGATCAACATCGTGTCCTGCGAAGCTGCGTCGGGCTGTGCGTCCACCGCCAGCAATTCGATCCTGGGCTCCCACTTTTCGAGCGCCTCGCGGACATAGAAGATGGCCATCCCTGCGGTGGAGTTATTGTTCGGCGCGAAGGCCAGATGATTCAGGTCGCAACCAAACTCTGGTCTCATTAGCCGCTCGCCCGGTGGTGTGCCGAGCACGATTCGAATCGATTCCTCGATGGCACGTTCGTAAGCCGACACCGCGATACGCGTGATGCGGTCGGGTCCCGCGCTCAACGCGATCGGGAATTGCCAACCGACGCCGAGAAAGTCGCGTTCCGCCATGGCTACAGCTAGCCTATGAAGACCGTTCCGACCGCCATTACCGTCCCGGTCGGAAGCTCGGAAGGATCGTTGCAGGTCGTCGCCATATCACCGTTGCGCGCCGCCATCTTGCCGTTGATTTTCACGCTGGGGCTGCCGACCTTGATCGTCGCCTTGTTGCCCGGCGGGTTCTGAAATGGCCCGCCCTGCGGAATATGCGGCGGCGTATTGGAGGCTGTCGAATCCACGCTGGCCGCCGCCATGCCCATGATATTCACATCGGCGCTGAGACCGCCGTCGATGATCCCGGTAAACGGATGCGGCAAAGGTGTCGGCACCGGCGCCGGACCGGCCGGGATCATCACGATGTGGATGTCGGTGGCCATGATCTGGTCGCCCTTTTTTGCTGCCGCTTGTCCCATGACTCTCTCCTAGTTGATGTCGACGGTTGCGCCCTTGACGGTCATGGCTGCACTCGCCGTGATCTTCATTTCCGAACCCGCCTCCGCCTTCAGCGCGGCGCTGGATTGCAGGTCCAGTTCTTTCGCGATCAGGCTGATCTTGCCCTGTGGCGCTTTCAGGACGAGGTCTTTATCGCTGCTGATGGTGATGGTGCTTTCCTTGCTGTCGATGACGATGGAGTTTTTCCCGGTGTGGTCGACGACTTCGATGGTTTCGCTGCCGTCCGTGTCGTCAAGCTTGATGAGGTGGCCGCTGCGCGATTTGATCAGGCGAACATTGTTCTGGCCGTCATTCACGAATTCTTTTGGCAACACATCGACGCCATTCCATAGCGCACCGATCACGAATGGTCGGCGCATGTCGCCGTGCTCAAAGGCCACTAGAACCTCGTCATCGACTTCGGGCAGAAAAACGCTGCCGCGCTCCTTGCCGGCCATCAGTGTTGCCACTCGCGCCCACTCGCTCTCGTCGTTGTCGGAAAACCAGGGAAATTTCACACGCACACGCCCAAGCTTGTCCGGGTCCTTGATATTGGTCACCACGCCGATGGCGACCCCCGCCCCGGGCATGCGGGCGCTCACATCCTGGCCGCCGTGTTCGCTGCTGCCTGCCGGACGATTCGCGGTGCCGATCAACTGCTGGTAGAGACTCATATCGAATTCCTCGTGACTTCGAAGCGCGTACGGTAACCGCTCGGCCCAAAGCTGTGTTGGGCCGATATGACGTAATAGGGGCCACTGAATGCCTTGCCAATACCGGCGATATCAATAGTTTTGCCGACGCGGATCAGGGGCGATCCAGCGCAAAGGCCGCTGGCCTCGATGAAGTTGCTTTGCTGTCGGTTGTACCAGGCCTTGGCGATCTGGGTGGCCTCATTGGCGTCCACCAGGATCTGCCCCGGAATGGTGTGCGTGGCGGCAACAAAGGCGCTCGCCGAGAGTTGGGCGCCGCTCTGCTTGCCACCCATTTTTGCCGTTTCATCGCCGCTGCCGGCCTGGCCCACGACGAGCTTCTTGGTCTTCACATCCCAGCCGCGCACTTCGACCTTGGCGCCGTTGGGTATGGCGCGCTGGCGTGGCGAGAACTCGATCAGGTCGCGCCGGTAAGTCAGCTTGATGGCGGGGTCGTCCTGCAGTCTGGGCTTGCGGAAATAGAGGGTCTTGTCTTCGACAGACACCTCGTAGTTGAGTGGCCAGGCGAGACGCAGCAGCAGCGCCAAGTCTGTTTCATTGTTTTGCGTGACGTGCGGATGGGTGTCTGTCGTCCGCTCGACCGAGGCGGTCAAGCCAATTGCGTTGGCGATCTCGGAAGCGATGTCGCTCGATGTCTTGTTCTGGAAGGTGCGCTGGCGGTTGCCGAACTGCAGTCGGTGCAGGCGGTTATAGGCCCGAACCCGCAAGCTGTCGGGGCTGTCGGTGCCACCGAAGTCCGGCTCCAGCGCAGTAACCTCGCCGGTAAATACGGCGCTCTCGCTGTTGATACCGAGTGCCATCTCGAGCGGTGTGCCCAGCGCAAACTGATCGAGATAGGCCTCGTTGAAGCGCATGCGCATCCCGTCCCAGAGGTTGACCGAGAAGCTCAACATCGCTGGCATGTTGATGTCTTCACTAAATTCCACCGCGCTGATATCTGCCTTGAGTGTTGGGGCAGCCGCAAGCTTGGCGATCGAAAGGGTAAATCGCGGGATGCCGACTGCTGGCGTGATGGCCGTGTTCATGACGTCTGGGCGGGTACCAGCAACAGGCGGCCAAAGTCCTGTTGACTTGGAAATCGCAAGGGATTGGGGATGCCGTTGCTGTCCGCGATCGGCCGCCACAGGCGCGCATCGCCGTAGACCTGCGCAGCAATCATGGGTAGTGTGTCACCTGACTTTACGGTCCAAACGGTTGTCGATCTGATCATTGCCGATCTCCTGATAGCTTGCAGTTTTCCACCCTCAGCTTGATTGCGGCCAGGGTTTGAGCGTTAGCGTCAGCACCGATCTGACCGGAGTGCCGTCGGCGAGAAACAGTGAGAAGTCTTCCTTGAGACTTGCCACCACTCCCTTGTAGGTGGTCTTTCCCCACTGGAACAGGCAGCCCACGCCCTGCCCGGTTTTCGATTGGCCCGGGTCAAGCCGTTCCTTGAAGTATTTGGTTTTCTCCCGAACATCGGTACCTGCCTCGTAACTGTCATAATTCAGGGTGAGCACCAGATCCCCGGCTGTGCTCCTCGTCCATTGCAGGCCTTGCCCGACTTCACTCCAGGTGATGTTCCATGTGTTCGAGTACGTCGCCGGGTTGAACTGCACTGGAATGGCTGCACCGCTGATGGGCTTTCCATTCGCGTTCAGCGGCAGCAATTGAGCTTTTTGATGGGCGCCGAAAGTCATGATCTGATCCCTCGCCGCTCGCGTTCAATCACCAAGCGCCGCTCCAGGATGCCGAAAACGCGGTCAGCCAGGGACTGGATCGACATTGACGATAAGTTGGCCCCGTGGCTGGCGCTCAGCGCCTGGGGCGCGGCTGCGGTTGGCGGCGGCGCTGCGGCGCCCAAAGTTGCCGCCACCAGCGTTGGCAGCGGACTCGCTTCCGCAGACGCGGTCCGCAGGGTAAGTTCGGTGGCTGTCGAGCGAGCCCTCGCGGCGGGCCGTGCTGCCGCTGCTGGGGGGGAATCGAGCAAGTGGGTCAGATGCGGTGCGCGCAAGCTGCCATCCGAGTCGTGACCCTGTTCCAGCCCCGCTGCTAAGGGTCGGTCAAGGTCTTGTCCGTACGTGATCGGCGCCCGATCGGGCTGCCATTGCTGATGAGTTGTCCTGCCCTCTGGCAAGAAGTCGCGGCCCTCCGCAAATGTCGTCAGCGGTAGCGCGGACCTTGCGTGCCGCGTACTATTGCCGGTCGGCGTCGCGGTGATTGCCGAAGCGCCAAGCGCGGAATACGCAGCACGCCTGAGCAAGGGTTTACGTTGCACGAGCAGGTGACCGCCCGGCATCGACAGCCGCTGAAACCGGCCCCAGCCAGCACGCGGTCCAGCGTACGGCCGTGTGCCCCTATTGGCGTCTACTGCCGCCCGTGGTGCTGGCACGCGAGCCACGGCAGGAGCGATCTCGCCGGATTCGAGCTCTGCTGCAAAAATGCCGGGTCGGGTGAGCGGTTTGCGGGACGCGAGCGGGTGATTGTCAGGCCCGGACAGCTGCCGACGCAGGTCCGTATCAGGGCGCGAGGTCGTGCAGGGCGTAATGCCTGCTGCATTGGCACCGACCAATGAGTGCGGCGTCGACGCGCGACGCGCGGCCGGATCAGTCTGCGTGACGGTACTCCGACCGGGGCTGCTGGGTTTACCGATCCAACTCCCGTGGGCGAGCGGCGTCACGGGGTCGGCAGCTGTCTTCCCGCGGTGAACACCAAGCATTGCCAGGGCCGTCGCCGGAGTCTGCGGTACCGTCAGTGCAAGGTCCGAAGCGCACGGCGCAACTGCGCTCATCGCCGTTGGGGCATGGCTAGCTGGCGCGATACGCAGCGGTTTTCGTTGCACCGGCAGACCTAGCGCAAGCACCGGCTTTGGCGGCGATAAGTTCACCATCGTGGCCGCCAAGTGCGCGGGTGCTGGCCTCATGGACGGGCGATCCACGCGAGTCGCCAGCGGGACAGCAGCTTGCGTCGGTTCATCGGTCGCGGCGTTTGAAGCGGGGGCCACTTTCCTCCGTGCGCTTGCGCCCCACCCTGGCTCCCGATTTTTGCCCTCTGCTCCTGCTTTTGGCGTCGGCGCGCGAGCCACGCTAGGAGCCGACTCGCCGGGTTCGTGGCCTGGGGGGCCAATGCTCAGCCGGGTGAGCGCTTTGCGGGACACCAACGGGAGATTGTCAGGCACCGACAGCTGCCGACGCAGATCCGCGCCAGGGCGCGAGTTTGCGTATGGCGTCATGCCTGCACTGGCAGCGATCGATAAGCGTGGCGCCAAGGTGCGACTCCAGGCCGTATCGGGCTTGCGCGTCGGTGCGCCATGCGCGCTGCTTATGGATGGTGGCAGGACTCTGTTTTCGGGAGAGCGGCTTGCGGGCGCGACGGGCAGCGGTCTGCGTTGCACCTGCAGCGCTCGCGAAAACGCCGGCTTGGGCGGCGACAGGTTCGGCAGCCAGGCCGCCAAGCGCGCGGGTGACGGCCTCATGGACGGACGATCCACAGCAGTCGCCAGCGGGACAGCGGCTTGCGTCGGGGCATTGGTCGCAGCGCTTGCAGCGGGGGCGACTTTCCCAAGTTCGCTGGTGTCCCACTCAGTGTCAGGTCGTCGCCGCCCGCGCAGCAGCACCAAGGACGGTGTGCGCCGGACAAGCGGCACAGGCAGATACTTAGCGAGGATACGCTCGGCAAACGCCGCGAATGCTGCCGGGCCCGTCGCATTGACGAGGACGTGTGCAGGGTGCCCGTAAGTGGCGCCAATTCGATGCTCCTGGCGATCATCAGCGGTCATGTGGCTCTTCCTTTGATGCTTTTTTTTCCGGTGCGCGTGCAATCTAGAAGCCAAGCGAACCGCTTACCCCGAGCACGCCACGAACGCCGGACAGGGTCTGGCTCAAGGCCGATTTGCTCAGGCCATGGTGCGTCAGGGTCAGAGTTTCGAAGGCAATCAATCCGGATGAGGCGTTGAGCGTTGGTCCAGACCACTTGACGGGGAAAGCCAGCAAGAAGTCCCACCACATTGCAGGAATCCCCTGCGCGTCGAGCAAGTAGATGCTGCCGTTCTTGCGCTCGATTTTCCCGGCGACCACATTGGCATACCAATTCCACAGCAGATCAAGATCGGTTTGGCCTTTCTTGAGGACCAGGTCACTTTGCGTGGTCCATTTCGGCAAGCGGTGGACGTAGTCGTTGACACCCCCTTCGCGAATCGACTCGACTTCGGTAGTCACATCCAGGCCAGACAGCTCGCTGAAGCCGCCGGCGATGATGCCTTCGATCTCGACCAGGAATCGATACGCGCCATAGGGATCCAGGCGTGCGCCGAGGGCACGGCTAGCGATGGTCACTGCGGCATTGACGCCTAAGGCGGGCATGATTACCTCCGCTCGGATTGCTCATTGAGCTTCTTGTTGATGTCGGAGACCTCATTACACCAGAGCTGTCGGTCCCGATGCTCCAATTCCAATATCTCTGCATACGGCCAGTGCAGGTGATAGGCCAGAAAGGCTACCTCCTCGTACAAGGCATCGAGGGGGTAGCCTGTTATTCCCCCGGTTCCACCTCTACTGCGAACTGATGGTCGCACTTGGGGCACACCGCGCTTACGGCATTCGACCCCTGTTCGTTGATGCGTCGGTAGAGGCCCTGGAGGAAATTGAGGTCCTCCGCGAACAGGCCCTCGATGACCCGGGTATTGAGCATCTTGAGATCTCCCAAGCGAGTGATCACCCGCGACAGCAGGATGATCGTCAGATACGCGGGGTTCTGTTGTACCCGCGCATCTTTCATGGGCAGGATCTCGTCTCCGGCCGTTGCCAGCCGCATCACGCCTTCCTTGTGCAGAGTGCCGTCCGGGTCCAGATAACCCTTGGGAAGGATGAACTCATACTCCGTCTGCAGAGCCATAACATGCTTCCTCGTCGATCGTGATGTGAGTCAAATACGGTGGGCACCAGCACACCGGCCTGCCGGCGCCCTTAAAGCTTCTTGATGAATTACTGGACCCGAACGACTTCCTCACAGACCAGCTCCAGGCTTTCGATGACCACTTCGGCGCCCTTTGCGGACAGGTCACTGGAGTCGTATTTGGTGGGCCAGGCCTCCATGATGTTCCAGCGCGCCTTGTCGTCGCCAGCCTCGTCGATCAGCACCAGCGACAGGTTCTTGCGATGCTGCAGCGCGCCACTGTCGATCACCTGCTGACGCCAGTTGTAGAGGTCCATGGAATCGGTCAGGCCAGATTTAAGAGTGACGTTTCCGTAGGTGGTCTGCCCCGAAAGCTTGCGGTTATGGGTGGGGTCAGTGCCTTCACGGTAATCGATTGGCGCCGTGGTCGAATCCGGGATGACCGCGTCGGCAAAAGCGGCTTGGGCAATGCCGTCAATTTCGACGCGAAACCGGAAGTTACGATAGGGATCTTTGCGTGCCATCTTGAAGTTCCTCCTGGATCAAATTAGCCGGCCTTACCCAATGTCTTCTGGCTGATGCGGATGATGACGAACTCGGCCGGCTTGACCGGTGCCACCCCCACTTCGATGATCAAACGCCCGGCGTCGACCACCTCCGGCGGATTGTTTTCGGCGTCCACCTTCACGAAGAAGGCTTCTGCTGCGGTGGTGCCGAACAGCGCCCCGTCGCGCCAGAGATTGGTCAGGAAGGCCGTGATGTTGCGCTTGACTCTGCCCCACAGCATCGGTGTGTTGGGCTCGAATACCACCCACTGGGTGCCTTCGTCGATGGTTTCTTCGATGTACAGGAACAGCCGGCGGACGTTCACATACTTCCATTCCGAGTCCGCAGACAGTGTGCGCGCGCCCCAGACGACGTTGCCCGCACCAGGGAAGGAGCGAATCACGTTCACGCCGACGGGGTTGAGGGCGTCGTGCTCACCTTTGCTGATCACACGCTCGACGCCGATGGCGGATTTCAGGTATCCGACCTCGATCCCGGCTGGCGCCTTGTGCACCCCGCGCGCGACGTCGGTATGCGAGTAGATCCCGACGATCGCTCCCGACGGCGGGGTGGGCTTGATCATGCCGGTGAGCGGATCGGAAATCGAGATCCAGGGATAGTAAATGGCGGCGAACGAGGAATTGAAGTTCCCGGTGTTGCTTCTAAAGTTGGCCGCTGCTTGGGCGTCCAGGTTCTGGGGCGTGTCGGCAACGAAGAAACAGTCTTTGCGGTTGGTGCAATAGGTATAGGCGTCCCGTGTGACGGAGGCATCACCGAGGGCATCAGGGATGGCGACGATGTTGATACCGTCTACCGGATCAAAGGCTTTGATGAAACCGTTTGCGCCAGCCCAATCGGGGGCCAGCAGCGTCTCGCCATTCAGGCCGCCAGTCAAATTGGTGCTGGCGTTGGGAGGCCGGTCTGCGCCGCTATCGACCAATTCCACCCATTTTGAGTTCACGCGCTTGAGAACATGATCGGGCTGCGTTTCATCCATGCTGAGGTTGTCGAAGGTCTCCAACACGCCGCCGTCGGCAATGCTGAGCTTGAAGTAGTCGCTACGCACGCTGTTGCCTGGCAAGGCGGTCTCGTCGGCGACCACGGCACTCAAGGTGTTACCCCAGGTCCCCTCCGAGGCTGCACGCACGATCAGGCTGCCCATGGGCACGGTCTCGGCCTTGGTGAGCGTTGCGGCACTCCCTTTGGCGGCGCGAATCACATAACAACGCGTGCCGCCCTCGCTGAAGAACTGGTAGACGGCATAAGCCAAGTATCCATCTGCAATCATTCCGCCGAAGGTGGCGGTAAATTGCGTCCAGTTGGTGATCAAGCTGGGCTTACCGATTGGCCCGCGCTGGGCGATGCCGATGAATGCGCCGGTCGAAGTTCCTACGCCTTCGATGTGGCGAAAGATATTCTGGCATGGCGACTCTCCTTTGCTCGGGTTAGGAACTGCTGTACTGAACGACGGGCGCTATTCCGTTTCAAGCTCGTCTCGGGCCGAGGGCTGCTTTCTGCCCCTTTCGGCTACGGAGCTTGCGGTGCTCGTTTCTGGCTCAGACTCGGTGGGCTCGGGGCGCGCCGAATCGGCAATCGGCTTTCCTGACTGCGCCGCGCTTTCCTCTCTGTCGCGTTCCTGCAACGCCAGCTGCCCGCTCGCAATCAGGCCCTTGAGATGCGGGGCCTGGAGATCGCTTGTCGAGACCTCGCGCTCCTCGCGTGACAGGAGATGAAGCATCGTGCCGTCGCTCAGCATGGCGCCGGTCGGTTGAAAGCGCATGTTCTTGATGATTGGCACGGTGAATCTCCTTCCTTGAGTTGCTGCGACGGGTGTTGGTGATCGACCCTGTCGTCAGCTGACGATATTTCGGTGGACCCATTTCCCCGCGTGGGTGGCATTGTCGTCCATTGCCTTCAAAGCGTTTTGACTGTGGTGACCTTCTCCAGTACTCGGGTGACGAGCACGACCCGTGAAGACGGCACCAACACCGGCGATACCAGGTAGCTCACCGACAGGCTGAAGGCCTTGTCGGGGAACATCGCCCACAGCCGGTTCATATCTTCCAGCGAGAGCACGTGGGGCGTGATGCGCACGGCCTGATTGCCGGCTTCAACCATGGTTGGTGGCAGCAACGGCTGTTTCATGACCGAATGGTCATAGAACACGCGCATGACGGATTCCAGATGGCCCAAGGCGGTGTCGGGATCCTGGGACAAGGGAGTGAGCAGGTAGAAAAGATCCAGGGGTAGCGGCGGCGGACGCAGGCCATCCTCGCCGACCGCTTGCTGCTCCGCATTCATCAGGTAAGAATTCTGCTGGACCTGGAACAGGAACAGGGCAAGCTTGGCCGACGTGGCGGCGTCTACCGGCGACTTCATGACGATGTCGCCATCAGCGAAGCCGGCCTGGCTCTTGAGCAGTTCGATCATTGCCTTGCCGGTCGAGGAGATAATTGTCCCGATCTGCTCAGCCATCAAGTGCCTCCAGCAGGTCGTGGTAGTCACAGAATTCGTTCTTGGTGCACGGCCAGCCAAGTTTCTTGTACTCCCGTCGCGTGGCCAAAATGAGATGTCGCATTGCCAGGCCTGTGCCTTCAGCTGCGGCAAGAAAGGTCGCGCACAGACCGATGTTTCTGATGTTTCCGCCCGCGACCTTGAACTGCCTGGCCAGGAAGTGGAAGTCGATCTGCTCATCCATTGGAACTTCGGCAGGGAAAAGCCCCTCCCAAAGTCTGGCTCGGTGCTCTTCGTTCGGAAACGGAAAATCGACCACGAAGTGCATGCGGCGAGAGAAGGCATCGTCGAGATTATTGCGAAGATTTGTCGCCAGGATCACGATGCCTTCGTGCTGCTCCATCCGCTGTAGCAGGTAGCCGATTTCAATGTTGGCATAGCGGTCATGAGCGTCCTTGACTTCCGAACGTTTGCCGAAGAGCGCGTCGGCCTCATCAAAAAACAAGATGGCGTTGCCGGACTCGGCTTCGCGGAAGATGTGGTCCAGGTTCTTCTCGGTTTCGCCGATATACTTGCTCACCGCCTGCGACAGATCAATCTTGTACGTGTCAACCTGGAGTTCGGCGCCGATGACTTCGGCGGCCATGGTCTTGCCGGTGCCGGGCGGCCCTGTGAAAAGAGCGTTCAGGCCTTTCCCGAGGGACAGCCGCCGCGCGAACCCCCAGTCACCGTAGACGATGTGTCTGTACCTGGCTTGGTTGCATAGTTCCCGCAAGAGTCGCAGGTGATCCGCCGGCAGGACCAGGTCGTCCCATTTGTGCACCGTCTCGGTTTTTACCGCCAAGCCAGAGAACTCTAGCGAAACCTGCGCACGGCAGGCCTCGGCGATATCGCTCGCGGTGACCGTTGCTCCCGCCGGATCCCGCCAGTAGGCCGTCGTTTCGGCAGTGTCGAGAGCATTCCCGATTTGCTCAGCATTGAATCTAAAGCGGCTTGCTAGTGCACCAGGGTCTATGCAGGCATGGATTTCGTGCGCTGCGAGGTGTTCCTCCCAGAGTGCTTTGCGGACTTCGACGGCGGGGGTCGGGAAAGCGATCTCGATGTAGAGCAGGCCTTCGCGCAGTTTGCCGGGAGACCATAGGGATTTTCCCGAAAAGAAGGTGAGTTGCGAGAAGTGGCGGATGGCAGCGAACCACCTTTCTCGTTGCACGAAGTTCCTGTCGGCGTCGATCCAAAGGTCGCTACGTTCGACACAGATGGCCGCGGGCAGCAGAACCGCTTCGCGTCCGGTCAGCCACGCCAGTTCGCTTGCAATCGGCCCCGCCGCCATTGCCTTCTCGATATCGACGAACACCACCGGCAGCGCAAGATCGCGACAAATGCTTTCGACGGCGGCGTGCTGCGCGGCCATATCCGCGCCGTGAAGGTGAAACACCAGGCTCTTCGGCGCTTCGCTGGACGTCAAGTGATGGCGGATGAACGCCGTCATTCGGTCGACTGGTTTCGCCATGGCTACTGCTGCGGCTGTGGTCCTCGGTGGGCTATTGGTGATCAGCCTGGCGACGGACAAAAGCCGATCGTCGATCGAACTAATGCCAAAAATATAGTTGACGATTCTTGGATCGACGCGGAGCGTACGCGCAAGCGAAAAAGGCGCCGCGTCGGTTTCTGCGTCGGAAACCTGGAGGAGCTTGTATGAAAACAGCGGTGATTGAGCGGAGAATACCCCGTGGGCTACCCGCCTTTCGTCTTGGCTGGGGCAGAGCAAGTCCAGAAGAAGCGACGCGCTCGCTTGCTTTCGAGTGGCTTCCTCCTGGAGAAAGGCATAGTGTCTTTCGTATTTTTCGTTGATCTGGGGTGCAAGACATATCAGAAGGCACTGCTCCTCAATCGCGTCAAGTCGAAAAATACCTGCCAGACAAGGCAGCGCCAAGCGGACTCCGGCGGCTTGGCTCGCGCGACGCTTTTCCTCGATGTCCACCCCGCGCGCTGCGAGCGCGTCAAGCAGCGTTTTCTCTGTGGGCGTTTCGCTGGCCTGCGTCGTGAAACTCGCGGGCGGACATGCTGCCGCTCCTGAACGCAAGCCGGAGGACGACAAACACGCGGGGTCAGCGGTCTGGCGCCGAAGCAAGGCAATGCGCAGCCGCAAGTCCAGGCGACCGAGTTCATCGTCAATATGCGCCCAACTGGTGGCATAAGCGTCGTCAGTCTGCGTATGTCGGCTTGGCGAGATGCCGCTATGCTCGCTCGATGACAATGCCTGAACCCTTCCTCTGTCCACCTGTTGTTTCCCCCGTTGCGATGTCAAAGCATTGCTTCACACGACGGCCAATCTCGATCCAAGAAACACGGCTCCGCTTGGGCGATATACACCCGGAGAAACCGGAATACCCCTCCACTGCACAGGCGAAGGAGCTAGCGTGCCCCGATCCCAGTGCGCCACTACGACATAGGTTCACGTTCTTGCCTGCACTCTTGCTATTGGTGCGCCAGCGATGCCCTCGTGACAAAGTGTCTGTTTTCTTGGTCTTTCATCAAGATCTTGTACAGCGGCGGTCCGGATAGCACATAGAGTGGGTCAGGAACGCAGTGCTGTTGCCAGTCTGCTTCTTCCGCTCGATGCGGCTGTTTCAATGACGGCACTGCATGCCGAGGAAGCATCC
>Ga0058868_1033681_pt1 | contig 22048 bp, 22 predicted proteins | sample TNRReaAerobicRNA_2_FD_59631 | JGI IMG/M metagenome (GOLD analysis project Ga0058868, IMG submission 59631) | Wastewater treatment Type I Accumulibacter community from EBPR Bioreactor in Madison, WI, USA - TNR Reactor, Time F- 52min-Aerobic_ RNA... | ecosystem: Engineered > Bioreactor > EBPR >...
CGTTCCGGACAACAGGTGTACGCGCGCGGCGGCGACCTGGTGGTCCTCGCGGCGGTGAATGCCGGCGCCGAGGTCATCGCCGATGGCAACATCCACATCTATGCTCCCCTGCACGGGCGCGCGCTGGCCGGCGCCAGCGGGGCTACCCAGGCACGCATCTTCTGCACCGGCTTCGATGCCGAACTGGTCTCGGTGGCCGGCCTCTACCGAACTTTCGATGGCGGCGTTCCCGTCGACCTGACCGGCAAGCCGGTGCAGGTCCGGCTATCGAAAAAACCCGGTGACGACGCCGGCAAGCTGATCGTCGAGGCACTGCTCACCGACTGACGAGGCGGCTGGTCGGAGCAAGAATTCCCCGCCGGCTGCGGCGGCTTGCCACAAACTACCCGTTCTGCGGGTAGAATCTCACCTTTCTTTTGCGGGGAAAGAGCCGTGACACGTATTGTTGTCGTAACGTCCGGCAAGGGGGGGGTCGGCAAGACCACCACCAGTGCCAGCTTCGCTTCGGGCCTCGCCTTGCGTGGTTACCGAACCGCCGTGATCGATTTCGATGTCGGCCTGCGCAACCTTGACCTGATCATGGGTTGCGAGCGCCGCGTGGTCTATGATCTGGTCAACGTCCTCAACGGCGAGGCCACGCTCGGCCAGGCTCTGATCAAGGACAAGCACTGCGACAACGGCAATCTCTTCGTGCTCCCCGCCTCGCAGACCCGCGACAAGGATGCGCTGACCGAAGAAGGTGTGGAGAAGGTTCTCAAGGAACTTGAACACATGGGCTTCGACTACGTTGTCTGCGATTCACCGGCCGGCATCGAGCGGGGTGCCGTGATGGCACTGACTTTTGCCGACGAAGCCCTGGTGGTGAGCAACCCGGAGGTGTCGTCGGTGCGCGACTCCGACCGCATCCTTGGCATCATTCAGGCCAAATCGCGGCGCGCGCTGCTCGGCGCAGAGCCAGTGAAGGAACATCTGCTGATCACGCGCTACGCACCGAAGCGCGTCAACGAGGGCGAGATGCTGTCGTACAAGGACGTGCAGGAGATCCTCCGCGTACCGATCATCGGTGTCATCCCCGAGTCCGAAGCGGTACTGCAGTCATCCAACGCGGGCACGCCGGCAATCCACCTGGCCGGAAGCGACGTTGCCGGCGCCTACCATGATGTGGTCGGCCGCTTTCTTGGAGAAACCATCCCCCTGCGTTTTGTCGACTACGAGAAGCCCGGCCTGTTCAAGCGCCTGTTCGGGGGTAGATAAGGATGTCCCTGTTCTCCCTGATCTTCGGCAACAAGCCCAAGACGGCGGTGATTGCCAAGGAACGTCTGCAGTTGATCATCGCCCACGAGCGCCGGGGCGGCACCAGCGCCCCGGACTTCCTGCCCGCCCTGCAGGAGGAGTTGATGGCCGTCATTTCGAAATACGTGTCGGTCAACCCCGAAGACATCAAGGTATCGCTCGAGAAACAGGGGAACTTCGAGGTTCTCGAAGTCAACATCGTCATGCCGGAATCGGGCGGCAGGCTCTGACGCAACGCTCTTCGGTGGACTGAGGCCAGGGAATATCAGGCCGGAAGCCGGATACCTCAAAAGCCCTCTGGCCGGCACGGCTCGCCCCGTCGCGCTTCTCGCGTTTAGCGGACAAGCGACTCGATCGACCTCACATCCGGGCCTGACGAACCGTCGCCTCAATGCGATCGACAAAAAGAGCGATGGCCTCGATGACCGCCTGCGGCTGATCGCGATGCGGCGAGTGCCGACAATCCGCCAACGTGAGCAACTCGACTTCACCCGCCGCTGCGGCGATACACTCGATCTGACGCATCGTCGCGTATTCGTCGTCCAGCCCCTGGATCGCCAGCACCGGGCAGCGAATCGCCGGCAGGCAGGCGGTGATGTCCCAGGTGCGAAACTCGGGCGCCAGCCAGGTGTCGTGCCAGGCGCGGAAGACAGCCTCCGGGTCGCGGTGATAGCGCGCCAGTTTCTGCGGCCAGTCACTATTCTTCCAGGCTTCACCGGCACGGCGGATGCCCGCGAGCGCCTCCTCCTCGACAAACTCGTGCGGCGCCAGCACGACCACGCCGGCCACCTGTTGGGGAAAGGCCGCGGCGTGGATCAGCGCGATCGAACCGCCGTCGCTGTGCCCGATCAACAGCGGCCGTTCGATGGCCAGCGCAGCGAGCAGCGCTGGCAAGCGCTGCAGCGCCTCCTCATGCATGTAACGCGGCGTTCGCAGTGCCACCAAGGGAGCCGAGTGTCCGTGTCCGACGCGCGACCAGGTCAGCGTCCGACAGCCGGTCGCCTGCGCGACGCTCGCCGGGAAATCGCGCCACAGCGCCACACTGCCCAGGCCCTCATGGAGCAGCAGCAGCGTGGGTCGGTCACTCCTCGTCGCCCGAATGAGCTGGTATTCGATCGCCAGGCCGTCAATTTCTGCCCGGGAAAGCGAGTGGTCGCCGACGGTCATTTCTCACCACCAAGCTGAACGCACGCTGCGCTCCAGTCTGACACAGGGGGAGGCTCCTAGCCGCGCCTGAGACGTTCGCGTTGCGGTTCGAGCTTGTCGAGCGTCGCGATGAAGGCCTCGAGACGCGTCCTTTCCTGCTCGACCACCGCTGCCGGCGCGCGCGCGACGAAACTCTCGTTGGCCAGTTTGCTTCTCGCCTTGTCGATCTCGTTGCGTAGTCGGGTGATTTCCTTGTCGAGTCGCTCGCCTTCGGCAGCAAGGTCGATCGCCACTTGCAGCATGAGCTTCGTTTCGCCAACGATGGCCATCGGTGCGCTGGCATTGGCCGGGATCTCGTCGACGATCTGCATCTCCGAGAGTTTGCACAGCGCCTTTAGATAGGGGGCGAATTCGGCGAGTGACTGGCGGTTGCCGCTGGCCAGCAGCGGTACGCGCAATGCCGGGGAAAGGTTCATCTCGCCGCGCAGGTTGCGACAGGCGTACGCCAGGGTCTTCAGTTGCAGGACGCGCGCTTCGCTGGCGGCGTCGATTTTCTCCGCTCGCGCCTGCGGATACGCCGCAAGCATCACCGAGGCGTGGGTCTTGCGGCCAGCGATCGGCGCCACCGCCTGCCAGAGTTCTTCGGTGATGAACGGCAACAAGGGGTGGGCCAGGCGCAGCACCGATTCCAGCACCGTGGCCAGCGTCCGCCGCGTCGCACGGATTTGCGGCTCGCTGCCTTGCTGCAATTGAACCTTGGATAACTCGACGTACCAATCGCAGAATTCGTCCCAGAGGAATTCGTACAGCGCGCGCGCAAGGAGATCGAAGCGATAGTCGGAGTAGTGCTGCGCGACCTCGGCCTCGGTACGCTGCAGCTTGCTGACGATCCAGCGGTCGGCAAACGAGAAGCTTAGTGTCGATCCACAGCTCTCCGGGGTACAGGCGGCCAGCCCGAGATCCTGCCCCGCGGTGTGCATCAGGACAAAACGGCTGGCATTCCAGAGCTTGTTGCAGAAATTGCGGTAGCCCTCACAGCGGCTGAGGTCGAACTTGATGTCGCGGCCTGGACTGGCCAGCGAGAGAAAGGTGAAGCGCAGGGCATCGGTACCAAAAGCCGGGATGCCCTGGGGAAACTCCTTGCGTGTGCGTTTCTCGATCTGTTCGGCTTGTTTGGGGTTCATCAGGCCGCTGGTGCGTTTCTCGATCAGGGCTTCGAGGCCGATGCCGTCGATGAGGTCGATCGGGTCGAGCACATTGCCTTTCGACTTGCTCATTTTCTGGCCTTCGGCGTCGCGAATCAGGCCGTGAACGTAGACGTGCCGGAAGGGGATCTTGCCGGTGATGTGGCGGGTCATCATCACCATGCGGGCGACCCAGAAAAAAATGATGTCGAAGCCGGTCACCAGCACGGTCGACGGCAGATAGAGTTCGAGCGCCGGGTTGGTCTCGGCCGGCCACTGCGGCGTCCAGTCGAGCGTCGAGAAGGGCCAGAGTGCCGACGAGTACCAGGTGTCGAGGACGTCTGGATCACGCGTCAGCGGCCCGCTGTAGCCCAACTCGGCGGCTTGCGCCCGGGCTTCGTCGGCGTCATGGGCGACGAAGATCTGCCCGTCCTGCCCGTACCAGGCGGGAATCTGGTGGCCCCACCAGAGCTGCCGCGAGATGCACCAGTCCTGGATATTGTTCAGCCACTGGTTATAGGTGTTGACCCAGTTCTCGGGGAAAAACCTGATCTCGCCCGAGGCGACGCAGGCCAGCGCCTTGCCGGCTATGCTGCTGCCGTCGGCAGCCGGTTTGCTCATGGCGACAAACCACTGGTCGGTGAGCATCGGCTCGATGACCACTCCGGTACGGTCGCCGCGCGGTACTTTCAGCGTATGTGGGTCGATCTTCTCCAGCCAGCCCTCGGCTGCGAGGTCGGCAATGACCTGCTGGCGCGCATCGAAACGATCCATGCCCCGATAGCGCGCCGGGGCGTTGTCGTTGATCTTCGCGTCAAGCGTCAGGATCGGGATCATCGGCAGATGGTGACGCTGGCCGACGGCGTAGTCGTTGAAGTCGTGTGCCGGGGTGACCTTGACACAGCCGGTACCAAAGGTGAGGTCCACATAGGCATCGGCAATGATCGGGATTTCGCGCTCGCAAAGCGGCAGGCGGACCATTCTGCCGACGAGATGGCGGTAACGCTCATCATCGGGATGGACCATCACCGCGGTGTCGCCGAGCATCGTCTCCGGCCGCGTCGTGGCGACGGTCAGCGTGCCGCTGCCGTCAGCCAGTGGGTAACGGATGTGCCACAACTCGCCCGCTTCCTCCTCCTGCACCACCTCGAGGTCGGAAACGGCGGTCTGCAATACCGGGTCCCAGTTGACCAGGCGCTTGCCGCGGTAGATCAGGCCTTCCCGATAGAGGCGGACGAAGGTCTCGGTGACCGTCTGCGACAGGCCGGCGTCCATCGTGAAGCGCTCGCGGCTCCAGTCGGGCGACGTGCCCAGGCGACGCATCTGTCGGGTGATGGTGTTGCCCGAGAACTCCTTCCACTCCCAGACCTTTTCGAGGAACCTCTCGCGTCCGAGGTCGTGCCGCGAGATTCCCGCGGCGTCCAGTTGGCGTTCGACGACGATTTGTGTGGCGATGCCCGCGTGGTCCGTTCCGGGCTGCCACAGCGTGTTGTCACCACGCATGCGATGGTAGCGCGTGAGCGCGTCCATGATCGCCTGGTTGAAGCCGTGTCCCATGTGCAGGGTGCCGGTGACGTTCGGCGGTGGCAGCAGGATGCAGAACGCGTCGGGTGTGGCGGGATCGAGGCCAGCGCCGAAATAGCCTCTGGTTTCCCATTCGGGGTACCAGCGACGTTCGATGTCAGCCGGTTCAAAGCTCTTGGCGAGGTCCATGGGGCGCACACGGGAATGAACAAAGCACGCATTATAGCGGATCAGGCAACTGCCCCCCGCGGACCCGAGCCTACGCCTGTTCGGCGCCGCCTGCCTGATCGCTGTCGGGGTCTGGCAGCGGCAGCCGAAGCTGGCCGCGCTGGGCGAGGAAGTCACGCATCGCCGTTTCAACGGTGGCAGCGATTCCCTCGCCCACCTGTTCCGTCGCCTGGCGCAGGGCGCACTCGAGCAGCGCCGGCAATTCCTTGCCCAGGTGCCGAGCGATACGGTCCGCGAGGTCAGCGGCGAGGCCTGGGCGCAGGCGGGCGTCGATGCGCTCCGCCGAGTCCTCGGGAATGGTTTCGAGAGGCAGGACCACCTCGGTGAGCAGCGGCAGGTCTTCATCCTCGCTGGCTGCCGGGGTCGGCGGCGCAGCTCCGGCAGCCGTCTCCGGTGGCGTTGTCGAGGCGATGAAACTGCGCCGTCGGCCAATGCGCCGCGGGCCTTCCCGGCGATCGCCAGCGACCCCGGCGGCTTCGGCGTTGAGCAGTGAGTTGGCACGACGAATCAGATCGCTGTCGTCCGCCATCAGCCCCTCCGCGACAGATCGAAATAGGTGATGGCGTAGCCGCGATCCTTGTAGAAGCGGGCTCGCCGGCGACCTCCAAGGCGTTCTTCGTCGCCCTGCCCGACGATCTCGATCAGGCTGTTGAAGCGGGCAAAGCCCTGCGGCACCTCGCTGGAGAGGTTGAACAGCCGTTCATCGTGTTCTGTCGCGTCGAGCCGGTCGGCAATCAGCACCGGGGTTTCCCCGGCCAGTCGCGAATCGACCGCCACGTGCGGGACAAAACCCGTTGGTGGGTGCGTCCACAGGTGGCGATCGAGCGCCGCGGCGACCTCGCCATCGGGGGCGTAGACGATCAAGGCCTTCTTCTGGGCGACTACCTTGCCGATCAAGCTGGCCGCCGCGGCAATCCGGTCGGCGGCGTTGTGATAGATGAACACCCGGGTCAACTGAGTTTGCCTGCGCGCTTCAGCAGATAGTGCATGAGCAGGGGTACCGGTCGCCCGGTGGCTCCCTTGTCAGTGCCTGACTTCCAGGCGGTGCCGGCAATGTCGAGGTGGGCCCAGACGTACTTTCTGGTGAACCGGGCGAGAAAGCAGGCGGCGCTGATGCTGCCGCCCCAGCGGCCGCCGATGTTGGCCATGTCGGCGAAGGGACTCTTGAGCAGTTCCTGGTAGTCACTCCACAGCGGCATCTGCCAGGCACGGTCATGGGCTTCTTCGCCGGCCTGCAGCAGTTCTCGTGCCAGGGTGTCGTTGTTGGCGAAGAGGCCCGTGGCGATATGGCCGAGCGCGATGACACAAGCGCCGGTCAGGGTCGCCACGTCGATCACCGTATCCGGCTCAAAGCGTGCCGCGTAAGTCAATGCATCGCAGAGAATCAGGCGGCCTTCCGCATCGGTGTTGAGGATCTCGATGGTTTGGCCGGACATCGAGGTGACAATATCTCCCGGACGCGTCGCAGCACCGCCGGGCATGTTTTCCGTGGTCGGCACAATGGCCGTCAGGTTGATCGGCAGTTTCATCATTGCCGCCGCCTGGATGGTTCCGAGCACGCTGGCGGCGCCACACATGTCGTACTTCATCTCGTCCATTTCGGCTGCCGGCTTGAGCGAAATTCCGCCGGTATCGAAGGTGACTCCCTTGCCGATCAGGACCACCGGCTTTTCATCACCCTTGCCGCCCTTGTAGTGCAGGACAATCAGCTTGGGCGCTTGCTGCGAGCCTTGCGCCACGGCCAGCAAAGCGTGCATTCCGAGGGCCGCCATCTCCTCGCGTTCGAGAATCTGAGCTTCCAACTTGTACTCGGCAGCCATCTTCAGTGCCGTTTCGGCGAGATGGGCGGGGGTGCACACGTTGGCCGGGAGGTTGGCGAGGTTCTTGGCCAAAGTGACGCCTTCGGCAATCGCCTGCCCCTGGTTCAGTGCGGCCTCGGCGGCCGCCAGCTCGTTGCGCCGATCGACGATGAAGGTGAGCTTGCGCAGCGGACGGCGAACCTTGTCCTTCTTGCTCTTGAACTGATCGAAACGATAGATCGTCTCCTGCGCGACGATCGCCGCCTGCCGCACGCGCCAGGAGGTACTGCGCTTTCTGACGCCGGTTTCGGTCAGGAAGACGGTGCCGTCAAACGAACCGGTTTCGTTGAGGGTACGCACGGCGCTGCGAATCGCGTCAGAGTACTCCTTGTCACCGAATTCCTTCTCCTTGCCGAGACCAACAAGCAGAACCCGGTCACACAAGGTGCCCGGGACATTGTGGAGCAGCAGCGTGGAGCCCGCCTTGCCCTCCATGTCACCGCGCCGGATGATGTCCGAGAGGTGGTTACGCGCCGCGTTGTCCAGCAGTTCAGCGGCCAGCGTCAGCTTGCGCGGTTCGAAGATGCCGACCACGACACAGGCGCTGCGTTGCTTTTCCGGGCTACCACTTTTTATGCTAAATTCCACCGACCCCTCCTCAGGCGACGCTTGTTTCTTGCGAAAAGCCGATTATCACAGCAGTTTTTCAGCAAAGTCAAAGAATGATCTTTCAGCGCGCGGTTCGGCGCGAGTTTACCCACTCGGCGGCCGGTGTGTTCACCGTGCTGTTCGCCATCATGATGACGACGCAGTTGATTCGCCTGCTCAATGAAGCTGCGCAAGGCAGCGTTGAAGCAGGTGCGGTGGCGACGCTGCTCGGTTTTACCGCCCTCAACTATCTGCCGCACCTGCTGTCGCTGTCGCTGTTCATCGCCATCCTGTTGACCCTCTCGCGCGCCTATCGGGATTCAGAGATGGTCGTGTGGTTCTCCGCCGGCGTGCCGTTGACCGCCTGGATACGTCCGGTGATGACCTTTGCCGCACCGCTGGTGGCGACGATCGCCGTGCTGGCCTTCTTTCTCTCGCCGTGGGCCTTGTCCGAGAGCGCCGAGTTCCGCGGCAAGCTGAGCATGCGCAAGGACGCCGGTCAGGTTTCTCCGGGTGCGTTTCAGGAATCGTCAACCGGTGATCGGGTGGTCTTCGTTGAAGGGGTTGCTGATGACAGCAGTCAGGTACGCAACGTTTTCGTCAGCGAAACCCGGCCCGATCGACTGGCGGTCACGGTGGCCGGCAGCGGCTATCAGGAGATTGCCGAGAATGGTGATCGCTTCATCGTCCTGCAGGATGGTCGCCGTTACGAGTTTGCGCCGGGTACGGCCGAGTTCAGGGTTCTCGATTATGCGCGCTATGCGGTTCGCCTGGAGACCCGGGAGACGCGGGGCATCGAACGGACGCCGCGAAACATGCCCACCCTTGAACTGATGGCGATCGATTCAAGGGCCCATCGGGCCGAACTGCTGTCCCGCCTCAGCCTGCCGATTTCGGCGCTCGTCCTGGCCGTGCTGTCGATCCCGCTGTCCTTCGTCAATCCGCGTGCCGGTCGCTCAGCGAACATGCTGTTGGCCATCATGGCCTATCTCCTTTACAACAACCTGATGACCATCAGCCAGGGCTGGGTGGCCAACGGGAAGCTGTCCTTTGCGGTCGGTTTCATTGGCGTGCACGTGCTCATGCTGTGCCTCCTGCCGGCCCTGTTCTACCAGCGTATTGCCGTGTCCTCCTTCCTTCGCCTGTCGCGATGAAAATTTATCAGCGTTACCTCGCGCGCGAGGTATCGGCCGCCATACTGCTGGTGCTGCTGGCCTTTCTGGCGCTGTTTTCCTTCTTTGACATGCTCGGCGAAGTCAAGAGTTTCGGGCAGGGCGGGTACGAGTTTCGCCACGCTTTTGGCTACGTCATGCTGCGCTTGCCTGGGCGTGCCTATGAACTGATGCCGCTGGCCGTTCTCATCGGTACGCTTTACGCCCTGTCGGCGTTGTCCCGCCATTCCGAGATTACGGTCCTGCGGGTTTCCGGTCTCTCCACGGCCGCGCTGTTGGTCAGCCTGTTGCAGGTAGCCGCGGTATTCGCCGCGGCGACCTTCCTGATCGGCGAGTACGTGGCGCCGCCAGCCGAACAGGCGGCCAATCAACTGCGCTTGAAGGAACGGGGCCGAACGGCCCGTGACCTGCGTTCGGGCTTGTGGGTCAGGGACGAGATGAGCTTCATCAACGTGCGCTTCGTCCTCTCGGCAATGAGTCTGCGCGCGATCCGGATTTACCAGTTTGACGAGCAGGCCCGGTTGCAAACGGTCACCGAGGCGGCGGCGGGCGAGTATGTCGAGCCCGACGGTTGGCGCTTGACAGAGGTGGTGCAGACCATGCTGCACGACGACCGCGCCGAAGTCGAGAAACTGCCGGAGATGTTCTGGCGCTCGGCCCTGAATCCAGACATTCTGACGGTCCTGATGGTGGCGCCCGATCGTATGTCGCTGCGGCATCTGTCGGCTTATACCAGACATTTGGCGGAGAATCGCCAGAAGACCAGCCGCTACGACATCGCCTTCTGGAAAAAGATATTCTACCCGCTGGCCGGCCTGGTGATGGTCGCGCTGGCCTTGCCGTTTGCCGGCGGGCAGTACCGAACGGCGGGAGTGAGCCTGAGAATTTTTGCCGGGATCATGATCGGCGTTCTGTTCCACACGCTGAACGGCCTGTTTGCAAATCTTGGGGCGATCAACAGTTGGTCGCCGCTGCTCAGCGCGGCGACGCCCCCGACCCTGTTCCTGCTCGCCGCAGCGACGATGATCTGGTGGGTTGAACGACGCTAGCAGCCCCTCGGACGGAATGGGCCCCGGCAATCAGGCCTGGCCAGCCAGTGCCCCTGCGGGCAAGTCATGGCTCCTGCGGCCGGATCAGTCCGAGTCAACTCTGGCCGGCTGCCGCTGATGCTCAATTCATCACCAGTTGCGTGCCCGCGAGACGGTCATGGAGAAACTGTCGGTCACGATCGAACAAGGCCCAGACGAGGCCTGCGCCGGCGAGACACAGGCTGGGCCAGCACAAGAGATAGCGGAGCAGCGCCTGACCCGGAGGTACGGCCTGGCCGGCACGGGTGACCAGGCGAATGCGCCAGGTCTTCATCGCCAGCGTCTGTCCGCCATTGCTCCAGAACCAGATGAAATAGACCAGCAGGACGACGAAGCAATGCGCCTGGACGACGATCGGCGAAGCAAGGCGTTGCGCGAACGCCCCGAGGAGCACGTGCGGCAGGATCAGCAGCACGGCGAGCACCGCGAGCAGGAGCAAGGACTCGTAACACATGCTGGCCAGGCGACGCAGGATGCTCGGCCGCGGCAAGGGTTGCGGCAGCGACATCAGGGCCTGACTTCCGGGTTATTGGCGGGCGAGGCGACGGGGATCGGCGGGGGGGTCGCGGGAGTCGCTGGCAGCGGCGAACTCGTCGTTTCGGGGCCGGCGCTCGGAGCGCTCAGCGGGGCTGTTGCGCCTGCTGGCGCCGGCGGCACGCTGACCGGGGCACCTGCCGCCGGCGTGGGCGCAGGCGCGCTGGCGGGAACCCGCCCGGGTTTGGGTATCGGCTTGCTCGCCGCCTGCTGTTTGAGCCGTTCCTTTTCTTCTTCCGGAAGGTTCGAGTACTCCTCCCATTTCTGCCGGAGCTCCTGTCTCTTCTCGGCCGGCAGCTTGTTGGCGGTGATGAAATTCTCACGCGCCAGGCGCCGCTGCTCGGGGGTCAGCTTGCCCCATTCCTGCATCTGTGCCTGAATTCGCCGCTGCTCCTCGGGTTTCATGGTCGCGAAGCGACGCGTGATACCGAGCCACTTCTTCTGCCGGTTGTACTCGAGGCTGTCCCAGTCGTCACTCAGCGGGGCGAGGATGACCCTCTGCGCCACCGACAGCTCGGTCCATTGTGGCTGCGCAGGGGTGATGATTGCAGACGGGTCAGGCACCTCAGCCCGAGCTGCGAGTGCAATGAGACTGCCAAAGACGGTTACTGCGACGCGGAGCTTTTCAGCCATGCATCAAAGCCCTTGTCGGTGAAGGCAGCGATTGGCAGATCGTCCGAAAGCAGCGCACTGTCGATCACTTCGAGTTCGGCGATGCTCTGTTCTGCGTACCAATAGGTATAGCCGGCGACGCCGAGCGCGACGACCAGCGCCAGCAGCACCTGCTTGAGGCGCAGATTGTCGAAGTGCTGGAGCAGGAAAGTGCCCGTGCCGGCGAGCACCGAGTGGCGCATGGCGACGCTTTTCTGCCGCGCGAGCGCCTGCCGTTTTACCTGCTCGAGACGGTTGACGGTTTGCGCCGGCAGCTCATGCAAGCCCCGGTTGAGTTGTTGCCTGACCTTGTAGGCAAAATGCAGTTCGTTCATAGGGTGATCCCTTTCGCCTTCAGTGCCGCTGCCAGCGCGTGATTGGCGCGCGAGCAGTGCGTCTTGACGCTTCCCTGCGAGCAGCCCATGACAGACGCCGTTTCGGCAACATCCATATCTTCCCAGTAACGCAGGAGGAAGGCTTCGCGTTGACGCGGCGGCAACAATTCTATCTCTTTCTCAATTATCGCAAGCAGTTGCGATTGCTGGAGCTGGTCGTCCGGAGCCTGGTGACTGTACGACCCGGATTCGCTGCTGATCGTCTCCAGCGGATCGTAGTCCTCTTCATTGTTCGGTGAAAGCGCCGAGAACAAGGTGGTCCATAGCGAGCGGACCTTGCTGCGACGGTAGTAGTCGCGGATGGTGTTCTGCAGAATACGCTGAAACAGCATCGGCAGCTCGGTCGCCGGACGATCGCCGTACTTTTCGGCAAGCTTCATCATCGCGTCCTGGACGATGTCAAGCGCGGACTCTTCGTTACGCACTGCGAACATGGCCTGTTTGAACGCACGACGTTCGATTGCAGTGAGGAAATCTGACAGTTCGCGTGGGCTGGCCAGAGCGGGAATCCTTGCGGTGGTCGGGGTGGAAGATGTTTCCGCGCGCGCCGGTGGTCGTGAATGCCTTGACCAATCGAGGCCAAAGCTTTAACGTTACGGACTTTTTTCGAGCGATTTGCTTGCTGGGGCGACGGCAATGACGATGATGACCGGTGCGGAGATTGTAATCAGGTGCCTGCAGGAAGAAAAGGTCGAATATGTATTCGGCTATCCGGGTGGCGCTGTCCTCCATATTTATGATGCGCTATTCAAACAGGACCAGGTAAAGCATATCCTGGTGCGGCACGAACAGGCGGCGGTGCATGCTGCTGACGGCCTGGCGCGTTCGTCGAACAAGGTCGGCGTTGCGCTGGTGACCTCCGGTCCCGGCGCGACCAATGCCGTGACGGGCATTGCCACGGCGTACATGGATTCGATTCCGGTAGTGATCATCTCCGGACAGGTGCCAAACGACTACATCGGGCAGGATGCTTTCCAGGAATGCGATACCGTCGGCATCACCCGCCCCTGCGTCAAGCACAACTTTCTCGTCAATGACGTGCACAAGCTCGCGCTGACCCTAAAGAAGGCTTTTTATATCGCCAACAGTGGTCGTCCCGGTCCGGTGGTGGTGGACATTCCGAAGGACGTTACCGCCGCCAGGTGCAAGTTCGAGTATCCGGAAACCATCCAGATGCGCTCGTACAACCCGGTGGTCAAGGGGCATCTCGGGCAGATCAAAAAAGCCATTCATCTGCTGCTCGAAGCCAGACGGCCGATGATCTACACCGGCGGTGGCGTGATTCTCGCCAATGGGGCCGAGCAACTGACCCGTCTCACCCGTCGCCTGGGCTTTCCGATCACCAACACCCTGATGGGCCTGGGTGCGTATCCGGCAACCGATCGCCAGTTCCTCGGCATGCCCGGCATGCATGGGACCGTCGAGGCCAACCTGGCCATGCAGCATTGCGACGTGCTGCTGGCCATCGGCGCGCGTTTTGACGACCGGGTGATCGGCAACCCCGACAACTTTTCTTCACTACCGCGCAAGATCATCCACATCGACATCGATCCCTCGTCGATTTCCAAGCGCGTCAAGGTTGATGTGCCGATCGTCGGCAACGTTCCGGACGTCCTCGAGGAGATGCTCAGGCTGCTCGACGCCGGAAATGCCGGCCCGGATGCCGAGGCACTGGCCGCCTGGTGGAAGGAAATCGAGGAGTGGCGTGCCAAGCAGTGCATGAAATACCGCATGAAGAAGAGTGTGATCATGCCGCAGTACGTCATCGAGAAGTTGTACGAGGTGACCGGCGGCAAGGCAATCATCACTTCCGACGTCGGTCAGCATCAGATGTGGGCGGCGCAGTATTACAAGTTCGACGAGCCGCGGCGCTGGATCAACTCCGGCGGTCTCGGCACCATGGGGGTCGGCCTGCCCTATGCCATGGGTGCCGCGCTGCAGCACCCGGAGATGCAAGTGGCCTGCATCACCGGCGAGGGTTCGATCCAGATGTGTATTCAGGAGCTATCGACCGCCAAGCAGTTTCGCCTCCCGATCAAGATCATCAACCTCAACAACCGCTATCTGGGCATGGTCCGGCAGTGGCAGGAGATGTTTTACGGCAGTCGCTACTCGGAGTCGTACATGGATTCGCTGCCCGACTTCGTCAAACTGGCCGAGGCTTACGGCCACGTCGGCATACGCGTCGACCGGCCGGAAGACGTCGAGCCCGCGCTGCGCAAGGCATTCGTCGAGCACAAGGACGATCTCGTATTCATCGACTTCATCACCGATCAGAAAGCCAATGTCTTTCCGATGGTAGCCGCCGGCAAGGGTCTGGCCGACATGATCCTGACTGAAGACCTGTAAGGGAAAGGCAAGATGCGACACATCATTTCAATCCTGCTCGAGAACGAAGCGGGCGCACTGTCGCGGGTGGCGGGTCTGTTCTCCGCCCGCGCTTACAACATCGAGACCTTGACGGTCGCGCCAACCGAGGATGTCTCGCTGTCGCGCCTGACCATCGTCACCTCGGGTACCGACGCCGTGATCGAGCAGATCACCAAACAACTCAACAAGTTGATCGATGTCATCAAGGTCGTCGATCTCTCCGAGGCGGCGCACATCGAGCGCGAGCTGATGCTGATCAAGGTTCGCGCCACCGGCAAGGAGCGCGAGGAGCTGAAACGTCTCGCCGACATCTTCCGTGGCCACATCATCGACGTCACCGAATCGACCTACGTCATCGAACTGACGGCCAGCGGAGCAAAACTCGACTCATTCATCCAGGCGATCGATGGCGGTCTGATTCTCGAGACCGTCCGTACCGGCGTCTGCGGCATTGGCCGCGGCGAGCGAATTCTAAAAGTCTGATCAGACCGAACAGCAAACAAAGGAAATCCATGAAAGTTTTCTACGACAAGGACGCCGACCTTTCTTTGATCAAGGGGAAGAAGGTCACCATCGTCGGCTACGGCTCGCAGGGCCATGCGCATGCCCAGAATCTCAATGACTCCGGCGTCCAGGTGACGGTCGGCCTGCGCAAGGACGGTGCCTCGTGGAGCAAGGCCGAGAACGCCGGCCTGAAAGTCGAGGAAGTCGCTACAGCCGTCAGCGGCGCCGATGTGGTGATGATTCTGCTGCCCGACGAGAACATCCCGCAGGTCTACAACGCCGATGTGGCGCCGAACATGAAAAAAGGGGCCGCGCTGGCTTTTGCCCACGGCTTCAACATTCATTACAACCAGGTGGTCCCGCGTGACGACCTCGACGTGATCATGATCGCGCCGAAAGGTCCGGGGCACACGGTGCGCTCGGAGTATCTCAAGGGGGGCGGCGTGCCGTCGCTGATCGCCGTGCACCAGGACCGTTCCGGCAAGGCCAGAGACCTCGCGCTGTCCTACGCCGCGGCCAATGGCGGAACCAAGGGCGGAGTGATCGAGACCAATTTCCGCGAGGAGACCGAAACCGATTTGTTTGGCGAGCAGACGGTGCTCTGCGGTGGCGCAGTCGAACTGGTCAAGATGGGCTTCGAGACGTTGGTCGAAGCCGGCTACGCCCCCGAAATGGCGTATTTCGAGTGCCTGCACGAGCTGAAGCTGATCGTCGACCTGATGTACGAAGGCGGCATCGCCAACATGAACTACTCGATCTCGAACAACGCCGAATACGGCGAGTACGTCACCGGCCCCGAGGTGATCAATGAAAAATCTCGCGAGGCGATGCGTGTCGCGCTGCGGCGGATTCAGAACGGCGACTATGCCAAGATGTTCATCCTCGAAGGGCGGACCAACTACCCGGCGATGACCGCACGTCGCCGCCTGATTGCCCAGCACGAAATCGAAACGGTGGGCGCCAAACTGCGCGACATGATGCCCTGGATCAAGAAAAACAGGCTGGTCGATCAGAGCAAGAACTGATCGATTTGCGGCTTTTTCGCACCGGAGGGTAGCCGCCGGCTTGCCGGCTCATCATTCTCATAGTCATGGTTTTATCAGACAGCCTGGATCATCAAAGCCATGACCGTCGTCCTCGCTTGCCGGGCGCATTCCGGCTTGCACGCCGTAATCGCTCGCTGGGCGCGGAGCGTGCTGCGCGAATTCCCCAAATCGCCCCCCCGATCCCTCTCCCGCAAGCGGGCGAGGGGCGGTTCATGAGGCGCTGGTGCGACTTTCATGGTCACGATACCCGTGGACTCACGCGTGCGACCGGTTTCGCAGCGGTTACCCTGGCCTGAGCCCGCTTCCAGTCAATAGCGCAATGCCCGAAATCAAGCCTCGCAAGACCCTGTTCAACCCCGAGTTGCGCCGTCGAGGCATTTACATTCTGCCGAACCTGTTTACCACCGCGGCATTGTTCTGCGGCTTCTTCGCCATTGTTCAGGCGATGAAGGGCGGCTTCGAACACGCGGCGGTGGCCATCTTCGTGGCCATGGTGCTTGACGGTCTTGATGGCCGGGTAGCGCGCCTGACGCGCACCCAGAGCGCGTTTGGCGCGGAGTACGACTCGCTGTCCGACATGGTGTCGTTCGGTGTTGCGCCGGCCCTGGTCACTTACGCCTGGGCACTCAAGGACCTGGGGCGGCTGGGCTGGATTGCGGCCTTCATCTACTGCGTCGGGGCAGCGCTGCGCCTGGCCCGTTTCAATACCACGCTGGAAGTGCTCGACCGGCGATACTTCCAGGGCTTGCCCAGCCCGGCCGCAGCGGCACTGGTGACGGGCTTCCTCTGGGTGATGATCGACAAGGACATCGCAGCGGCTGACGTGCGCTGGCTGGCCTGCGGGCTGGTGATCTTCGCCGGCATCTCGATGGTGTCGAGTATCCACTTCTACAGCTTCAAGGACATCAACCTGCGGCGCAGCGTCCCGTTCATCGCCATCGTCGCCATCGCACTTGCTTTCGCTGTCCTGTCCTACGACACGCCGCTGGCCCTCTTTGGCCTTTTCGTTGCCTATGGCCTCTCGGGGTACGTCCTAGCGCTGACCCGTCTGGTGCGCCGCAGAACGTCACCGCCGGCGCCCTCGGACGGACTTGATTGACACGCTGCGTCGAGCCTGTTTGGTTTGTTCACATTGTTCCACACGGAGTCAGGGCATGAAAGATCACTTGGTAATTTTTGACACCACCTTGCGTGACGGCGAACAGAGTCCGGGCGCTTCGATGACCCGGGAAGAAAAGCTGCGCGTGGCGCGCCAACTGGAGCGCATGCAGGTCGACGTGATCGAAGCCGGCTTCGCGGCGGCGTCGCCGGGCGACTTCGAGGCCATCAGATCGATTGCCAAAGTCATCCAGGGGTCAACGGTCTGCTCGCTGGCCCGCTCCAGCGAGAATGACATTCGTCGCGCCGGCGAGGCGATCACCCCGGCCGCACGGGGCCGTATTCATACCTTCATTGCCACCAGCCCGATCCACATGGAAAAGAAGCTGCGCATGACTCCGGATCAGGTGGTCGAGGCCGCCGTACGCGCCGTGCACTGGGCGCGCGAATACACCAACGACGTCGAGTTTTCGGCCGAGGATGCGGTACGCTCCGAAGTCGACTTTCTCTGCCGTGTTTTCACCGCGGTCATCGAGGCGGGGGCGACCACCATCAACGTTCCCGACACCGTCGGCTACAGCATCCCCTCGGTGTGGGGCGAACTGATGCGCACGCTCATCGCGCGGGTACCGGGGGCCGACCGGGTGGTGTGGTCTACCCATTGCCACAATGATCTGGGCATGGCGGTGGCCAATTCGCTGTCGGCAGTGCTGGCGGGTGCTCGGCAGGTCGAATGCACGATCAACGGCCTGGGTGAACGGGCAGGCAACGCGTCGCTCGAAGAGGTGGTGATGGCGGTGCGCACGCGCAGCGACATTTTCCCGGTGCAGACGCGCATCGATGCGACACAGATCGTTCCTGCTTCCAAGCTGGTCTCGCAGATCACCGGCTATCCGGTGCAGCCGAACAAGGCCGTCGTCGGCGCCAATGCCTTCGCGCACGAATCGGGCATCCATCAGGACGGGGTGCTCAAGCACCGGGAAACCTACGAGATCATGCGCGCTGAAGATGTTGGCTGGGCCCAGAACAAGCTGGTGCTCGGCAAGCACTCGGGGCGCAATGCCTTCAAGTCACGCCTGTCGGCCCTGGGTATCGTGCTGGACAGTGAAGAGGCGGTGAATGCCGCATTTGCCCGTTTCAAGGAACTCGCCGACAAGAAGCACGAGATCTTTGACGAAGACCTGCAGGCGCTGGTTTCTGATGAAGACCTGACGCCCGACGGGGAGTACTACAAACTGGTCTACTCGCGGGTGTGCTCGGAAACTGGCGAGACGCCGGCAGCGAATGTCACGCTGACGCTGGGCGGCGTCGAGAGGAAGGGCGCGGCGAACGGTGGTGGGCCGGTCGATGCGACCTTCAAGGCCATCGAGTCGATTGCCGGCAGCGGTGCGCAGTTGCTGCTCTACTCGGTCAATGCGATTACCACCGGTACCGACGCACAAGGCGAAGTAACCGTCCGCCTGGCCAGGGAAGGGCGGATTGTCAATGGCAACGGCGCGCATACCGACATCGTCATTGCCTCGGCAAAGGCCTATCTCAATGCCTTGAACAAGCTGCAGTTTCCCGATCGTCTGGACCCGCAGGGCGACGTCTGACAGCCGTCGTTGGCGGCATCCGACAGAATCCGGCGGGCGGTCCCGGAAGGGGCCGCCCGCTCTCATCGGGCCGACGGTCGGGTGAGTCGGGCGTAGGCGACGCTGGCGCAGAAAAAGATCAGCGACAGCGCGATTTCACTGAGCGCCAGCCACTGGCTGGGTCCCTTTTCGGTGGTGGCGCGCACGATGCCTTCAGTGAAATAGAGCAGGATCAGCATCGACGCCCACTGGTAGGTGTAGCGGCGGCCGTTCAGGATGCCGAACAGCGGCGCCAGCAGCGGCAGGCACTTGAGGGCCAGCCAGGAACCGCCGGCCTGCACCGGCGCCAGGCGCAGTTCCCAGGCGAGACAGAGGAAGATCAGCGCAATCAGGCTGCTGCACGCTGCGAGGTAGACACCGCGAATCATCTCGCGGCGAGTTTCAGGGCGATCGTGGCCAGTCTGCATCCCTGGGCAAAGGCCAGTTGGCGCTCTTCGTCGGTCAGCGTCGAGTTGCCGTCGGCGCCAGCCAGATGGCTGGCGCCATAAGGCGTGCCGCCGCTTCGCGTGGCCGAGAGGGCGCTTTCGCTATAGGGCAGGCCGAGCAGGAGCATGCCGTGGTGCAGAAGGGGCACCATCATGGTCAACAGGGTGCTTTCCTGACCCCCATGCGCACTGGCTGTCGAGGTAAACACGCAGGCCGGTTTGCCCGCCAGAGTTCCCGACGACCATTGGGCGGCAGTACCGTCCCAGAAGTACTTCATCGGCGCCGCCATATTGCCGAAGCGGGTGGGGCTGCCGAGCGCCAGTCCGATGCATTCAGCGAGATCTGCCGCCTCGACATAGGGTGGGCCGGCGGCCGGTACGTCCGGTTCAATAGCGGCGCACACCGACGACACCTTCGGCACGGTGCGCAAACGAACGCTGACGCCCTGGACAGACTCGATGCCGCGGGCGATCTGCTGGGCAAGAGCGCGCACCGATCCGCGATGGCTGTAATAGAGAACGAGAATTTCCGACATCACGCTATTATATCCGCCTTATGTTAACGCTACGTTTTCCCTGGCGTCGTTTCCTGGCACGCATCGCACACCGCTTTGTCGAGGAGAATTTCGACCAGATCAGCGCCAGCCTGGCGTTCACGACGCTGCTCTCGCTGGTGCCACTGGTTGCCGTGGTGCTCAGCATCGTCGCCATCGTGCCCTTCTTCCCGAGCATCATCGAGCATCTGCAAACGTTTCTCGCGCGCAGCTTCCTGCCGGAGCAAAGCGCCGAGATGATCATCGCCTACGTTCTGCAGTTCTCGCAGCAAGCGGTCAAGGTGACCGCCGTCGGTTCGCTGGTTCTTGTGGCCACTGCGCTGATGCTGTTGCTGACCATTCAGCGGGCGTTCAATCACGTCTGGGCGGTCACGGAAACTCGCCCCTGGTGGCAGCGTCTGCGCCTGTTGGCGGCCCTGATTGCCTTGTGGCCGCTGGTCATCGGAGGCGCGCTGCTGGCGGTTTCCTACGCCGTGACGACCTCTCTCGGCTTTCTTGACGAGCCTCCGTGGCTCGGACGATGGCTGTTCAAAGCACTCGGGCTGGTGATTGCGGGCCTGTTTCTTGGCGGGCTCTACCTTGCCCTGCCCAACGCCCGTGTCGCGCCACGCGATGCCGCCTGGGCAGGCCTGTTTGCCGCGCTGGGCTTTTTCCTGATGCAGCATGGGTTCGCACTGTACCTGACCAGCTTTCCATCCTACGCCATCGTTTACGGCGCCTTTGCGACGCTGCCGGTGTTTCTCCTCTGGCTTTATCTGTCGTGGGCGGTGGTGCTCCTCGGTGCTCTGGTGGCGGCCACCCGCCCCGAGTTCCGCACTGCCGGCAAGCGCGACGCACCGTCCTGACGGTCATGACTTTTCCAGGCACCCCCGATCATGAAAGTCATAACCGTCTCCCTCTCCTCCGACCCCTCCCCCGCGAGAGGGAGGGGAGATTCGTGAGTCGCATACGCGACTTTCACATTAAACAGGGTAATGATCCGGCTCTATGGACAGGATCTCGACACTGCCGGTCTGCTCGTCGATGCCGACGCTGTTGACCTCGCGCACGACGATGTTGCCGTCCTCGATGACCAGGATCAGCTTCCGCCGCTGCCTCGGGACCGCACCCGAGGCAACCACCAAAGACTGGCTGGAGCGGAGCTTCGGAATCTCCGGCAGGATGAGAACGCGCAGATGCTCGGTCCCCTCGCCTGGTGAAGGTTGCGCAAGAATTGCCGGTACCGCCCTGGGCGCCAGGATCTGCAGCCCCAGTTCGAGATGCTCCGGGTTTTCCGAGACCGCCCAGCGGACCAGGCAGATCTGCCAGTTCTCGTCGGAACCCGTGCGCACGGTGACCACGTCGCCCACGGTCAGTGCCCCGGTCTTGCCGGCGACATGCATCACCGCATAGCCTTCAGGACTCTCGTTGGTAATCATCCAGGTCGACAGATCAACGTCGGCCGCAACGCCCTTTTTGCTGAGTTGCCAGATGCCGTCGATGCCTGCCGCCAGCAGTGCGCGGTGGTTTTGCCTGCGGCGTTGGAAGCGGCGCTTGCCGGAATCGCTCCAGCGCAGGAGCAGTCGCTGCAGAACTCCACGCCCGCTGGGAGTCGCTGCGAAATCCGGCAGATTGATCTCCTGCGGCGGCGTGCCGGAGTCGAGTTCGGCGGTCTGCGTCCTGAGTAGCCGGCAAAGGCGAAGGCACGAGAAACCATCGAGTGGCGCCGCCGGACGCGGCGACTTGCGCAGCGACGACAGGGCGGGTGCGTCGCGCGCCGGGTCAATCCAGAAGGCCCCCGCGGTGTTGCCCGTATTTGCTGGCAGCGGATCTGTCTGGTCCGCAAAGCGTTCAAAGTAGGCGGCGAGGAAGAGCAGTTCGCGCGGCGCCATTGACGCCGGCTGCGCACAGCCGAGCAGGACTGCCGAATGGTAGACGTCCTGCAGGCTGCGCGGGACGCCTGGCGGGACGCTTGTCTGGAGGTGCAGACTGCGGGCCATGGCATAGCTCTGATGCAACTGCTGCCAGGCGCCGGCGCGGGCCGGCGAGGCGATCAGATGACTGATCATCAGTTGTTGCGCCAGTGCATCGAGGACTCGCCACAGCGCAAGCTCCGCTGCCTGAGCGGGTTCAGGCGTCTGCTGATGGCCCATGCTGTCGAGCAACTCCAGGCTATCGTCGGCAAACATCTGCAACAGCTCGAGAATACTGCGGACGACTCGACGCTCCTTGCGTGGTACCGGCAACACCAGTTCGCTGCCCAGGGCCGGAAGGAGACTGGCAATGACCACCCTGCTGCGCTGGTAGAGACCGTCGAGCGCGCGCGCCCGTTGCTGAGGTGTGCCCTCAAGATCGTGCAGGGCTTTCAGGTGCGAGCGTAACGAGGGGAGTTCGTCAGCAGGGTTGGGGGCCAGTGGCAACTCCAGCCACAGCAGAATGCTCCGTATGCCAGCCGGCGGGGCAGCGCCTTGATCTCGGCCAGCAACGTTGTCAGCGGTCTCGGTCATCGGCCACCTGCCAAAGGGTTTGCGTCTTCAAACGGCCAGCCCCGCCGGTGCTTGCTGCCTGGCGGAACAGGGCACCTGCACTGCCGGCCGAGCGCATGTCCTGAAATCAATGCCTTGCCTGACAACTGCCGTGGTGCCGATTATACCTTTGCGAGTCGATGGTTGGCGCGGCGAAGTTGGCCAAGCAGCGTTGCTGGTGCCCGCGGCAGACGCTCGGTGCCCGCGGACGGCAGGCTCCGAAGGTGCAGATGACCTCGCGGAGCTTCCGC
>Ga0058868_1086347_pt1 | contig 22011 bp, 21 predicted proteins | sample TNRReaAerobicRNA_2_FD_59631 | JGI IMG/M metagenome (GOLD analysis project Ga0058868, IMG submission 59631) | Wastewater treatment Type I Accumulibacter community from EBPR Bioreactor in Madison, WI, USA - TNR Reactor, Time F- 52min-Aerobic_ RNA... | ecosystem: Engineered > Bioreactor > EBPR >...
CTGCGTTCGGTGCCTGCTTCGTTGCGCTGGCGACGTGCTTCGCGTAGTACGCCGGGTTCCCGCGGTGGCGCTGCTTCGCGCGGCTCGCGAGCCTGACGTGGCTCACTGGCTTCGCGTGTCTCACGCGCTTCGCGCGGCTCACGCGGTTTGCGTGCCTCGCTGCGTGCCGGTGCCGGTGCCGGTGCTGGGGTCTGCGGCGGGTCCTTCGGGCCTCGATTGACGCGCGTTTCGGGAGACTCACGCGCCTCGTCGCGGCGTGGTCCGCGAGGACCGCTGCGGCGAAAGTCACGCGTCGTGTCACGCGCCGGGGGGGTGGCGCGCGGCGAAGCTTCGGGTGGTGCAACGGCGCTGGGTTCCTCCTTGTGGCGGAACCACGAAACGACCTTTTTCAGGAAGCGGCTGGTTGCCGTCTCCGGCTTCTCGAAGGTTACCGCCGGCTCGTCGGCAATCAGCGGCGCCGGCTGCGAGGGCGTCACGCCCTTGATCGCGGCTTCCGCGCGCGGCGTTTTCTGTTCCGCCGCGGCCGCGGCATCCCTGCCTTCCTCCTCGGTCGGCAGGGCGACCATGCGGTACGACACCTGCTGCAACTCCTCCTGAGCGGCTTCGTCATTGCGAATGCGCACCACCGTGTGCTGCGGTGTTTCGAGGTGGATATTGGGAATCAGGAGGATGGTGACTTTTTGCCGCAACTCGACCGCCTGGACATCGGTGCGCTTTTCGTTGAGCAGGAAGGTGGCAACATCGACCGGTACCTGCGCATGCACGGCGGCCGTGTTGTCTTTCATGGCCTCTTCTTCGAGGATGCGCAGGATGTGCAGGGCAGCGGATTCGGTGCTGCGGATGTGGCCGGTCCCCGAACAGCGCGGGCAGGGGATGTAGCTGGTTTCGGCGAGTGCCGGACGCAGGCGCTGGCGCGACAGCTCGAGCAGGCCGAAGCGGCTGATCTTGCCGGTCTGAACGCGCGCGCGGTCGAAGCGCAGCGCTTCGCGAACGCGGTTTTCGACTTCACGCTGATTGCGCTGATTCTCCATGTCGATGAAGTCGATGATGATCAGGCCGCCGAGGTCGCGCAGGCGCAACTGGCGAGCGACTTCTTCGGCCGCTTCGAGGTTGGTCTTCAGCGCCGTCTCTTCGATGTCGGCGCCGCGCGTCGAGCGACCGGAGTTGACGTCCACCGAGACCAGAGCTTCGGTGTGGTCGATGACGATGGCCCCGCCCGACGGCAGGCTGACCTGGCGCGAGTAGGCCGATTCGATCTGGTGCTCGATCTGGAAGCGCGAGAAGAGTGGGACATCATCGCGATAGCGCTTGATGCGATTGACGGTTCCCGGCATCACGTGTTCCATGAACTGCCGCGCCTGGTCGAAGACCTCGTCGGTGTCGATCAGGATTTCACCGATGTCGGGCTGGAAGTAATCGCGGATGGCGCGGATCACCAGGCTGCCCTCCTGGTAGATCAGGAAGGCGCCCTGCTGCTGATCGGCGGCGGCTTCGATCGCCTTCCACAGTTGCAGGAGGTAGTTGAGATCCCATTGCAGTTCTTCCGCGCCGCGCCCGATCGCTGCCGTGCGCGCGATCAGGCTCATTCCGGGGGCGACCTGCAACTGATCCATCACTTCGCGCAGTTCGGTGCGCTCGGCGCCCTCGACACGACGCGAGACTCCGCCGCCGCGCGGATTGTTCGGCATCAGGACCAGATAGCGACCGGCGAGGCTGACGAAGGTGGTCAGTGCGGCCCCCTTGTTGCCGCGTTCGTCCTTGTCCACCTGGACGATCAATTCCTGGCCTTCGCGCAGCGCTTCCTTGATCGTCGCGCGACCGGCATCGACACCGGGCTGGAAGTAGGCGCGGGAAATCTCCTTGAAGGGCAGGAAGCCGTGCCGTTCCGATCCGTAATCGATGAAGGCCGCTTCCAGACTGGGCTCGATGCGGGTAATGACCGCTTTATAAATGTTGCTCTTTTTCTGTTCCTTGTTGGCCGACTCGATGTCCAGGTCAATCAGCTTCTGACCGTCGACAATGGCGACACGGAGTTCCTCGGCCTGTGTCGCGTTAAACAGCATGCGTTTCATAAGTTGGGCTCCCACGCGCTTTGACGGGGGGCAAGGCCTTGTGCAGGCAGCAACGGATTAGTTGTTGGTGGGACGCTTGAGAGGCTTTCCGGTTGTGCAACTAATAGGGGTATCTCGCCGACGCGATGACTTGTCGGGCCTTGAAAGCCAAGGGCTCGGGAATCTGCCTGGGCCGCTCCATGGGTGCTAGGCGCGCGCAGTTCAAGTAGTATCGCTACTTTGTGGTGAGCGTACTTAACCAGGTGATTGGCGTTGAGTGATCTTGCGCAGATCGGCGCAAGCGAGGCGGCTGAGGCCTGCCGGAAAGTGCGTCGCAAAAGCCTTGGGGAACGGCGTCGCTCGACGGTCTCACGGGTCAGCGCCTCTTTCAACCCAAGTCGCAAATCAAGTGAAGTATATTCAAAATGGCCGAACTAAGCAAAAACTCGGTTACTCAGCAGCTAATCGGCGAGAACGAGCACGGGCAGCGGCTCGATAACCTGCTCCTCAAGCTGTGCAAGGGAGTGCCGAAGAGCCACGTCTATAGCATCGTACGTAGCGGTCAGGTCCGGGTGAATGGCCGCCGGGCGGACGTCTCGTATCGCCTGCAGAGCGGCGACGTGCTGCGCCTTCCGCCCCTGCGCATCGCCAGCAGCCAACAGGAGCTGGTGGCCGGCGCCGAACTGAAGGTTCATCTGCCGGTCGTCTATGAGGACGAAGGCCTGCTGGTGGTCGACAAACCGGCCGGCATCGCCGTGCATGGGGGCAGCGGCGAGAGCTTCGGGGTGATCGAGGCTCTGCGGCGGCAGCGGCCAGCAGGCCGTTTTCTCGAGCTGGCACATCGGCTCGACCGTGAAACATCGGGGATACTCCTGCTGGGCAAGAAGCGCTCGGCACTCCTCGCCCTGCACGAGATGTTTCGCGAAGGGGGTGCCGGAGTGGCCGGGCGCGGCGCCGACAAGCGTTATCTGGTGCTGGTTTCGGGCCGCTGGATGGACCCGCTGCGTCACGTTCGGCTGGCCTTGCTGAAGTATCTGCAGGCTTCGGGTGAGCGGCGCGTGCGCGTCGCCGACGAGGGCAAGGCGGCGCATACGGTGTTTCGGCTGCTGGCGCGCTGGGAGCGTTTCAGTCTGCTCGAAGCCGAGCTGAGGACGGGCCGCACGCACCAGATTCGCGTCCATCTGGCGCATCTCGGCTATCCGATCGTCGGCGACGAGAAGTACGGCGATTTCGCCTTGAATCGGGCGCTGTCCAGGCAAGGGCTGAAGCGGATGTTCCTGCACGCCGCGCGGATGCGCCTGCCACATCCGCTGGATGGCCGGCCGTTGCTGCTCGAGGCGGCGCTGCCGGCGGCCTTGAAGGACTTCGTGCACAGCGTCTCGGAGAAGGAAAGACAGGATTATGGCGAGAAGATTTGAACTGCTGGTTTTCGACTGGGATGGCACGCTGCTCGACTCGGCGGCGGCCATCGTCGGGGCGATCAATGCTGCCTGCAGCGACCTCGGTCTGGCGCCGCCGCCCGAGGAACGCGCGCGACATGTGATCGGCCTGGGTCTGCGCGACGCCCTGCGCCACGCCCTGCCCGAACTGCCTGAAGAGCGCTATCCGGTACTGGTCGAACGCTACCGCCATCACTACCTGTCACACGACCACGAGCTGCAGTTGTTCGACGGGGTTGCGGAAATGATCGCCGAGCTGGCGGCGGCGGGTTTTCTGCTCGCCGTGGCCACCGGCAAGAGCCGGCTGGGCCTCGATCGCGCGTTGCAGCAGAGCGGCCTGGGTACCTACTTTCACGCTTCGCGCTGTGCCGACGAATGTTTCTCGAAGCCGCACCCGCAGATGCTCGAAGAACTGCTCGCCGAGTTGTCGATTGGCCGCGAGCGGGCGCTAATGATCGGTGATACGACGCACGACCTGCAAATGGCGAACAACGCCGGCGTTGCCGGTCTGGCCGTGGCCTATGGCGCGCATCCGGCGGCAGCACTCGATGCCTGGCGGCCGCTGGCGCGTTTGCACAAGCTGGAGGAGCTTGCCGAATGGTTGCGGCGCCACGCCTGATCTGCCGTTCAGGCGAAGTGCTTGACGGCGGCCCGGGGGTCCGCTTCACGCTCACGCAGCACGGCACGGAAGCGCCAGCGTTCGTGGTTCGTTTTCGCGGTCGCGCGTTGGCCTATCTCAATCGTTGTGGGCATGTCCCGGTCGAACTCGACTGGCAGCAAACGCAGTTCTTCGACGATTCCAAGTTATACTTGATCTGTGCCACGCATGGCGCGCTCTACTCGCCGGAAGACGGCCGTTGTCTCGGTGGTCGTTGCAACGGCAGAGGGCTGACGCCGCTACCCGTCGAAGAACGTGATGGCGCGATTTACCTAACGGTCATGGCTTGATCAGGCACCCCGAATGATGAAAGCCATGACCGTTTCCCTCACCCCCCGGCCCCTCTCCCGCAAGCGGGCGAGGGGAGTTTCGTGAGTCGCTGGCGCGACTTTCATGGTAACCCCGAGCGAGCAGAAACCTTGAGTACCCCCGAAGAAGAACCCCATTGGGAGCGGCAGTTGCTGGAAAGGGTCGCCTTTGCTGCCTTGCACGAGCAGCGGGCCAAGCGGCGATGGGGCATTTTCTTCAAACTGGCGGGCCTGGCCTACCTCGTCACCGTCCTCGTGCTGCTGGTCGATTGGGGTGGGTCCGACCAGCTTGCCGAGGCCCGGCATACGGCGGTCATCCATCTGCGCGGCACGATCGAGGCCGAGGGGGAAGCCAGCGCGCAGAACATCAACGAAGCGCTGGAGGCGGCTTTTTCGGACAAGCGGACGGCAGGCGTCATCCTGCGGGTCAACAGCCCGGGCGGCAGTCCGGTGCAGGCAGGAATTGTGCACGACGAAATCCGCCGCCTGCGTACCAAGCACCCGCAGATTCCACTTTATGCCGTGGTCGAGGATGTCTGCGCTTCCGGTGGCTATTACGTCGCCGTCGCGGCTGACCAGATTTTCGTGGACAAGGCGAGCATCGTCGGTTCGATCGGTGTCCTGATGGACGCTTTCGGTTTCACCGGGGCGATGGAAAAGCTCGGCATCGAGCGCCGGCTGCTGACCGCCGGCGAGAACAAGGGCTTCCTCGACCCGTTCTCGCCGCAGGACGCCAAGCAGAAGCAACACGCGCAGGTCTTGCTGCGTGAAATCCACGAGCAGTTCATCGACATCGTCCGGCGGGGGCGTGGCGAACGGCTGAAGGAGAGTCCGAATCTGTTTTCCGGCCTGATGTGGACCGGCAGCCAGAGTGTTGTGCTCGGACTCGCCGACGGCTTTGGCACCGTCGGTTCGGTCGCCCGAGACGTGATCAAGGCCGACCGGATCGTCGAGTTCACGGTGCACGAGAACATCGCCGAACGTTTTGCCAGGCGTCTGCGTGCCGATACCGATGCGGGTGCAGTCGGCTCCCTGCTGGGTGCGGCTCGGCCGCTGTTTCGTTGATCAAGGGCGTTGGCCAGCGGCCTGTAACAGGAACACCGTCGGTCGGCGATTGATCTCCGGGAGGGGCTGGCGGCGCCATTCGGCGACCGGGCGGGTGGTGATCCCCTCTGTTTCGAGAGTCAGGTCGGTGGCCACGCAGAGACGCGTGTCCGGGGCACAGGCATTGAGCAGCGAGGCAAGCATCTGCTGGTTGCGGTACGGCGTTTCGATGAACACCTGCGTGCCTTGTTGCACCTGCGACTCCCGCTCGAGTTCACGCAGCCGCTTTTCCCTTTCCGCAGCGCCACTCGGCAGGTAGCCGTGGAAGGTGAAGTTCTGGCCACTCAGTCCCGAAGCCATCAGGGCGAGCAGGAGCGAACAGGGGCCGACCAGCGGCACGACCTGGACGCCGTGCTGATGCGCGAGAGCTACCAGCGCCGCCCCGGGGTCGGCAACCGCCGGGCAGCCGGCCTCGGACAGCAGCCCGAGGTCGTTCCCTGCCAGCGCCGGCGCGAGCAGTCGGGCGAGCGCGTGGTCCGGGGTGTGTTGGTTGAGTTCCTGAATCTCGATCTGCCGTAGCGGCAGGTCGGCGGGGATCGCCTTGAGGAAGGCGCGCGCGGTCCTGGCGTTCTCGGCGACGAAATGCGTCAGCCGTCGCGCGCAGGCGAGCACGGGGGGCGGCAACGCAGCGGCCACCGGCGTTTGCCCGAGCGGAACCGGGATCAGATACAGCCGGCCGGTTTTCATGCCGGCGCGAAGCCCAGAATCGTCATCGCAGGACAGAAACGTGCTCGAGGCGCAACAGGTCGCAAAGCGCGATCAGCGGTAGCCCGATCAGGGCGTTGGGGTCTTCACCGTCGATCCGCGCGATCAAGGCGATTCCCAACCCCTCTGACTTGGCGCTGCCAGCGCAGTTGTACGGCTGTTCCTTACGCAGGTAGCTGTCGATTTCCTGGTCACTCAGGTCGCGGAAGGTGACCAGCGTCGGCACGCCACGCCGATGCGCCCGGCCGCTTCTGGCGTCGAGCAGGCAGAGGCCGGTGAAGAAGTTGACGCGACGACCGCGCATCGTCTGCAGTTGGCGGACGGCCTGGTCGTGCGTACCGGGTTTGCCGAAGACCTGGCCGTCGAGGCAGGCCACCTGGTCGCTGCCAATGATCAGCGCGTCGGGATGGGCGCTAACGACAGCGCGGGCCTTTGCTTCCGACAGGCGTAGCGCGCCTGCTTCAGGCGCTTCGCCCGGCAACAGCGCTTCGTCGACCGCCGGGCTGGCGGTGGCGAACGGCAAGCCGAGGCGCGCCAGGAGATCGCGGCGGAACGGAGAGGTCGAGGCGAGAATCAGCGGGGGCATGGTCATCGGTGGGTTGGCGGCTGTGGACCTCGCTCGCCGCGGCAGAGGGACCGGGGCTGAGGGACAGGGATAGCCTGCATGTTGCTTGGTGGCGCGAAAAAAGCGAGGACCGTCGGCAAGCGGAAAAAAGCGGGAAATAGCCTGTTTTGCAGTCTCGCTGCTTTGACTTCAAAAGCCGAAGATAATATCATGCGCCCCTTATGTCGCGACCCATTGTTATAGACAGCCAGGCTTTCGGGCTTGACGGAGGTCTGCTGCAAGGCGAGTTGCTGGTCGCCAGTCTGACCCGATTGCACGACCTGTTGACCGATAGCTCGGGCGCCGTAGTGTATCGGATCGAGGGGCGGGTCGGGCCGCGCCACCGGCCGCAGTGGGTGGTCGACGTTACTGGTGTCCTGTTCTTGTGCTGCCAGCGTTGCCTCGAGACCCTCGCGTACCCGCTGGCGGTGCACAGTCTGCTCGAATTTGTCGATGATGACGCTGATCTGACGCAGGAGGAACTGGAGGATGACTCCAGGGACTTTCTCCCCAACCAGAAAGCGCTCGATGTGGCGGTGCTGATCGAGGATGAGATCCTTCTGGCGCTGCCCACGGTGCTTCGGCACGACGGTTGTGTTTTGCCCGGCAGTGGCGGTGAGTCGGCAAAGGTGTCGCGGTTTTCCGTGTTGGCCGGCCTTCAGGGCAAGGCTGAATGAGTTTGAATCTAGGAGTTCGTCATGGCTGTGCAACAGAACAAGAAATCCCCCTCCAAGCGTGGCATGCATCGTGCGCACGATTCCCTGAGTGCTGTGCCGCTGGCTATCGAACCGACGACTGGCGAGGTTCACCTGCGTCATCACGTCAGCCCGAGCGGTTTTTACCGGGGAAGGAAAGTCGCCAAGGGTGGGGGTGAGTAATTTCTCCGGCCTGGGCGGGCGGCTGCGGATGATTCTGAAGTGCCGGCCTGGCCGTGCATGTCGCGCCAGCGACGCAGGAAGCTTCGCGCGCCGCCTTGGCGGAGGGACGGCGGAACGTGCGCCGGGGAATTCACCGAGCCTGCTCCGTGCTCAGCCAGCGGTTTCGGCACGCGTGCCGGAAGGCGACCTGCCTGGGTGGAGTTCGGGCAGGGCTGGCCTCCGCTGGGGGATCTACCGTGACCGTTGGTCTGCCAGCCGATGACCGTTACCGTCGCCATCGACTGTATGGGGGGGGACCATGGCCCCGAGGTAACCGTTCCGGCGGCGCTCGAGTTCGTGCGTGATCACGCCGACGTGCGCGTGATCCTGGTCGGGCTTGCCGAGAGTATCCGCCCCCTGCTGGGCGACGCGGCAGTCGGTCGGCTGGCGGTTCGACATGCCACCGAAGTGGTCGCCATGCACGAGTCACCTTCGCTCGCTCTGCGCAGCAAGAAGGACTCTTCGATGCGGGTGGCGATCAATCTGGTCAAGCAGGGCGAGGCGGATGCCTGCGTTTCGGCCGGCAACACGGGCGCGCTGATGGCGATGTCGCGCTTCGTTCTCAAGATGTTGCCGGGTATCGACCGGCCGGCGATCTGCACCGTTTTGCCGACGCTGGCCGGGCATACGCACGTGCTCGATCTGGGCGCCAACGTCGATTGCAGCCCCGAGCATCTGTTGCAGTTCGGGATCATGGGCGCTTCGCTGGTGTCGGCCCTCGAGCACAGGGATCGACCGACGGTCGGCATCCTGAACATCGGTCAGGAAGAGATCAAGGGCAACGAGGTGGTCAAGCGTGCCGCTGAACTGCTCTGGGCTTCGGGGCTGAATTTTGTCGGCAATGTCGAAGGGGACGGACTGTACAAGGGCGCCGCTGATGTCATCGTTTGTGACGGCTTTGTCGGCAACGTCGCCCTGAAGGCGTCTGAGGGGTTGGCGCAAGTGCTGGCCACTTTCCTGCGCGAAGAATTCCGACGCAACCTGTTCACCAAGCTGGCGGCGTTGATTGCCATGCCGGTGCTCAGGCGATTCAAGAAGCGGGTTGACCATCGACAGTACAACGGCGCGACGCTGCTCGGCCTGAGGGGTATCGTCGTCAAGAGTCACGGTTCGGCGGACATCCTGGCCTTCACCTGTGCGCTGCAGCGGGCCGCCGAGGAGGCCAGAAGCGGCGTGCTGGCCAGAATCAGCGAGCGGGTTGCGCTACAACAACCGTTGCAGGAGACTGCATAGCATGTATTCCCGCATTATCGGGGTGGGCAGCCATCTGCCCGGTCAGGCGATCAGCAACGACGATCTGGCGCGTCGCGGCATCGAAACCAGCGATGAGTGGATCACCAGTCGGACCGGGATCAGCTTTCGCCATCTCGCAGAGGACGGCCAGACGGCCAGCGATCTGGCCCTCGCGGCGAGCAGGAAGGCGATCGCTGCGGCGGGGATCGAGGCCAGCGACGTCGATCTGATCATCGTCGCGACCTCGACCCCGGACTTCATTTTTCCGAGCACGGCCTGTTTGCTGCAGGGAAAACTGGGCAATCGGGGCGCGACGGCATTCGATGTCCAGGCGGTGTGCAGCGGTTTCGTCTATGCGCTGACCATCGCCGACAAGTTCATCCGTTCCGGTAGTCACCAGCACGCTCTGGTGGTGGGCGCCGAGGTCTTTTCGCACATTCTCGACTGGTCCGATCGTGGTACCTGTGTGCTCTTTGGCGATGGCGCCGGTGCGGTCGTCGTCGGGGCGTCGGATACGCCGGGAATCCTGGCGACTGCACTGCACGCCGACGGGTCTCAGCACGGCATTCTGTCGGTGCCGGGCAGGGTCAGCGGCGGCGTCGTGACCGGTGATCCCTTCCTGCGCATGGACGGACAGGCGGTGTTCAAGTTTGCCGTTCGCGTCCTTACCGAAGTGGGCGACGAGTGCTGCGCGGCCGCCGGCATTGCGGCGTCGGCGATCGACTGGCTGATTCCGCACCAGGCCAACATGCGGATTATCGAGGCCACAGCCAAGAAGATGAAGGTGCCGATGGACAAGGTGGTGGTCACCGTCGATCGGCATGGCAATACCTCGGCCGCTTCGGTTCCGATGGCTCTCGATGAGGCCATCCGCGACGGGCGTATTCAGAGCGGACAGAAAGTCCTGCTCGAAGGCGTTGGCGGTGGCTTCACTTGGGGCGCGGTCCTCTTCGAACTCTGAAGCGATAAGGGAGTACACAGCACATGGCGTTCGCCTTCGTTTTTCCGGGCCAGGGGTCGCAATCGGTCGGCATGATGGCTGCCTATGGCGACTCTGCCGTCGTGCGCGCGACCTTCGACGAAGCTTCGGCGGCCCTGGACCAGGACCTCTGGCAATTGCTTGCCGCGGGTCCGGCCGAAGCCTTGGCGCAGACCGTCAACACCCAGCCGGTGATGCTGACCGCCGGCGTGGCGGTTTATCGCCTGTGGCTCGACAAGCGTGGCAAGCCACCGGTAGTGCTCGCCGGGCACAGCCTTGGCGAGTATTCGGCGCTGGTGGCGGCCAGTGTCATTCCCTTCGCCGATGCGCTGCCGCTGGTGCGCCTGCGCGCTGCTGCGATGCAGGAAGCGGTGCCGGTCGGCAGCGGGGCAATGGCGGCGATTCTCGGCCTCGACGACGACAGGATTGCCGAGGCCTGTCGCGAAGCCGAGGCCGCCGCAGGTGCCGGCGCGGTCGTTGCACCGGTCAATTTCAATGGGCCCGGGCAAACGGTTATTGCCGGCAGCAAGGCCGCCGTCGAACTCGCCTGCGCCGCCTGCAAGACGCGTGGCGCCAAGCGCGCATTGCTGCTGCCGGTTTCCGCCCCCTTCCACTGCTCGCTGATCCGACCGGCGGCGGACAAGCTGGCGGCTCGTCTGGCGCAGTTGAGCTTCGCCGCACCGCAGATTCCGGTGATCAACAACGTCGATGTGGCCATCGAGTCGGAGCCCGAGCGGATCAAGGACGCGCTGGTTCGGCAGGCCTACTCGCCGGTACGCTGGGTCGAGACGATTCGGACTATGGCCGCCATCGACGACCTGACGACGGTCGCCGAATGTGGGCCGGGCAAGGTTCTCGCCGGGCTCACCAGGCGCTGTGCGGATCGCCTGGCGAGTGTCGCACTGGCCGATCTGGCGGCGATCGAAAGCGCCGTGGCGAACCTGGAGTGAGCATGAGGCTTGAGGGACAAGTGGCCCTGGTGACGGGTGCGTCGCGCGGAATCGGTCAGGCCATCGCGCTCGAACTGGCTGCTCTGGGCGCGACGGTGATCGGGACGGCAACCAGCGTCGCGGGGGCAGAGACCATTTCCGCCGATCTCCGCGGGGCTGGCGGCAAGGGCGAGGGCTGCGTGCTGGAAGTGCGTGATGCGGCGCAGGTCGAGTCCTTGATCAGTCATATCGAGAAGACCTATGGCGCGGTGTCCGTGCTGGTCAATAACGCCGGCATCACGCGCGATAACCTGGCCATGCGGTTGAAGGACGAGGAATGGGACACGGTCCTCGATACCGACCTGAAGGCCGTTTTCCGCCTGTGCAGATCGGTCATGCGCGGCATGATGAAGGCCCGGCATGGGCGCATCATCAATGTCACCTCGGTCGTCGGGCACGCCGGGAATCCCGGTCAGGTCAATTACTGCGCGGCCAAGGCCGGGGTCACCGGCATGAGCCGGGCGCTGGCGCGGGAACTCGGCAGTCGCAATATCACCGTAAACTGTGTCGCGCCGGGGCTGATCGATACCGACATGACACGCGCCCTCGACGACAGACAAAAGGACGCCTTGCTGGGCGGCATTCCGTTGGGTCGCTTCGGCTTGCCACGGGACGTTGCGGCGGCGGTGGCTTTTCTCGCTTCAGCCGGTGCCGCCTATGTCACCGGCACGACGATTCACGTCAACGGCGGCATGTACATGGGCTGACGCTGGCCGGTTCCGCCAGGCGGGCGCGCAGTCTGGCGTGAGCATTGGTAAGTGGCGGTCATTTTGGTAGAATGTCGCGTTTTGTTTTGATTCAACCTTGAGAGGGAACATTTTGATGGAAAATATTGAGCAGCGTGTCAAGAAAATCGTCGCCGAGCAACTCGGTGTCAACGAGGCGGACATCAAGAACGAATCGTCTTTCGTCGATGATCTGGGCGCCGATTCGCTCGACACGGTCGAACTGGTCATGGCTCTGGAAGAAGAATTCGAGTGTGAGATCCCGGACGATGAGGCCGAGAAGATCACCACCGTTCAGCAGGCCATCGACTACGTCACGGCTCACAAGAAGTAATCGTCTGTCGAGGGGTCCCTGCAGGCAGGCCGTCGTAGCGGTCGCGTCGGGCAGGGAGTGATCGGCAGGGGAAAATCACCGCTTTCGCATCTCCTAATCGTCGGAGCTCAAGTTGGCACGTCGCAGAGTCGTCATCACTGGCCTGGGTATCATTTCGCCAGTCGGCAATACGGTTGCCGAAGCTTGGGAAAACGTCCTTGCCGGTCGTTCGGGCATTGACCGCATCACCCGTTTCGATACCGCCACATTTCCCGTGCAGATTGCCGGTGAGGTGCGGGGGTTTGACATCGGCCAGTTTCTCTCGCCGAAGGAAGCGCGACGCATGGATGTATTCATCCATTACGGGATGGCGGCGGGAATCCAGGCCATACGCGACGCCGGCCTCGACGATCGCCAGGTAGCCCCGGAACGGATCGGCATCTCGATCGGTTCGGGGATTGGCGGCTTGCCGATGATCGAAAGTACCTGCGACGACTTTGCCGCCGGGGGGGTGCGCAAGGTGTCGCCGTTCTTCGTTCCCGGTTCGATCATCAACATGATTTCCGGCAACCTGTCGATCATGTACGGATACAAGGGCCCCAACCTGTCGCTGGTCAGCGCCTGTTCGACGGGAACCCACAGCATCGGCGACGCCGGGCGTCTGATCGAGTACGGCGATGCGGACATAATGATTGCCGGCGGGGCAGAAGGCTGCGTCTCCAAACTCGGCCTGGGGGGCTTCTGTGCTCCGCGTGCGCTATCTACGCGCAACGACGATCCACAGACGGCGAGCCGGCCCTGGGATCGCGATCGCGATGGTTTCGTGCTCGGGGAGGGCGCCGGCGTCGTGGTGCTCGAGGAGTACGAGCACGCCAGTGCGCGCGGTGCCCGCATCTATTGCGAACTGGCGGGCTTTGGCATGAGTGCCGATGCCCATCACATGACGGCCCCCTGCGAGGACGGGGAAGGTGCGGCGCGCTGCATGACCAACGCTTTGCGCAATGCCGGCGTGAACGTCGACCAGGTGCAGTACGTCAATGCGCACGGCACGTCGACGCCGTTGGGCGACAAGGCCGAGACGGTGGCTATCAAGCGCGCGTTCGGCGAACATGCGCGCCAGTTGGTCGTCAATTCGACCAAGTCGATGACTGGTCATCTGCTGGGTGCGGCGGGCGGCGTCGAAGCCCTGTTCACGGTGCTGGCGATATACCATCAGGTCTCGCCACCGACGATCAACCTCTTCAATCAGGACGAATCCTGCGATCTGGACTATTGCGCCAATGAAGCGCGCCAGTTGAAGATCGACCTGGGTATTTCCAACTCCTTCGGCTTCGGCGGTACCAACGCCACCGTGGCCTTCAAGCGAATCTAGAACTGCTCCGCGGAGCAGTCCGTGGTACGCGCCGGTGCAATTCCCGCTCGGCATCGAGCTGCGCCGCTCACGTGGGTTGACCTGGCTGTTGATCTTGCTGCATCTGCTGGCGGGCGGCTGTCTGTGGCTACCGCCCTGGCCGGCGGCAGCAAGATGGTTGCTTTTGGCGATGGTTGCTCTCTCGGGATGGCGGGCCTTGCGAGCGTCGCAAGTCGTCGGCCTGCGTCTTGGCGACCGCGGCGAACTGGTGCTTCTGTCTGTCGCGGGTGATTGTCCCGCGGTGACCGTACTGCCAGACACGGCTGTGTTCAGCCGCTTGATCGTCCTTCGTCTGCGGGAGGACGACGATCGGGGTCGGCGGCGCAGTCTCACCCTCTTGCCCGACAGCATGCCGCCAGGGCAGTTTCGTCTGCTGCGCTTGTGGCTGCGTTGGCTGGCCAATGCGAGATCAGAAAGGCTTCCAGCAACCGCGCGTGATTGATGTACCTTGGGCGCGTGTTGCCCGACGGAGCCGGATGTCCTGGCCTTCCTGTTCGCTGATGAACAGCCTTGCCACGGCTCTTCCCTGGCCAGGCGGCCGTGGTCGTCCGCTTGCCGACAAGGCTCGTTACCTCCCTATCGGGGCGCTCGCCGCCTTGGTCGCTTGGCTCGCCTGATCTTCAACAGGCCTGGGTATGGCCTTTCCGGGCTCAATGGATTCAGTAGACCACCTCCCAAACGGTTATGGCTGTTTCAGACACCCCGATTAATGAAACCCATGACCGTTCGCTCCACCCCCGACACCTCTCCTGCAAGCGGGCGAGACGGGGAATTCGTGGAGCACGCTCCGTGCCCAGCGAGCGATTCCGGCGTGCAAGCCGGAATGCGCCCTGCCAGGGAGGGCAACGGTCATCGCTTTCATTATCCGGGGCGCCTGATGAAATCATGGTCGTGGGAAGACCCGGCGCAGTTTTCAACTCGCTACGCGCACTATCCTTTATCCTGCGCGTTGTCTGCAAACCCATGCAGCGACGCGATCATCGTTTTGCCCTACCCCACTCAAGGAGAAGCCCATGGCAGCCAAGAAGATACTGTTGCTTACAGGTGATTTCACCGAGGACTACGAAACCATGGTGCCCTTCCAGGCGCTTCTGATGGTCGGCCACAGCGTTCATGCCGTCTGCCCGGGCAAGAAAGCCGGGCAACAGGTGCGCACCGCGGTGCACGACTTCGAGGGCGACCAGACCTACAGCGAGAAACCCGGCCACAACTTCACGCTGAATGCCGATTTCGACGCCGTGCGCGGCGAGGACTACGACGCACTGGTCATTCCCGGGGGCCGCGCTCCCGAATACCTGCGCCTCGACGCGGCGGTGATCGCCCTGGTCCGGCATTTCGCTGCCGCCGGCAAACCGATCGCCGCGATCTGTCACGGCGCGCAACTGCTGGCTGCCGCCGGCGTTCTCGCCGGACGCGCCTGCAGTGCCTATCCCGCCTGTGCTCCCGAGGTCCGGGCGGCTGGCGGCGAGTACGCCGAGATTGCGGTCGACCAAGCGCACGTGGACGGCAATCTGGTTACCGCACCCGCCTGGCCGGCCCACCCCGCCTGGCTCGCGAAATTCCTGCAGGTGCTGGGAACGCGCATCGATCCATAAGGTCAGCGTGCCGGCGCAGCGGCCTGCCCGAGCGGAGAGCTGGGGCAGCGAAGGCACGCGCTCAGCCCCCGGTGTGCCAGGTTTGCCGGCCGCGTGTAAAGATTCCGCAGCGACGCGGTGGTTGTCTACCGCACCGCTTCGGCGCGCCGCTGGCTGCCGGGAGCAACCAGGAAGCACGGGAAAGGAAACTGATGACCAGCACCTCGATGCTTGATCCGCAGCGCGATTGTCAGGAAGTCGCCCGCCATCTGGCGACCGTTGTCTTCCCCTGGGATACGACACGTGCGCTCGAACTTGCCCTCTTCCGTACCTTTGCCTCGACCCGCATCGGCGGCCTGCTGCACGCTACCGGTGAATTCGAAACGCGCACCCGCAAACGCTACGATGATACCGATCTGATCGTCAGTGAAATCATCGAGCATGGGGTCGACAGTCCGCGCGGGTCCCGGGCCATCGCGCGCATGAATGCCTTGCACGCGCGCTTTCGCATTGCCAACGAAGACTTCCTTTACGTGCTGTCGACCTTCGTCTTCGAGCCGATTCGCTGGAACGAGCGCTTTGGCTGGCGTCGCATGACCGAGGCGGAAAAGCTGGCCTGGTTCTGGTTCTGGCGGCAGGTCGGCGAACGTATGCTGATCCGCGACCTGCCCGAGAGCTGCGCTGAGTTCGAATGTTTCAGCCGCGCCTATGAAGCGGCGAATTTCCGCTATACGGAGGCCAATCGGCGCGTTGCACTGGCGACGCGCGAACTTTTTGCCGGCTGGTTTCCAGCGCTGCTGCGCCCGCTCGTGCGCAGCAGCATTCACGCGCTGCTCGATCCACCGTTGCTGGCCGCATTCGATTTGCGGCCAGCGCCCTCCTGGCTGGTGTGGGCCGCTGAACGCGCGCTGCGTGCTCGGGCATGGACGCTGCGCTGGCTGCCGCGGGGCCAACGACCGAAGCTGCGCACGCAGATCCCGCGGGCCGATTATCCGCAGGGCTACCGCATCGAATCGCTCGGGCCCCCTCCGTTTGATCGATAGAATCTCCACATCCGAGCCGATCCGCTCCGCGGTGACCGGTGACAAATGCCTCTCGCCACGGTCTCATCGTACACGGGCTATGCGCAAAGGCCGGCGATAGGTACCATGTCAGGGGCGGGGCGCGCAGCGGTCGGCGCCTCCGTGACGAGAGACAGAAAGGAGAAAGGGATGGTCAGGATCATGGCCCGGATGTCAGCTCAGACAGGGAGTGAAGTACAACTGCGCGAGGTTCTGCATGATTTGCTGGCGCCAAGCCGCGGCGAAGCGGGCTGCCTGGGTTACCATTTGTTCGAGAATGAGGATCATCCCGGCGAGTTTGTCACCGTCGAGCAGTGGGAGGATCAGGCGGCTGCTGACGCGCACCTGGCGACGTCGCACGTTGCCGCAGCGATCGCGCGGGCGGGGGAGTTGCTGGCGCAAGCGCCATTGATCCACCGCTTCCGGCAGGTCGACTGATCCGGTGGTGAGCCGCGCATGGACAGGGTAGCCGGTGCCCGGACGCGCGCCTTGACGCGATCATGGTGGCGGCGGGCCACCATTGGTGCGGCCGTGATCGCTGGCGGTGGCTATCTGGCGCTGCTGGCCTGGCTGTACCACTATCAGGAGTTGCTGATTTTCCATCCTGAGCCGCTGCCTGCGGCACACCGCTACGGTCTCGCCGACGTACACGAGGTCAGCGTAGACGTTGGCGGTGAAATGCTGTCGGCGTTGCATTTGCGACTGCCACATCCACGCGGCGTGGTGTTTTTCCTGCACGGAAATTCCGGCAATCTGGCCACGTGGTTTACCAACACCGACTTCTACCGCGCTGCCAACTACGATCTCTTCATGCTGGACTATCGCAGTTATGGCAAGAGCAGCGGCCGCATCGAGAGCGAAGAACAACTGCGCAGCGACGTGCTGGCGGCGTGGCGGACCGTTGAGCCGCAATACGCCGGCAAGCGGAAAGTGATCTACGGACGCTCACTGGGCACGGCGCTCGCTGCCGGACTGGCCGCGGAAGTGCAACCCGACTTGACGGTTCTGGTGTCGCCGTTCTGCAGCATGGGTGACCTGATGAGCGACCACTATCCGCTGTTGCCCCATCTGCTGCTGCGTTATCCTCTGGAGACCTGCCGGGACGCTGGGCGCGTGCGCAGTGCCCTGTTGCTCGTCCATGGCGAGCAAGATACGCTGGTCGCGATCCGGCACAGCGAAGAAGTGCTGTCGATGGCGCCGCAGGCACGGCTGCTGCGAATTGCCGGGGCAGCACACGCGGACGTGCATCGCTTCGCAGCCTACACGGACGAACTGCTGCGCACACTGCAGTCCCTGTAGCAGCCTGGCGAACGTGAGAAGTTCCTGTTTTGCACCGGTACCCAGTGGGTTCCGTTATGTTGTGGCAAATTTCTGGCGATGGAGAGGGTGGTCGGCAGGACCTGTTTGGCGTCCATCGCTCCGTAATGTGTGCACTGCCTGACCATGAAAGTCGCAGCAGCGAGTTTCATGGTCACCCTCAGGACGAGGAGGTCTCAGATGCTGAAAGGACTGATGCAAGACACGCCGCTGTTGATTTCGTCGCTGCTCGAGCATGCGGCCAGCCTTCATCCGCACGCCGAGATCGTCTCGCGCACCACGGAGGGGCCGCTACATCGTTGCACCTATGGCGATATCCACCGCCGCGCCAGGCAACTGGCCAATGCCCTGACTGCGCGGGGTGTCGGAGCAGGGGATCGTATCGCCACCCTGGCCTGGAATGGCTATCGTCACATGGAGTTGTACTACGGCGTTTCGGGTATGGGCGCGGTGCTGCATACCATCAATCCGCGCCTGTTCCCCGAGCAGATCGAGTACATCGTCAACCACGCCGAGGATCAGTGGCTGTTTTTCGACCTGAGCTTCGTGACCCTGGTCGAGGCGCTGGTGAACAAGATACCGACTGTCTGCCGCTTCGTGGTGATGACAGACCCCGCGCACCGGCCGGATTGCAGCATTCCCGGTCTGCTGTGTTACGAGGATCTTGTCGGCGCCGAGGCGAGCGACTACGTCTGGCCCCGGTTCGACGAGACGACGGCGTCGTCGCTTTGCTATACCTCGGGAACCACCGGCCATCCCAAGGGTGTGCTCTACTCGCATCGTTCCTCGGTGCTCCACTCTTGGGCCGCGTGCTCGGTCGATGGTCTGGCCATCGGTGCCCGGGAAACCGTGCTCCTGGTCGTTCCGATGTTTCACGTCAATGCCTGGGGCATGCCCTACGCGGGTGCCATGTCCGGTGCCAGGCTGGTGATGCCTGGCCCGGCCCTCGACGGCAAGAGCCTTTACGACCTGATGCGCGACGAGAAAGTGACGCTGGCACTCGGTGTGCCCACCGTCTGGCTGATGCTTTTACAGCACGTCGACGCCGCCGGACTGAAGCCGAAGGAAGAATTGTTCCTCCGCCGGGTGGTCATCGGCGGTTCGTCGGCACCGCGAGCGATGAGTGAGCGCTTCGAGACGGTCTTCGGCGCCTTCGTCGTCCATGCCTGGGGAATGACCGAGATGTCACCCCTGGGTACGGTCTGCAATCTGTTGCCCAAGCACAGCGGCTACACCCTCGAGCAGCGCCTGACCATCCAGGAAAGGCAGGGCCGGGCGGTCTATGGCGTCGCGATGAAGATCGTCGATGACGACGGCGTTAACCTGCCGCAGGATGGTATCGCTGCCGGCCACCTGCTGGTGCGCGGGCCGTGGATCACCAGCGGCTATTATCGCGACGAAGGCAGCAGCCTCGATGCCGACGGATTTTTTGATACCGGCGACGTGGCGACCATCGACGCCGACGGCTACATGCAGATCACCGACCGCTCGAAAGACGTGATCAAGTCCGGCGGCGAATGGATTTCCTCTATTGCACTCGAGAATGCCGCGATTGCCCACCCGGCCGTCGCTGAAGCCGCAGTGATCGGCGCGACGCACGCCAAGTGGCAGGAGAGACCACTGCTGATCGTCGTCAGGAAGCCCGGTCAGGATCTCACGCGTGCGTCTATGCTGGCCTTTCTGACGGGCAGGGTGGCCACCTGGTGGCTGCCCGACGATGTCGTTTTTGTGGACGAGCTGCCGCATACGGCAACCGGCAAGCTGCAGAAAATGAAGCTTCGGGAAATGTTCAGGGACTATCGCCTGCCGTCGGCGTGAGCAGTGGCCCGCCGGGCAGGGAGCATGGTTTTGCTTATCGGGGCTGACCAACAAACGGTCATGGCTGTGTCAGACACCCCGAATAATGAAAGCCATGACCGTTGGCGGGAGGCTTCCGCCTGAAGGCTGCGATCGGGAACCCGGTTGCTAACTCGTTTTCGCGCCATAGACGTAGATCTCGAACAGGCCGGTATGGATACCGAGTTGCTCGAAACCGAGGTTTTGCAGGCCACGTCGGACGGTATCGGCGATTTCGTAGGGCAGATCGGGATCGAGGTCGTGCCCGCCTGGCCGCAGCAAACCGTTTAACAGCCGCCCCTGGTCGACATACACGTAGGGTATCGAGATCACCGCCCGACCACCGTTGTCAAGAACCCGGCAGGCCGAGAACAGAGCATCTCCGATATCGAAGAAGGACGACTGATAGGTGCGCAGCGAGAGGTAAAGGTCAAAGGCGTTGCTGGCCACACCGTGCAGCGTTTCCGCCTCGGCACGACGCGTCTCGAGGTTGGCTATCACCTTCGCCGCGCTGGCGAGCGCCCTGGCCGACAGATCGACTCCGAGCAGGTGCTTCAAGTCCTTGTAGAAGAACGGATTTTCGAGACCGTTGCCGATCCCTACGTTGATCGCCCGGCAGCGCGAGAAGTCGCGAATGCCGACATGCCGCAGCAGCGCGTGCAGTTCGGTTTCCCACTCCTCGAAGGCGCGGTAGCGTTCGTCTTCCCGCTGGCCACGCTGCGCGTACTTTTCTTCGTAGGCCAGGGAGCGGCCGCTGTTGATCTTCCGCGCCACCTCACTCGGTTCCCTATCCGGGTACTGCAGTTGGCAACGGCGAATGATCGAGCTGATCGTCGCCCCGATCCCCAGAGGGATGGCCGCCAGGTCGATGCCCTCCTGGCGCACGGCGTCTTCCATGATCTCGCGCACGCTCTTGCGGACGTACGGCGACTCGGCGGACAGCTTGTGCACTCCGAAGCGGCCGGGCGCCTGCCCAAGAATACCGGCGACCAAGCGCGAGAAAGCGACCGGGTCATCGATGCCGGCACTGAAATCGACCCAGGTGAAGCGCAGCAGGAACGACGGCAACTTGTCCTTGGCCTCCTGGTCGGCACCCGGCAGGAGGACCGGGATGACACGGAAGCGGCTCTCCTGCACCCGCCTGTTCAGCGCCGCGCGCATCTCCTCGTTTTCCCAGGAGTTGACGCCGCTGGGACCGACGAAGACGGCAATGCAGCGGCTCCGGTTCAGCGCCTGCTCTAGGCTCTCTTGCCAGGGCTCGCCCGGGATCAGATGCCAGCGGTCGAGAAACGGATTGATCTGCGCCTCTTCGACGAGCTTCTCTGCCAGTCGCTCGACGATCGGCTTGTCCGGCGAACGATGCGAGAGGAACACGTCATACCCTTCTTCAGCAGTGCCTGACAATCGAGTATCCCCTCCTGATAGGGTCCGGTTACGGATGTCGCAACGGCAAAGGCGATTATCCATCGAATCGAACGCAAATGAACGGCACATGGACCACCGCATAGGGATTGTCGTCGCCCTCCACTTTGGCCGGCGCAGCACCTGGTGGTCATGCCGGCGGGTCAGGAGTTGCCGGAGCAGGTGTTCGCTCGTCCGATTACAATCGACGGTCTCTGGGGCATGATAAGCTGAGCGGCTGCGCTATCCCGCCAACGGGCGGGACGCGGTGGTCAAGTCAAGCGGTACGCACGGCCGGGCCGTGCGCTCTTTGGCGCTGAGAGGAACGAAGGATGAGGGTTCATTACTTTCAACACGTCGCATTCGAAGGGCTGGGAAGTATTGCCGCCTGGCTGACCGCTCGCGGTATTGAAATCGCGGGCACGCGCGTTGACCAGGCCGCGGCCTGGCCCGAGTTGGCCGATGTCGACTGGCTCATTGTTCTGGGCGGTCCGATGAGCGTCAATGATGAGCAGCGCCACGCCTGGCTTGTTGCCGAGAGGGCATTCATCCGGGCGGCCGTGGAACAAGGCAAGCGGGTTCTCGGCATCTGCCTTGGCGCGCAATTGATTGCCAATGCGCTGGGCGCGAAGGTGTATCCGAACACGGCCAGGGAGATCGGGTGGTTCCCGATTTCAGCAGTTCCCGGCGCGCAAGATCATTCGGCATTTCACTTTCCCGCGGCAGCACGGGTTTTTCATTGGCACGGAGACACCTTTGACCTCCCTGTCGGATCGATTCACCTGGCGCGCAGCCTGGCCTGTGAGAACCAGGCGTTTCAGGTGGGTAGGCGCGTCGTCGGCCTGCAGTGTCACCTGGAAACCACACCCGAGAGCGCCCGCGCACTGGTCGCGCACTGCCGAGCAGAGCTGCAGCCGGCCGCGTATGTGCAATCGGAGCACGCCATTCTCTCGGCACCCGAAGGGCATTACAGCGCCGCCAATGCCCTGATGAACGAGGTGCTCGCCTACCTGGCCGACGCGGCAGGGTGATCGCGAGGCGGACAGGATGAAGATGAATTCTCCGGCATTTCCCGCGCTGGCTGCCGGCACAGACGAACCTCTGGAGATGCTTTCCGCCTGCCATGCCCGCATCCAAAGCCAATGTGCGACGTTGCGGCGCCTGGTCGCGCATTTGCTTGCCCATGGCGTCGATGCCGAGGCGCGTCTGGCGGCGGCCAGCGTGATGCGCTACTTCGATACCTCGGCCAGGCACCATCATGCGGACGAGGAAGAGGACCTCTTCCCCGCGCTGATCGAAGCGATGGCCGGCTCGGACGCGGTTTGCCTGCGCGAGATGATCGCAGGGCTCAAGGCAGATCACCGCGCATTGGCAGCGGCCTGGCGG
>Ga0058868_1068199_pt1 | contig 19530 bp, 15 predicted proteins | sample TNRReaAerobicRNA_2_FD_59631 | JGI IMG/M metagenome (GOLD analysis project Ga0058868, IMG submission 59631) | Wastewater treatment Type I Accumulibacter community from EBPR Bioreactor in Madison, WI, USA - TNR Reactor, Time F- 52min-Aerobic_ RNA... | ecosystem: Engineered > Bioreactor > EBPR >...
ATCAAAACCGTCTGGGTCTATCCCCTCGACCGTCACTTCAGGCGCGTCCTCTGCGGCTAACCGACTCGTCTCGACGCCAAACCAAGCGCAATCACCAACGCCCAGGGTTTTTGAGGAGTTACGTGCAGAACTTTTAAGCCATTGTTTTTGCTGTTAGTTTTTAGACAGCCGGCGGGAAGTTTTCCGACGTTCGTCTTGGTTCAGACAGATACGCCAACGCGAACTTTCTGGTTGGTGACGGGCAAAATCGGGAGGTGCTCAGGCCACGCATACGAAGGTTGGCCGCCCCTGAATCACGTTGAACACGCCAAATCGGGCCGTGCTACAGGTCGCCGAGGGACGCTGCGTAGATGGCAAGTTGAAGTGACGCACCTGACATCCCAACGACGGAGCCGACCACTTATGCAAAGCGACGCTCCTGTTTCAGAACATCACGCAAAGCCAATGGCGTAAGATGCTCTTACAATCAAGAACAACTACATCGCCAGCCATGCTCAGTCCCACCCTCCGGCCCCGAGAACGCGATTCTCTCATTCAAGCCTTACGTGCGGGGGTGACTCCCCGGCTTGGCGCCCGGCACATCCAGGTGGGCCGAGATGCCGAATTGCTAGCTCTCGACAAAGACCTTGATCGCATTACTTACGGCGGCTCAGCCTTTCGCCTGGTGATTGGCGAATACGGTTCCGGCAAAACATTCTTTCTAAATCTGGTACGCAGTGAAGCAATGGATCGACAACTGGTCGTTGCCAACGCCGACCTCAACCCCGGTCGACGCTTGCAAGCCTCCGGTGGTGAAGCTCGCAGCTTGTACGCCGAGTTGATGAAGAACATGGCCACCCGCACCAAGCCAGACGGCGGAGCGCTGACCACGGTCGTCGAGAAATTCATCACTACCGCCTTGGCCGAGGCACGCAAGACGAAATGCAAGCCGGAAGATATTATCCACGAACGGCTCGAGAACCTGAGTGAACTGGTCATGGGCTACGACTTCGCGACGGTGATCGCCGCCTATTGGCGTGCTTACGAGAAGGGTGACGACAACCTGAAGGCCAATGCCATTCGCTGGCTGCGCGGCGAATTCAGCGCCAAAACAGACGCCCGGCAGGCCCTCGGAGTGCGTGAAATCATCGGCGATGCCGCGCTCTATGATCAGATAAAACTGCTGGCGCGCTTCTGCCGCTTGGCCGGCTATGGCGGCCTGCTCATCTGCCTTGATGAACTGGTCAATCTCTACAAGCTCCCCAATCCGGTATCGCGCAACAACAACTACGAACAGATCCTGCGCATCCTGAACGATCTTGAACAAGGTAGCGCTGAAGGCCTCGGTTTCATTCTTGGTGGCACGCCCGAGTTTCTGACCGACCCGAGGCGAGGCCTCTACAGCTACCCCGCCCTGCAATCTCGTCTCGCAGAAAATCCATTCGCGCGCAACGGACTGGTCGACCGCACCGGGCCGGTACTACGCCTCAGCAACCTTGAACGGGAACAGTTCACGACACTACTGGACAAGGTGTACGCTGTGCATCGTGGCGATTCCACCACTTCATTTGAATTGCCCGACAACGCCATTGCTGCCTTTATCAGTCACTGTGAAAACAGAATTGGTGAGACCACTTTCCGCACGCCTCGTACGACCATTATGGCCTTCGTTGGCCTCTTAGCCGTTCTCGAACAGAATCCAGGCAGTCTTTGGAAAAACTTGTTGAGTGAGGTAATGCTTGCTTCCGACGGAAACGCCACCGATAACGAAGTCAGTGACGAGTTGATTTCGCTCACGCTGTAACATCGTTTACTTCGTCAACCGGGGAACAGTAGTTCATGGGTTTCACCCAAGCCTTCTCGACGATTAGTGGACGGATAGCAGTCCGGATAACCCCCCGTGCGAAAACATGGGCTGTTCGTTACCCCTCTTCCTGTCTGCTCCTGGCTCATTTTTTTCCAACCTACGAAACCTACGCAGGCTTGGCAACTCCTGCGCAGCGTCAATCCTCATCCCCCCGATCAGTTTGGCCTCCACGCTGCCCGAAATCTTGGTATTCGTACGGTACCGTTTCGCTTAATGTTCCAGACAAGCGACTTGCGCAATGACTATAGAGTCCACCAAGACAATCGTCGTCGCTTGTTCGCTGGGTGATAGTGGTGAGACGGGTCTCGGAAGCTTTACTGACAATAATGACGGCACGGTAACTGACAAGCGAACCGGGTTGATGTGGATGCGTATTTCTGAGGGGCAGGATTGGCTGGTCGGCCGAAGCACGGGACAAGCAAAGCGCTTTTATTTAGATGAGGCCCAGGCAATCTGTAGCAATTTTGCTGGCCATGAAGATTGGCGGCTACCAACACTCGACGAGTTAAATAGTATCGTTGAATCAACACACACCAATCCGGCTGCTAACCCCTATGTATTTGTTGGTTTCGACCAAACGCCAACCCCACTATTTTGGACATCCACTAACGCTAGCGAGAAGCAATGGTGGTATGTAAGTTTTTATTCTGGGGCCAAATTTCCCTGCGGACCGAGAGAGAACAGATTGTCTGTTCGCTGGGTTCGCAATCCCACGCCTGTAGCGCAAATTACGGCTACTTCTAGCACAAAGTTAATGAAGGAATTTGATGCCTCAAGAACGCGAGTAGTAGATGAAACCAATCTATCCATGCTAGGGACTCAGCATCCCCAGGAACCATTGGTGCAAATCAACGCTAGTTCGTCAGATTGCAATCCGCAGGGACGAGCAGTAACTGCGTTGAACTCACAATTCGTTGACAATAGTGACGGTACGGTAACGGACATGATTTCCGGGTTGATGTGGAAGCGCATTGCAGAGGGACAACAATGGGCTGCCGGGCATGGCATTAGCAAAGAAAAATGGTTTACGTTTGCCTCTGCGCAAACCCTAGCTATAGGAAGAGTCTTCGCTGGTCATAACGACTGGCGATTACCAACAGAGACCGAGCTAACTGCTATTGTTTGCTCAATACAAAACAATCCCCTTGCACTTTCTTTGTTTTGCAAGACCGTAAACCCTTTATTTTGGACATCCACCACCACCACCGATAACGGCGCCGTGTGTGTCAGCTACGCCTCTGGCAAGAGCTGGGCTAGCAATAGACTAGATGAATGCGCGGTTTGCTTGGTACGAGACACGCCTCTTTCCGACAGCGCAATTTCGAGCGCCGGCGCTATCTGTACGGGGATGGATGACGAACTCATGCCTCGGGCTGTTGAATATTTTCTGCATGCAAGTAAATCCGGGGCTGGGTATGGAACCGTCGCCACTTCTCCTCAATCAGACAAATATGCCATAGGCACTTCCGTAGATCTGACCGCTACGCCTCATGCTGGGTCTTTTTTCGCAGGTTGGTCAGGCGATGTAACGAGGCTAGAGCAGTCTTGCACCGTCGTTATGGATTCAAACAAGTCACTGATTGCGAATTTTTCCCTCTTGGCATTCCCACTAGTTACAAAAACGAGCGGTTCCGGAACTGGCACAATAACGCCCAACCTGACCGCTGACACCTACAATTATGGCAGCACAATAACGCTGACGGCGCGCGCGGCTGACGGCTCGATATTCGACGGATGGAGTGGCGATTCTACCGGACTGGGTGCCGTTTGTACCATAAACATTGATTCAGCCAAGACAGTAACGGGGAAGTTTTCCAAGCTGGATATTTCTGACTTAGAAATCGGAACCTCATTTGGCACAGTCGAACATGGAGACATGAAGTCTGGGGATTCCGCCTTCATCATTTACATCTCCATCACCAACAAAGCATCAAAACAGATTCATCTCAATCTTCCGCTTTCAAAGTATGTAACTTGCATCGGTGAGGAAATTGAGCAAGATGCGTGGCTGAACGGCCTAATTAATGGCGGTCACGGAGCAACTATTCGTGCCGGCGCCTTCCGCAAGGTCGGTTTAATATTTTTTAAGTCAAAACTCTCAGGAATCAATACTGGCGATCATTTGTACGTAACTGTTTCTCTCTCACGGTTATCGCGAAAGTTTGATTTTTGCTTCCGATGCACGGACCATGTGCTTCGAGCGTTCAAGCTGATCACTTCCGCCGCTGGAGATGAACAGGCTGAGGAAGAGGCAGTTGTTTCCCTACCTTCTTTGGAAATGTCAGGGATCTTGGAGCGACTAGAACTTCTCGAAGTTGGTTTGAGCGAAGCGCTGCGCAAGCTGGAAACGCTGCAGCTCCCACAAGCAACCACTTTCAGCGGGACCGCTCCCAGCAGACTGGAACCTGCGCAAACACTTTTACAGGTGCTGGAATGGCTCGCTACGCAAGATCGTATTCCGCTGTCCGCATTACGCAGTCGCTTGCTTCCTCTTGATCTTCTTCCCAGTGCCGTGATTGATGAAATCAACGAGAGGGCACTCGATCTCAATGGTGAACCAGCTATAGAAGATCACAACGATGAAATTTTAGTGGTGTCGGGGATTTTCAATGAAGTTCTTGTTGGCTGGCGGAAGTCATTAGCGAGAACCGAGAGTGAATTGTGAAACCAGCTACGGCGGTTAGCCAGCCAGATCCCACATATATCGACTGTCATTTTGATACGTGGAGCGAGGTCAAAAACTTCGCATCACAGATTTCGGGATGGGTTTTTAGAGGAGAGCGGAGCAATACGTGGCATCTGGATACAACCCTTGCGCGGGCCTACAAGAGATCCGGGATAACTAAAGACATTCACCGCGTGGAGAGGGCGATAATAGAGAAGTTCAAGCGCCGTGCGCATCATTTTATCTCAACCCCCCCAGACAAAGAGAACACGCTTGAATGGCTCGCGATGGTCCAGCACCATGGCGGACCGACAAGACTTATGGATTTCACGAGATCGTTCTATATCGCTTCGTTTTTCGCTGTAGAAGGAGCGGATTCGGACGCGTCCGTTTGGTGCCTCAACATAGACCTACTGCGAAAGACCTCAAGAGAGTTGCTGTCGAGTATCTGGAATGATGGTTTGAACGCTGAAGACGTTTGTACTCGCCTGATTGACAGTGGCCAGGATGTTTCAGCCATTTGCGCTGTTGAACCGTATCGGCTTAATGAAAGATCAGCCGCACAGCAAGGTTTGTTTGTTATGCCATGCACTCTAACGGCTGGCATGCACGATTGTTTGTTTGGAATGCTGGACCAAGAAGGGTCATCGGTACCGCGCTACGAATACGACATGGCACATCTTCAATTGGGATCGTTCCCCTACGCAGGGAAAATTGCCAGGATTAATATTTCGCAAAGCATTCATGCCGAAGTGAGAAGAGATCTGCTCAGCATGAATATCCATTCTGGAAGTCTTTTTCCGGGACTGGATGGGTTCGCACGTTCGTTACACTGGCTTGCTTGATTGGTCCGGCATTTGAAAAGCACCGACTATCTCGCACCGCCGCTCCAAAGATGGCTCTGGGAACAGAAGTGGTCAGAGTTGCGACCGGCGCAGGAAGAAGCTTTTGCCCCGATTCTGGAAGGCAGACAGGATGTGATCATTGCCGCTGCCACTGCTTCCGGGAAGACCGAAGCTGCTTTCCTGCCGCTCCTCACGCGTTTGTGGAATTCCGATGGCCGAGGCGTGGTGCTGTATGTGGCACCGATGAAGGCACTCATCAACGATCAATACGAGCGTCTAAGTCTCCTCTGCGAGCGGCTCGATATTCCGGTCTATCCCTGGCACGGCGACACTGGAGAAGCACCACGTAAGCGCTTTGGCACTACGCCTCGTGGCATCGTGTTAATTACGCCAGAGTCGTTGGAGTCGCTGCTCTTTCGACGGGGTGCTGAGTTGCAGCACCTGTTCGGCGCACTTGAGGCAGTGGTGGTCGATGAGCTACATGCCTTCATTTCTTGCGAGCGCGGCAGGCAGTTGCAGTCACTACTGCATCGGCTGGAAAGCGCCTTGGGGCGACGGGTGCAACGGGTTGGATTGTCGGCAACGCTAGGCGACATGGGAATGGCCGCGGATTTTCTTCGGCTGGGTGAAGGGAAAGAGGTTCGCGTGATTGTCAGCGCGGCCGGGACGAAATCACTGCGACTGCTGGTGCAAGCGGTGATGCAGCCCCTTAGTGACAACGACATCGGTGAAGCGCCTCACACCAGCATCGCGGCAACCCTGTTCAAGCGGCTGCGCGATGCCAATTACCTGATCTTCCCGAACAGCACGGGCTTGGTCGAGTTCTATGCCGATGCCCTGCGCCGCCATTGCGAAGCGGAGCTCGTACCGGTGACATTTTTCCCACACCATGGCCGCTTGGGCAAGGCCGAACGCGAAACTACGGAGTTCGAACTGAAGCGCGGCCATCTCCCTGTGAGCGCGATTTGCACCAGCACCTTGGAAATGGGCATCGACATTGGCGCCATTCGCGGCATCGTGCAGATTGGTGCCCCTGAAGCGGTCGCAAGCTTGTGCCAGAGGATTGGACGAGCGGGGAGGCGGGAAGGCGAAACTGCAGAGCTTTGGCAGTATTGCGTGACTGAGGAACCTGCTGCCGACTCGGGCCTTGAGGCGGGTCTGCACCAAGACCTCGTGCAGTCCATCGCGGTAATTCGGCTTTTTCTGGCCAAGTGGTACGAACCTCCGCCGTCTGGCGCCCTGCATTACTCAACACTTGTACAGCAGGTACTGAGCCTGATCGGGGAACGCTGCGGCGTGACCGCTGCCGCTGCATACCGGATTCTGTGCCTCGGGGGGCCGTTTCGTGGCGTTAGCGAGTCCGATTTCATCGAACTCCTGCGAAGCTTGGCGGCGAAAGATCTCATAGTCCAAGACGCCAACCGCGTGTTACTGCATGGCGCTTCTGGTGAAAAGCGGGTGAATCACTTCAGTTTCTTTGCCGCTTTTCAGGACAGCCGTGAATACCGCCTGATACACGCTGGTAAGGAACTCGGCACACTTCCGCTGAAACGCAGCCACCGTATCGGTGATGCGTTGATTTTTGCCGGGCGCCGCTGGCAAATAGCCGAGATTGATCATGACCGCTTGCGCGTCGAACTGACTGTGACAAGCATCGGCAAACTTCCCAAGACGGGTGGTTCCGGCATGCCTATCCATGATCGTGTGCGGAAGGAAATGCGCACATTATTGAGCGTCACTGACAACCCAGACTGGCTGAATACGACGGCGTCAGGGGCTCTCGCCGCAGCTCGCCGTCACTACGAGACTCTGGGTCTAGCCGACAAGGCCTTAATCGTGGAAGGCCGAAACGTGCATCTATTTACCTGGCGAGGCGACGCCACACAAGACGCACTGGCTTGCTTACTGCGCGCGCACGGCTTAGTGGCTGAAAGTTTTGGTGTCGGCCTGCGAATACGTGGCGTCACAGAAACGGAGGTGGGTGATGCCTTGGTTGCAATCGCTACTGCGCCGCTTCCTGATCCATCGAACATCCTCCGACGACGTGAAATTGGCACGCCCGAGAAATGGGACTGGGCGCTGCCAGACCGCTTGTTCTTCGATAGCTTTGCGTCAAGAAGGCTGGACTTGGTTGCAGCTCACGACTTGGCCTCATCCAGCGCTTAACCAAGAAACGGGCTTACCTTAGGGCGGTAGCTGGAACCGCGAAGTACAGGGAGTGCACTCTGCATCTTGCACCGGAAGTCGCTTCTCGCATGAAGCCGGAATTTGATCAACACGGGCATCACGCGCGGCAAGAGACTGGTGGTGCTGGTCGGCCAGAAAAGAGCTCTGGCCATGGCGGTCAAGGGGAAGCAGGTCGAACGGCGCTGGTCGAAGCTGAGGGGTAAGCGTTCTACCGTCCCGCCTTGCTGACCGAGGTGGCCAAGCGTGAGCATAGTGTCCACGATATTTCTTGGTGGACACATGAACACAGAGCTCCTTTCCGCGCCGTTAGCGCGCACCCATCGGCGACATTCTCCCGACTTCAAGGCGCAGGCGATTGCTGCCTGCCTGCAGCCCGGGGTATCGATCGCCGCTGTTGCTCTGGCCAACCAGCTCAACGCCAACTTGCTGAGGAAATGGGTCAAAGGGTATCGCGAGCAGCAAGCGCCTGACCGCTCGACGACGCGCCCCATCGATCAACGTCGAGAGTCGGCGCACAGCCCATCGCCGTCATTGGTGCCGGTCACCGTGCAAGCGATCGACGGCATGCCCGCCGGTGACATCCAGATCGAAATCCGGCGGCAACAAACGCACTTCCAGATCACCTGGCCGGCGTCGCAATCCAGCGCGTGCGCGCAATGGCTACGCGATGTCTTGCGATGATCCGGCCCGATCAGATCTGGCTCGCCGTCGAGCCGGTCGACATGCGTCGTGGCATCGACGGTCTCTCACAAATCGTTCAGCAGGCACTGGGCCGCTCGCCTTGCGACGGCGCCGCCTACGCCTTCCGCAATCGCGCCGGCAATCGCCTCAAGCTGCTGGTCTGGGATGGCACCGGTGTCTGGTTGTGTGCGCGGCGCCTGCACCAGGGACGCTTCACCTGGCCGCAGAGTCAAGACAGCATTTGCACCCTGAGCCCCGCCGAATGGCAATGGCTGAGCACCGGCATCGACTGGCGCGAACTGCAAGCCAGGCCGTCGGCACAATGGCAAGTCTGAAGCCGTCCATGGTGCCACGAAAGCCTTTATTTACAATGGTTAAGCGCCGCCAGAATGGTATAATGCAAGTCATGAATTCCAGCACCGAACCTGCCCAGAGCACCCTGCATCCGGTGCATCCGGACTGGCTCACGACGCAAATATCGGCATGGCAAGCGCAACTCGCCGAGCGTGACGCCCAGCTCGTCAAACGCGACGCCCAACTCGTCGAGCGCGATGCCGAACTCAAGCGGCGCGAACTGAAGATTCAGCAACTCACCCTGGAACTGGCTCACCATCGGCGCATCCGCTTCGGCTGCAAGAGCGAAGCCCTGACGAGCGAGCAGCGTGATCTGTTTGCCGATACCAGCGACGAAGATGGTGCCGCACTTGTCGCCGAGCTGGAACAACAGCAAGAAGCTGCGCACGCGCCACGTCGGCACAAACGCCGCGGCCGTAATCCGCTCCCCCCTGAATTGCCCCGTATTGAACATCGTCACGAGCCAGAGTCCTGTAGCTGTGGCGACTGTGGCGGGGCTTTGGTCAAGATTGGCGAGGACATCAGCGAGCAACTCGACGTGGAACCGGCGCGTTTCTTCGTCCATCGCCATATCCGCCCGCAATACGCCTGCCGCAATTGCGAAACCGTCTCCGCCGCCGCGGTGCCCGCCGCCATCATAGACGGCGGCCTGGCCGCGCCGGGTCTGCATGCCTGGCTCCTGATCCAGAAATACCTGGATCATCTGCCCTTGTATCGCATCGAGAAGATCAGCGAGCGCCATGGCGTGCGGATTGCCCGTTCGACGCTGGCGCAATGGGTCGGTCAGCTCGGGGTAAGCCTGCAACCGCTGGTCGATCGCCTGGCGGAAGTACTCAAGCAGGGCACCGTGCTGCACGCCGACGAAACACCGGTGCAACAACTCGACCCGGGTAAAGGCAAGACCAAACGCGCTTACATGTGGGCCTACCGCAGCAACGACCTGGAGGGCGCGCCACGAATCGTGGTGTTCGACTATCAGATCAGCCGCAGTGGGCAGCATGCCCGCAACTTCCTGCAGGATTGGCGTGGCCATTTGATGGTCGATGACTACGCGGGCTACAAAGCGCTCGTCCAGCAAGGGGTGACCGAACTTGCATGCCTCGCGCATTGCCGACGGAAATTCTTTGACCTGCATGCGGCCGGCGGGCATCCGGTAGCGGCAGAGGCTTTGCGGCGCATCGGCGAGCTGTATGCGATCGAGGCGCAGAGTCACGACGAGACGGTGCCTGCGCGCCTTGCGCGACGCCAGCAGGAAGCACTGCCGAGACTGTTGGCGCTGCGCGAATGGTTGATCGCCCAGCGGCTGAAGACGGCGAACGGCAGTGGTTTGGCGCGGGCCATCGACTACAGCCTGAAGCGCTGGCCGGCATTGATCCGCTACGTCGAGAGCGGACACTTGCCGATCGATAACAATCTTGTGGAGAACGCCATCCGGCCGATTACCCTGGGGCGTCGCAATTGGTTGTTCACTGGCTCGGAGCGCGCCGGTCGCCGCGCTGCCGCGATCCAGAGCCTGCTGGCCACGGCAAAGCTCAATGGCCTGGAGCCGTATGCCTGGCTCAAGGAAACCCTGGAGAAACTGCCGGCCTGGCCTTACAGCCGGATCGATGAACTCCTGCCGCTCCGGGCTCCAGCAGCAGAACACTAAGTCGGCAATATGGCGTCGTAGAACGCTTACGCTGAGGGAACGTCTGGTGGCGACGAAACGGTAGCCGCGCGACCACTCTTTCGCCGGGGTGCAACAGATGCCGGGTCGTCGCTACTGTGGGCTATGACCCTTTGCAGTCATTCGAGCTTATTCGGCAAACGTCTGCTTCGCAGCGAAGGCCGCCATCCGAGACAGCTCGCCAAACTATCCACCAGCAATTCGTAGAGGCGTAGCCGGGAGAGAAAGGCCGGACGAGTTCGCGTGACGCAACGGATCGAACCTATAGGGTGTGCAATATAACTAGCCTTCAACGAAGGCCGTTAGGTACCGGCTCAGTCTATCTGCACGGATCGATGACCGTTCGATCAGCTGCTGGCATTGCCCTTCTAGCTCGATGTCGGTGAGCTGAGACTCGCACAGCTCCGTCAACAGGGTGCGCGCATCGGCAACCATTGCCGTCAGGCGGTCCAGCGTCAATGCATAGCTTTCGTGGGCCGCAGCTGCGGGGGTCGCCTTGTTCGTCGGATGAACGACCACGCGCAGGCTGGTATACCCATCGTAGTTCTTTTCGAACCACTGGTGTGCGACTAGTAGTTGGCCGTGCTCCTCTTTGGTCAACGGATTCTTATCCAGCTTGCGGCTCTTGGCTTCCAAAATCAGTGCGATCTTGTTTGGCAGCAGCCACAGCACGTCCGGCCCTTCGCCGCCATCGTCATGACGCTCTGCCGACAGGCCAATAAGTTCACCGAGGTCCGCCAAGGCCTGCTCGAACTGATTTGCAGAGGCGTTGGCATTGAGCCTCGAGGCCACTTGTTCGAAGCGTTGCAGCAGGCCTCGTCGCATGCGGTACCCGCGTAGCTGGTACGCGATAGCAGCACCCTGCGTCCCCGGCATTGGCAGCGCACGGTAAGGAGGCATGACGCGTGGGCGCATAAGGTTGCGATTAGCGCCAAATGCAGAGCGCTGCAATTCGTCGCTGCGCTCGTTTTGGCCCCAGTTGCTTGCGATACGCCCTGCTAACTGGAGCAGCCAGCCGCGCGTCTGGTCGTCAAGTGCCTCCCTGGAGCTCACGACCTGATCCAACTTGGCGATCGCTTTGTCGTAGTAGCCGTCAGCCCAGTTGTTGAAAGCCTTGCGCTCGGCCGCAGCCACGTCAAAGCGCTTGGGATCGGACACCTCCTGCTTCACGTTCTCTGCAAGCGTTGCCGCGTGGTACTCGACCCAGCCAGCATCCCTGCGGATGCTCATCGCGATCGTGTTTGCCAGATCGTTGACGTCCTTAACTTCCTTGCTGACCGTCGAACCCATATCGAGCTGCGCCCGGGTCGCGCTGGTCAGCAGCTTGAAGTTTGCATCCTTGGCGATCCAGCCCGCCAAGTCCGAGCCGGCAAGCAGCACGACGCAGTGGTCGCCCGCACCGCGCGCGCCCCGGCCAATGCCCTGCTCAATGCGTTGCGCCAGCATGCGGCTGATGGTCGCGCCACCATACAGGGTGGCCGCACGCAACTGTTCATAGTCGGAGGTGCCAGCCGGAAGACCTTCCATAACAAGTAGCCGGCAGGAATCTCCTGGCAAGTCGATGCCGTCGTAGCGGCTCGCGAAGACAACAGGGCCGCTGGTCGTGCGCGCCTGCAGTGCCTCGACCATAGGATCGACTTTGTCCGAGCCTTCGGCGAACTCCGCAACGTCCTCCCAGGCCTTGGCTGCGAAGTTTGAGGGCACAAGAACGACGGCGCCGAGGTTGTAGCCCACGACCTGCTTGAGCAGCGCCTTCGTGACCTTGGTCGAGTTGAAGTCAAACTTCATCAAGCTTGGAATAAGGATCATGCGTTCGCTGATGCCTGCCAGCGATCGCGACGTCAGGGCACTGTTGACATACTTGGGCTCGGCGTCGAATGTGCGCACGATCTCGCTATCGTCCGCGATAGTGGCCGACATGTAGATGCGGCGCGGTGCGTCTGCGAAGGTTGGGAAGCTATTTACCAACGGAAGCACCGGCGTCACTGTGAATGCGTCGCTGCTGATGAGCCCATGGCAAAGATGCAGGTTGTCGCGCAGCAGCGGCCAAGCGTATGGGGTGTCTTCTCCATCGCCGCGCAGCAGCCCGCGGGCCGCATCGATCTGTTCGTGCCATGCCCAATACGGAACTTCAATCACGACGCTGCTGAGCCCGGAGACGGTATCGTCGAAGGTGCCCAGCCGATCCATGTTCTTGAATGCAGACCGGAACAGCGTGCACAGCGCGTCATATTTCTCCCTATCTCTCTTGGCCGTGACCTCCAGCGTGAACGAATCGCGCACAACCGAGAAGGCCACATGAGCGTCATCGAGGATCACTGCCCCCACCTTGACAGGCATCCGGCCCCCTCTAACACCAAACTTGCTGAAGCCGTTGAATAGTGCCTTGTAGGACGCCACCATCATGGCCTTGCCGTTCACGAAGTCGTCCGCCAGAGGCTGCCCACGGACGTATGGCACCGCGGTGATTCCCAGTGACCTCGCCTTCTCCAGCGTCTGCTTGACCAACTGTGTTGTAGGTGCCAGATAGAGCACCGGCTCCTTAAGTTCATTCAGCGTCGACTGCGCCATCAGTAGGCCGACCAGAGTCTTGCCTCCACCGGTATGCAGCTTCACAACCGTATCCCGCTCGTCCTTGCGTTTGAACCATGCCTCCAGCACCTCGGCCTGGCTGGTGTATAGGTCGTTGATGCCCTGTGGCTTGGGCAAACGCCGGAAAATCTCCAGCGGGTCCACAGGTACGGCCCTCTGGGACTGCGACCTGAGTTTGTTGAAATCGACCATTCTTGTTACCCCCTCTGCTTTTACTATCACTTACGACGATACATGATCAGCTGGTTCACACTTACCTTCAGAGGAGCTGTTCTTCCCGGACTTCCAAGTCTCCGATCCAACCTGGATTCGACCATTTTGTCGCCAGCGTCGATTACAAATGCTCCCTGGAATCAAGGGGGGGTCTCGATGTCCGCTTGCTGCATTTACCGGACATTGCCCTCGGTTTCGCGAATTTCCACTTCTGGGCGTAAGCGGCCCGGCGTCAATCGCGCTACGTGCGCAACGTTGCTCAATCAGCCGAAGTCCTGTCTTTCTCGAAGCCGATCGCCGCGAGGTTTCAGCCGACCGAAGACAACGCCATCTTGATGCGTTTCAGGCCGCTACCGATGGTTGCCGCCAGCTTGACCACGTCCGGATCGTCGGAGGGTGTTTCTACCGTCCATTCGCAGAACGACGCCATGAGCGTAGCTCTTTCAATAGAAAGTTTTGACGCCAACAATCCAGACTCAATGATCGGAATCAGGGCTGCGGCAGCTCTGAGACGATTGATTTCCGGGGTGGGAGGCGGAATCTGCTTTGACATGCCAGTATTCTAGCGAAGAGCGGGGCTGCTGCGTGCGTTCAGATCGTGGCTTCGCTTCACTCGCACGACCAAGACTCATTCGCTAGCGCCTCAACCGGCCCGCGGCTCGGATGATGACCGGGAGAAACTCGTCTTTTTACTTGAAGGGCCGACGATCTATCCAGCTGTCCCAGTTGATGTGGCCATCGTCAAATGAAATGGCCTTGAACACGACGAGGGAGACAAGGAGCAAAAAGTTTGCGTAGAAGTCGAGAAGCTTCAAGGTTACGGTTTGGCCGTTGACGTTGATCGTGGCTTCGAGGTCTCCGTTGTGGAAAAGCGCGTTCCTCAGGTGTGTGTAGGTCGAAACCGAGCGACGGGGGTCCGTTGGGCGTTCGACCGCAACATCGAAGCCATACGACACAAGAAGTCGGGCTATCGGATCGGATGAGTTGCGGTTCATCCTATCGTTCGTCACCGCTCGGGCATGCGACTCCAGGCCTGAGTACAGGAGGAAGTACGAAACCTCCAAGAGTGGTCGGCGCTGGCGAAAAGTCTCGACCTTCTTGAACAAAAGGTCGGCGAACTGCGTGGTTGAGCAGAAGTGATCGTCTTGCAGATGTCGCAGGCAGCTCCGGATGAACTCAGCGCGCGAGTTTCCGAAGAAGACGTCCGCCATGAGCGTTGCTCCACCACCGTCGTGACGGCCATGAGTCGGAAGTGTGAGAGGTAGGCTAGAGAACAGGTCGGGTCCGTCAATCACTATTGGGTCAGTGATGACCACGTCGAGCTGCTCGATGAAGGAGAGTACAGCTTCCAGCTGAAATGCGACCGGGGCCGTGAGCCGATCGCCAACGAGTACAGCGGTCAGATGGTAGAGGGACTTGTCTCGTGCCTTCGCGTTTGCCTCAGGCAGAGCGTTGAACCTTGGTCGAAGCTCGAACAGATCGAACGCAGCGCGCTGGGTGCATTCGTAGCCATACACGGCACAGAGGACAGGCATGTGACACCTAACGAATAGCGTTAATCGTCGCCCAGAACGAGTCCGCTCCAACCTGTGGAGCATGGGCACGGAACTTGTTAGCCTGTGACGTCAAGATCGCCGCGCCGACGGCGATTGTAAGCGACAACTGCTCCCGGCAGACGCAACCCGCAGCACCAATTCCGAACTGCAATCTCTGTCCCGCCCACTCCACCGGAAATGGCTGCATCAAGTCCTTCAACGTCAGGGTCGCAGGCTGTCTTCCCGCCAAAATGGCTTCCACGATGTCTGGTGCCAACAACGCCAACCTGATCACCCGACTCACGAACGAGGGCCCAATGCGTTCTGCTTTGGCGATTTCGTCCAGGCAACCGTAGGTACCGTTCTCCAGCAACTTCTGCCAGCGAAATGCCCGTGCGATCGCCTTGATCATGGTGTTGTCTATGGTGGCCATCGGTGCTGGATTTCCCTGAGTCCCATCTGGCAGCACGATGACTTTGCGCCCGCCACGTTTCTTGAACGTCATTGGCACTTCGACGGAGACCACTTCCACGGCGTTCGTTGCCATCATGCTGCTTTCTTGCTTTCTTGCTTTCAGGAATCACGGACAGAATGAGTTCCCGCATGCCCGCCGTTTTCATATCAATCCTGAGAGCCGTGGGGCTGACGGTGACACGTTCTACCAGCAGCTGAATGATCCTGGCCTGCTCCGCCGGAAACAATTCATCCCACACCGGCTCGATCGCCTGCAGCGTCAGAATCACCTGCTGGGCGTCTGCTGCGGGATCAAGCGCTACGACTTCACGGATGGCCTGAGACATCACCTCGGGTGCTTGCAGCACTTTTCTGACTTGTGCAATCACCGCCGCTTCAACCTCGCCGGCAGGAGCACGCGACACCGAGCAAGCCTCTTTCCCGATCTTCATCGCCGCCGTATTCACGTAGTAGCGATACACCTTGTCGCCTTTATGGGTGGCGCCCGGCGTCATGGCCCAGCCATCGTCGGCGAAGATCAGGCCCTTCAAGAGGGCGGGTGCTCGGGAAGGACGATTCTGGCGAGCGCGTTGTTCTTGATCGCCGCGACCCAACATCGCCTGCACCTGCTCCCACACCGCCCGGTCCAGGATTGCTTCGTGCTCACCAACGAAATGCTTGCCCTTGTACGCGGCGACGCCGACGAACACTCCGAAACACCATCACGGACAGTGATCGTACTCAGATGTCCTGCAAATTCTGGACAGTTGGCTTCTGTCCCCAGAACCTGTGGGTAGCGCTGTGCGGAAGCAGTGGACAAGCTGTGGAAATCTGCCCTGGACCGGCCTCTGCCAAGCGAAACTCTCTGCCGACCAAGAATTAGGCGTTGCCAGCAACCAATGAGATGGCGCGTCGGGTTGGATGGGAAGCGTGGACGACGTCCTTTCCCAACGCTCGAAGGCTTACCGGACCACAGGACCGGCGGGGCGCAGGCGGCAAGCCGAGCTGTTATCGAGGCCGCCCATCGCACCGCAGCGCCTCGTGCTCGTAGGCGTTACAGCCCCTGAGTGAGCTTCCGAATGATCGTAGTCGCCGACTTCTTCAGGTCGGCTTCGTTATCCTCCATGGGATGTTGCAAGTTCGCCGAAGCCTGACCCCGCGACGAACCCTGGCGCAAGTCTCTCAAGCCGATCATCGCCAGCACTCTGAGCCGTTCTGCCCGCTCTCGTATCGCGACGGTAGCAAGATCGGCAAGCAACTCCGGGTAGGTGCCTGTCGGGATCTTCACCACAATGCGCAGCGACGACATCTCAAGCGCCCATCCGCCAGAACCCGCGCACGTTCGCAAAAACCGGCGCCTCCGGCGTCGACACCTTGAGCTGCGGGAACGCGTCCTTGATCGCCTCCTGAAAGAACCCCGCGCCGCCGCCCACCAGCAGCACCAGGTCAGCACTGGCGTTCTCCTTCCGCAGGGATTCCCGCAAGCGGGTGGTGACGATCGGCCGGACCTTGTCGGCCGCCTTCTTCAGGTAGGGTGCGATTTCGACCCGCTCGCCGAGAAGACGGACCTGCGCGTGTCCTTTGCGGAGCGTGTGCTCCAGACGTTCTCTGCCGACGTTGCCCCCAAAATCCTGCGCGATCAGGCGAACGGCTTCATCCAAGATGACCGAAGACGCCTCCAGGCTCGTGCCACACGACTGGCGCCGCAGTTCGCCGTTACTGATCAGGACCCAGTCGACCGAGAAAAAGCCAGGGTCGACCACGAGCACCCGGCTGTCTTCGATTTCCGTGGCATCCGGTAATCCCCAGGCGTAGTCGACGAAGCCTCCCACGGGCTGCGGGACGACCTTGACTTCGCCCACGGTGATCTTGCGCCGCGGCGTGATTTGGTGCTCTCCCCGCATCTGCCCGGCCAAGCGCTCGCGCAACTCGGGGTTGAGATATTGATTGACCGGAAGCCCGGTAACAACCCGGTCGATCTGGTCCAATTCGGCAAGCAGAAGCCCGGCATGGAAGAGGGCGCGATAAGAGGTCGTCGACGGGTAGTCCTCGTGCAACTCGCGACTCCATAGCTCGGCGCGATCCGGCGATAGACCGGCGACAAACGGTTCCCCGTTGACCAGCACGCGCAAGAAATCTTCCTCGCCGTTGCTGGCAATTCTTTCTCCGAGCCGATCGGCCGGCGCAGCGCCGGCGGGTCGCAGCAGAACCCGGGGTTCGCCGCCGGGGTCACCGCAGGCCAACTTGAGGTTGGAATAGCCGATATCGATTCCGAGAACTGTCATGTCAGGTTTCCTCCTGGGTCACGTCATTGACCAGCGCGCCCGGAAGTGGGCAGCGAAGCCTGGCAGACGCACTGCAGGAAACCTGCAGGCACACAAGAGGAGCGTTCAACGTTCCTTCGCGCGTTCAGTGCGCCGCCAGTGCACCTGATGCTATGGAAACGGTCGGCCCAGCGGCATTCGAAAAGCGACCACGGAGGACGCATTTCGCCGAGGCAGGGGAGGGTTCTTCAGCGGCCAGCCGCCTGCATACACCGCAGCCTCTTCCGCTTGACCGGTGCGTTCACGGCCAGGTTGTGAAGATTTGTTCACACCCATGAAGAAATGACGACGTCCCGGTAGAAAAGCCGCCGGCTCGTGACGAAACTGCCCCCGCGTCGCCTTTGAACCCTCCGCAGCACTTGGACGACCATGGATTCCATGCCGAACCGGGGTGCGGACCGATCTTCCCGACCCCGCGGCGGGGCACTTGTCCCTTTCATCGAAGATCATGCTGTGGGGAGAAACATCATGTCGGAACAGCTCACAAAGATTGCCCAACACGTTCGCAACGCGCTGGGTAGCGCGGCTACTGGTGTCGGTTCGCTGGCTGTCCGCTGCGGCAGCGCCATCCGTCGTCACGCCGTTGGTCTCACCACGCTCGGTGTGCTCACCGCCGGCGGTTACGCCCTCTACACGAATCCCCCGGTGCAGAGCATCGGTCGTGGGGAAGTCGGCATCCGCCTCAATCAGTTCACCGGCCAGTCGGTCGAAGTGCACGAAGGCGCCGCGGTCGTCATTCCCCATCTGCACGAGCTGCGGCGCTTCTCGCTGCGCGACCAGGTCTATCGCCCGATCGATGGACTCGAAGCCAACGGACCGGCGCCTTTCCAGTCGGTCGAGGGGCTCTCGCTGGGCATCGACATCTCGGTGCGCTACGCGCTCGACCCGAAACAGATCGTGGCCGTGGCCAGGAACCTGCCCGAGGACGTCAGTGGTGAGATCGTCGAGCCGGTGGTGCAGGGTGTGCTCTACAAGACCCTGTCGCGCTACACCGTGCGCGAGATTTTTTCCAGCAAACGCCAGGACATCCAGGAGTCCATCGAGGGTGAACTGAAACCCCGCCTGGCGGCTGACGGGATTGTTCTGGAGTCGGTGACCCTGGGCAAGGTGGACCTGCCGCGCGACTATCGGTCGGGTATGGAAACACTGCTCGCCGAAGAGCTCGCCAGCGAAAAAATGCGCTACACGCTGGAGCTCAAGGACAAGCAGGTCAAGCAAAGCGAACTCGAAGCCCTGGCCCAGAAGGTGCGCCGGGAAACCGCCGCCGAGGCTGCCGGCCAGGAGCAGATCATCGCCGCCAGGGCACAGGCCGAAGCGATGAAACACGTCCTGCCCTTCAAGCAGAAACAGATCGAGCAACGTGGGCTCGAAGCCGAGGCCGAGAAGGTGACCCGGATCAAGCGCGCCGAAGCCACCGCCCAGTCGCGTCGCATCGAGGCGGCCGGCGAAGCCGATTCGCGCCGGCAGCTGGCCGACGCCGAAGCATATCGGCAGGAGCGCATGGGAAAAGTCGCCAGCGAGCAGCTGGCGCGTGACGGCGCGCTGATCGACAAGCATCCGCTCCTGATCCAGAAGACGATGGCCGACAAGCTCTCCGACAAGATTTCGGTGATCATCGCGCCCCCGCCCCGCGATGGCGGCTTCATCGGTGCCGCCTTGCTCGGTAGCGGTCGAGGGACGCCTGCGCCGTCAGGACGCTATGAGGCGCCGGACGGTCGAGCCGCAGAAGACAGTTCCGAGGGAGGGCAATGACCATGCTGGCCACCGCACTCACCATCATCGCCATCGTCACCCAGGATCAGGCCGGCCTGCGTGCCGCACCGCGGGAAAGCGCCGCCCAGCATGCCGTGCTGTGGCAGGGCGACAGTCTGGAAATTCGTGGCGCCAAGGGCGATTACCTGCAGGTCTACGACCATCGCCGGGAACGTGCCGGCTACGTCCGCACGAGCCAGGTTCGGCCGCAGTCGCTGAAACCGGAAAACGCGCCCGAACTGCTTGCCGTGGTCCGTTTTCTGCGCGACACCCCCGGCGCGGAAGCCCTGGGCATCAGCTATGCCGCCGCCTATCTCAAGGCAGCACCCGCCGAAGCCATCGATGGCGAAGTGTTCGACGCGCTCGGCACCTTCGCCGAACGTCTCGCCCGAAGCGCCAGCTCGCGCCGGGCAAAGA